>Ga0209379_10001263_pt1 | contig 17121 bp, 16 predicted proteins | sample tdDd001_FD_187124 | JGI IMG/M metagenome (GOLD analysis project Ga0209379, IMG submission 187124) | Marine sediment microbial communities from the Atlantic coast under amendment with organic carbon and nitrate - tdDd00.1 (SPAdes)... | ecosystem: Environmental > Aquatic > Marine > Coastal >...
CTTTAATATGATTGTACCTGATATTTATTTTTATATCACCTATGGTGTGATTTTTCATTTATTATACGAACGCAAAAATAACAGAACTATAACTTATTTTATTCTTGCTGCTGCATTTTGTGATTTCGGATCCAATATTGTAGAGATGATTTTCAGGGAAGGTCTTTATGGAATAAGCCTCCCTATTTTAAAAGGTCTTTCTATTGTTGCTATTGTAAGGGGCTTTATGTTATTGCTCCTTCTCATTTTTATAAAATATTATAAATCATTTTTAATAAACCAGGAGCATGAGACAAGGTATCGTTATCTCCTTAATTTAACATCTACTTTTAAAAGTGAGCTCTATTTTATGCAAAAAAATATGGCACACATAGAGGAGGTTATGGAAGAATCCTTCAAAGCTTACAGGATGGCCATGGAACAGACTATTTCCCCTGAGCTGAAAGGCTCCCTTTTAAACCTTACCAAGGAAGTTCACGAGATAAAAAAAAGCTATACAAGAGTAATACAGGGAATTAAAAATACCTTTCCTGAACTCATGGAGCTTTCAAATCTAGATCTGAAGAGTGTAGTAAGCCTCCTTGAGTTAAACACCAGAGAACAGCTAAAAGAAGAAAATAAAGTTGCTTTTAAGTGTAACCTCTCTGGTAATGGTCTTGTAAAGTACCACTATTATTTTATGTCGATCCTTGCCAATTTGGTTCAAAACGCCATTGAAGCCTCATCTAAGTCCGTTGATCCAGTGATTAATTTAAATATATCGGCTGAAGAGGAAATAGTATGTATAAAGATAGAAGACAATGGACCGGGAATTGAACCTGAGCACCTTGAGTATATATTTAATCCGGGATTTTCCACAAAATTTGATCCAAAAACTGGAAATATCAACCGGGGTATAGGACTGACCCTCATTAAAGATCTTATAGAGGAAAAGTTTAAGGGGAGTGTGGTAGTGGAAACAACCCCTGGAGAGGGAACTATATTTTCTATCGAACTGCCGAAAAAAATTTTAGAGGAGGGTATTCTGTGAAGATATTTATTGTAGACGATGACCCAAACATTGTAAGGGTTTTAAAGGATATTATTATAAACAACAACTTGGGAAGTGTTGTGGGGTCCTCTAACGACGGTGAGGAAGCTCTAAATGAAATGATGTTGTACCCCCCGGATATTGTACTCGTAGATTATCTTATGCCCGGTATAGACGGTGCCATGTTAGTAAAAAAACTTTTGTCGGAACACCCTGATATATCCTGTATTATGATATCCCAGGTGTCAAATGCCCTAATGGTCACAGAGACATATATAGCAGGAATAGAATTTTTTATCCACAAACCAATTAATCAAATAGAGGTAGTAAATATAATTAGATCTACAGTCGAAAAGTTAGATATGAAGAGACAGATTTTAAAGGTTCAGGAAATATTTGGAACATCATTAAAAGTAGAAACTACTCCGGCTTTAGATTATCCAAAACAGATACAGGTTACCCTGAGCGACTTAGGTATCCTAGGAGAAAAGGGAGCACATGATATTTTAGATATCTGCACAGAGTGCGTAAAGATAAAATCCGAAAAACCTTGGGATGCTATGTCTGAGGTTTTGGCCTCTAAGGGCAAGGTTCTCAAACAACGTATGAGAAGATCAATAAATGTAGGGCTGAAGAATATATCTCATCTAGGTATAGAGGATAATTTAAATAGTATTTTTGTGAAATTTTCCAATACTCTGTTTGATTTCCAGGAAGTTTATCTGGAGATGGAAAAATTAAGAGGTAACTCCCCTACAGGAGGTAAGATCAACCTAACCAAGTTTTTAGAAAACCTTTTGGTTCAATGTAAAAATAATTAATTTTTTCTCTTGCGTTCTTTTTTGAAGCTTTCTGAAGCTATGTGAATCCTCTTAGTATAATTATGGTATAAGTAGACTTTTATTGTATATTTTGGTTTATTTTTAATAAATCATTACAAAAAAAGAACAACTTTAAACTAAAATTTTTCAAGGGGGAATTTTATGCTTTCAGAAAAAATTGAGAAGTTAACCATCGACCTAACAAAGGTACTAAGTGTTGTAGGAACAACTGGAGAAATAGATGTCAGTGAGAAAATATATGAAGTCTTTGCTGATATGCCATATTACAGGAAAAATCCAGAACTTTTGAGTTTCCTGGATTTTAAGAACGACCCGATAGGGCGAAAAAACGTAATTGCTATAGTTAAGGGTGAAAAGGCTCCCAGCAATAAAACTGTAGTTTTAATTGGACATTCAGACACTGTGGGAGTTAGTGACTATGCTGGTTTTGAAGGGTACGCTACAAAACCCCACGAACTTATGGAAAAGCTTAAGGAACTTAAACTTCCAGAGGATGCCAGAAAAGACCTGGAAACAGGAGACTGGCTTTTTGGTAGAGGAATCTTTGACATGAAGTGTGGAGTTGCCACTATAATGACAATAATAGAAGATATTACTAAAAATATCTCAGAGTTTGAAGGGAATCTTGTCTTTGCTGCAGTTGGAGATGAAGAAGGAAGTTCAGGAGGAATGCTTTCATTTGTTTCTGAGCTTGTAAGACTTCAGGAGAGAGAAGGATTTGAGTATCTGTCAGTAGTGGACACAGACTATATGGCTCCCCGTTATGAAGAGGATGATCAAAAATATATATATATAGGAACAGTGGGGAAACTAATGCCTTCCTTCTATGTGGTAGGAAAGGAAACACACGTTGGACAACCATATAAAGGACTCGATCCCAACCTTATCACAAGCGGTATCATAACTAAGGTAGATAAGAATATAGAATATTCAGATGTGGTTGAAAAAGAAGTGTCACTGCCACCTATCACCCTTAGAAACAGAGATTTAAAAGATGAATACTCTGTACAGATTCCAAAAACTGCCAACCTTTACTTCAATTATGCTACCCATATAAGTACACCTGATATGGTACTTCAGAAGATGAAAGGGGCGGCTCAAGATGCATTTGAAGATGTAGTGGACACTCTTAACGATAGATATGTAGAGTTTTGTGCGGCCAGTAATTTCCCTCATACAAAACTTCCGTGGGTTCCAAGAGTGCTCACTTACGATGAACTGTACCAGCTAGTTTATGCAGAGATGGGAGAAGAATTGGTAACAGCTGTGGAAGAATACAAGAATGAGCTTCTTGGTAAAGAAGAGATCGACGAAAGAGATTTTGGTCTGAAGGTTATTGAAAAGGTACATGCTCTATGGTCGGATAAAGACCCTATTGTAATACTCTATTATTCACCTCCATACTATCCACATATCTATGTTAATGGAGCGAACCAGAAGGAGATATCTCTTTTAGAATCTGTTTCTCAGGCAGTAGAGAGTCACGACCACGGCTATAAAGTTATAAATAAAAAATTCTATCCATATATTTCAGATCTAAGTTTTGTTTCAGCACCTCAGGACGAAAAGGTCTTAAATACACTGACTCTCAATATGCCTGCTTTTGGAAGTAAGTATGACCTTCCTATAAAGGATATGCAAAAGTTAAACCTGCCAGTTGTAAACATAGGTCCATTTGGTAAGGATGCTCATCAGTACACTGAAAGAATAGAAAAGAAATATTCCTTTGATGTAGCCCCAAAGTTTGTTTATGAGACGGTTAAAAACCTTCTCAAGGGATAAAGTTTGACTTTCAGGATATGATATCGTTTTTTATTAGGAGGGTGATGTAGTTTATGGATAGTTTATTAGCAGTTGTAGGTAGTATAACAGGTTGGATCTGGGGACTTCCCATGTTAATATTATTAAGTTTTGGAGGTATATACCTATCATTTAGACTTGGTTTCTTTCAAATCAGGTATGCACCATATATCATAAAGCAGACATTTGGAAAGATGTTAAGTAAGCCAGAGGGCGGAGAGGGGACGGTATCTCCCTTCCAGGCAGTTACTGCAGCACTTGCTTCTACAGTGGGAGCTTCAAACATTATCGGGGTTCCTGCAGCTATAATGTTTGGAGGACCTGGTGCCATATTCTGGATGTGGGTTATGGCAGTCCTTGGTATGGCTGCAAAGTTTGCCGAAGTAGTTCTGGGATATAAATACAGAGAAAAAAACGAAGAAGGCGAGTATGTCGGCGGACCAATGTACTATATGAAAAACGGTCTGAAGATGAAGTGGCTGGGAACATTTTTTTCCTTCTTCCTTATGCTTGAAATTATACCAAGTGTAATGGTACAGTCTAACTCCATCACGGCTTCAGCCAAGGAATCCTTCAATATTTCACCTACAATAACGGGAGCTGTACTCTTTGTCCTTGTTTCAGTTGTTGTTATCGGTGGAATTAAGAGAATAGGAAAGGTAACAGAGAAAATGGTACCTCTTATGGCAGGAGTTTATATAATAGCATCTTTCATTATTATATTAATGAATATGGATAAAATCCCAGGGGTATTTGCTCTGATATTTGGATATGCATTTAAACCTATGGCTGCTGTCGGAGGTTTTGCAGGATCTGCTATAGCATCTACTGTTCGATGGGGAGTGGCTAGAGGGGTATACTCCAATGAAGCTGGTATGGGTACAGCACCAATAGCTCACGCAGCAGCAGTAAACGATCATCCTGTAAGACAGGGACTTTGGACAATATTTGAAATAGTTATCGATACTTTAGTAATCTGTAGTGTTACGGCTTTCGTAATCCTTTCATCTGGTCTATGGAATTCTCCTGGTGCCCTTGACAACCCGTCGGGAATTCCAGCTGCAGCCTTTACCCACTATTTTGGAACTGCTGGAGGATACATGGTTACAATATCACTATTATTCTTTGTACTTTCAACGATAATAGTTATTATATTCTACGGGGAGAAACAGGCAGAGTTCCTTTTCGGACTTAAATTTTCAAAAATTATGAGATATGTATACCTTGGATCTATTATTGTAGGAGCTATAGGAGGAGCAAGACTGTTATGGCAGTTCCTGGATCTTCTGCTGGCACTGATCATCATACCTAATATGTATACTATAACCCGTCTTAGTGGCGAAGTAGTGGAACTTACCAAAGAGTTCTTTACAACACCTGGTAAGTACTATTTAAAGGATGTTAAAAAGAATGAAGTTCCAACTAATGAAAATATTTAAAATCTGATTTACAGATAAAAACAGGACGTCCCTTTAGGGACGTCCTGTTTTTATCTGTATGAAATTAATGGCTCTCATCTTACTTTTTCGACTATTCATTACTTTATAACATTTAGGTGAAAAACATTACTCTTGATTCCTGAAAGGTTATTTGCCTCTGTATAGTTAAAATCACTCACAGATAACTCTGCTCTACCGGTCTGTGTTTTCCTTATAACTTTTGAGATCAGGTGCTTTTTTCATCAGCTTCTTTATCGTTATCTCCCAGAAGTAAAAGGAGGCTGCTGTATTATAAGGACTGTATCTATCAGTCAGTTCCATATATCTTTTTTCGGTAATATTCTCTTCTCCATAGAGCCACTCTACACCTTTTTTTAGAGCCAGGTCACCATAGCTTCTCACATTTGTTCTTCCCAGAGTAAATATAAGAAACATCTTTACAGACCAGGGACCTATCCCTTTTATAGGAATATAAAGATCATATACTTCTTCATCCGTCATCTGACTGAGTTTTTCACTGCTGAGGAACCTCGTATCTTCTGTTGCTGCCCTTGCCAGATTCTTTATATAGCTTACCTTGGATTTTGACAGTCCACAGGACCTGAGCTCCTCCTCCTTGGCTGTCAGTATGGATTCCGGTCTAGCACCACCATATTTTTCATCCCATCTCTTCCATATGGCATTGCCAGCGGCAAAGGAAACCTGCTGGTAGATAATGTTATATATCATCCCCTGAAAAGGGTCTTTTACTATACTTCTTTCTTCTATCCTGCCAAAGTGTTCTATTAAAAAAGCCATTTTACCACATAATTTCAGATGCTCTATTACTCTGTCGCTTATCTCAAATTTTTCATCCATTCCAGCCCGCCTTTTTCTATTTTAAATTAAAATTATTATAACATCTGCTGTCGGTTTTTATAAAATAAATAAATGTTTTTCTTGATGTCTTTCCCTGTTTTCTATTAATATGTACTAGAGATAAATAATCAAAGGGGGAAATGATGAGACTAACCGTAGATGAGTGTAGCAAGATAAAGAGGGGATATGAGATAAGAGTTACTTATATAGATGGAGATGCCTACTATCCAGATGGCAAGGGGGGCCAGCTTGGTGACAGAGGATATATCGGAGTGGCTTTAGTTACTGAAGTAAAAAAAGACTCCCTTATTATAGACAGGGAATTAAATTTAGAAGAATATGAATATACCATAGACAGAGCCAGACAAGCAGAGATAGCTGTACAGCACACAGGGGAGCACCTCTTCTCAGGTATTGCCTTTAGAGACTATGGAATGAAAAATGTAGGCTTCAGAATGGCTGAGGACTATACCACAGTAGACCTTGACAGCTCAGATATCTCCATAGATATCATAGAAAAGATGGAAGATGAGTTAAATAGATCCATAAGAGAGGCAATACATGTAGATGATTTTACAATCAGCCGGGAAGAAGCTGAAAAAAGAGAGGAACTTCGTAAAGATATTTCAGATAAGATCGTGGGAGATATCAGATTTATTGAGATTCCCGGAGTAGATGTATGTGCCTGCGGTGGTTTCCATGTGAAAAATACCCATGAGATCCAGCTCTTTAAGTTTATAAGCTGGGAAAAGGTAAAAGGAAATTATACAAGATTTTACTTCCTTTGCGGGGACAGAGCTCTAAATGATTACAGAACAAAAAATACAATTATTAAGGAAGCCAATAAATTATTCAGTTCAAAGGATCACGAGATCCTGGGCTTCATTGAAAATACCCTAAAGGATAAAAAGGAAACTGAGTCTAAGCTTAAAACTCTCTCTGGAGATTATGCCAGACTTCTTTCTAAAAATCTTATGGAGGAAGCCATGGAAATAAGTGGTAAAAAAGTAATCTTCTATCCTGAAAACGATAGTGTAGCCAACTCTTTAAACAGGTTTATATCAGATGATTATATCCTTATCTTCGGAGTTGAGGGTCAGTATACCATTATTACCAAGGAGATTAACTGCAAGGAGTTTGTAGGAGCTATGAGAGATAAACATGAGGTCAAGGGCGGAGGTAACCAGATTCGTGGAAGCTTCAAGGGCAGTATAGAGGAAATGGAAATTATTTCTTTCTTAGAGGAATTCCTAAGGTAGTTGTATCTTTTCAGTAATTATGGTATGATATACCTTGTATGACTTCATATGTTTATACCTATTTTAGAGGTAGTGAGGTTTTTTATCACAGATTTTGTGATTACTTTAGGAGGTAATAATGGAAAATCAAATAAATTTATTAAATCTTAGTCTAAAGGAGTTAGAAGAAGTTCTTGTTTCCCTTGGAATGAAGAAATTTAACGCTAAACAGGTGTTTAGCTGGTTACATGAAAAACAGGTAAGAGATATCAATGATATGACTAATATCTCTAAAAAAGACAGAGAAAATATGATTGAAAAAACATATATCCCATTTTTAAACTTATTAAAGCACCAGGTTTCTAAAAAAGACGGTACTGAAAAGTTTCTTTTCAAACTAGAAGATGGAAACACTATCGAAACAGTTCTTCTTAAGCACAAGGATAGAAATACTCTATGTATCTCATCTCAGGTAGGATGTGCTATAAAGTGTGATTTCTGTGCTACTGGACAGGAAGGATTCAAAAGAAACCTTAATGTAAATGAGATCATCAACCAGGTATACACTGTACACAGAAGACTTTCTAAAAAAGGTGAAGCTGTAGGTAACGTTGTATTTATGGGTATGGGTGAGCCTATGCTTAACATCAACAATGTAGTAAAAGCTATCGATCTTCTTGGAGACGAAAAGGGTATTAATATCTCAAAGAGAAGAATCACTGTTTCTACTTCAGGAGTTATTCCTGGAATCGAAAGACTGCTTTCTGAAAAATCTCCAGTGGAATTAGCTATCTCTCTTCATGCTATAACTGATGAAAAGAGAAGTTACATCATGCCAATAAACAAAAAGTATCCTCTACAGGATCTATACAATACATTAGAGACTTACCAGAAGGAAACAAAGAGAAGAATCTCATTTGAATACATCCTTATCGATGATTTCAATATTACACAAAGAGATGCTGATGCACTAGCAGACTTTATGCATGCATTTGACCATGTACTTAACCTTATCCCATACAACCCAGTTGAGGGTAGTTCACATAAGAGACCTAGTCAGGAAAAAATCAGAGCATTCTTTGATTACCTTCAGACTGAAAGAAAGCTTAACGTTACTCTTAGAAGAGAAAAGGGAACAGACATCGACGGTGCCTGTGGACAGCTTAGACAAAAAAGTAAATAAATTTAAAAAACCTGCCTATATAGGCAGGTTTTCTTTATGTCATTATTTCATTAAATCAAAAGATCTTTTTTTACTTCTTTAGCCACTCACTCCATTCATCCGGCTTATAGCCTAAAGTGGATTTTCCTCCACACCTTACTATGGGAGTTTTATATAGTTCCGGACTTTCCTCTAAGAGTTCCTCCAGGTCATAGTGCATATACTGAAGATTTCTCCTCTTATACTCCTTGCCTTCTGTATCCAGCAGATCCTCTAGTTCATATTTATCCAGGAGATTTTTTCTTTCACCCCTGGATATCCCCTTCTTTTTCATATCCACAAACTGTATCTTTATCTTTCTTTCCTTAAAAAACCTCTCTGCCTTCCTTGTGTCGGTGCATCCTTTTTTCCCAAATACCTGTATAATCATACTTTCTCCTCTTTCCTGTTACTAAAGTAATCAAACCTTTACTATTCTGTCAATGTATCTCATCCCCCAAAACAAAATGAACACTCAATTTCTTTTTAAGTCTTTAAAATGTTGATTTTGACGACGATTGTCATTGCAAAAATGTGATTTTAACTATATAATATCATATATAATTCAAGGAGGAAATTAATTTATGAATAAAGAAAACTCTTTAGGCAGTGAAAGGGTACCTAAACTCCTGTTTAAGTTATCTGCTCCTGCAATAATAGCTATGCTTGTAAGTGCTGTCTACAACCTTGTGGACACATTTTTTGTGGGGATGCTAAATGACAATGCTGCCATGGGAGCTGTTTCCATAGCCTTTCCTATATTTATGATAATAGTTGCAGTGGGACAGACCCTGGGAGTGGGTTCCGGTGCTTATATCTCCAGACTTCTTGGAGGTAATAAAGTAGAGGATGCCAAGAAGGTTGCTATGACTTCAGTTGTAACATCTTTTTTTGTGGGAATCTTTATTACATTTACCGGTATCCTGTTTATCGATAAGATCCTTGTCTTTACAGGAGTAGAAGGAAATCTTCTTCTTCAGTCTAAAGATTACCTTATCTATATCCTGGCCGGTTCCTTATTTACAATATTAAATATGAATATGAATAATCTGGTAAGAGCTGAAGGTAGTGCTATGTATAGTATGATTGCTATTACTTTAGGGGCTGTTATCAATGTGATTTTAGACCCAATTCTTATCTTTACACTTAATATGGGAGTGGCCGGGGCATCCCTTGCTACAACTATAGCACAGCTTATATCTACACTCTTTTTATTTGGTTACTATTTTTCCGGAAAGAGTTCATTAAACCTGGCTCTGTCATACTTTACTCCTAAAAAGGAGATCTATATGGAAATATTGAAGACAGGTATGCCATCCTTTGCAAGACAGGCTCTTTCCAGCTTAGCTCTTACCCTGGTAAACTTTGCTGTTATTCCATTTGGTGAACCTGCTGTGGCATCTATAGGGATTATTCTTAGAGTTTCATCCCTTGGAACCTATGTATTGTTTGGTATCGCCCAGGGCTTCCAGCCTATTGTGGCCTACAACTTTGGTGCAAACCGTCTGGGTAGAGTAAAGGAAGCTATAAAGTATGCTGTCCTTGCAAGTTCAGTTTTCTCCGTCATACTGTCGGGAATATTTATCATCTTTGCAAGAAGGATCATAGGAGTATTCAGTTCCCATCCAGAGGTATTAGAGCTTGGTTCAAAGTCTCTTATGATTATGATAATACTCTTTATAGCAAACGGTTTCCAGATAATAATTACTACTCTGTTCCAGTCCCTTGGAAGGGGAAAACAGGCGTTCCTTCTGGCTGTTTCAAGACAGGGATTATTCTTTGCTCCCGCTCTGCTTATTCTTCCGAGGATCGTTGGTTTCTATGGAATATCCTATAGTCTGGTATTAGCTGATGCTCTTGCTTTTATCCTTACATTTATTTTATTTAAAAAACTACGTTCAGAGTTCAAAGAGGTCTCAAAAGACAGTGTGAGATTTGCATAAAAAAAACAGCCCCAGGGCTGTTTTTTTATTAAGATATCTTTTCTCTCTTACTCATCTCCATCTGGAAGCATAGCTTTGCCAGAAACAGAGTTATATAAAATGGATTTTCCATTGGAGGAAGGTTCAGACAGCAGTAGAAGATCCCCTCTAGGATCTCTAAGTCCTCCTCCTTAGCCTCAGTACATATATCAAATAATTTCCTGTTAACGCTTACAATGACCTCTTCCCTGTTAAAGATGTCATTTACCCCTCTCTCTATGATGCCACTCATATCAAAGGCCGGTCCCTCCTTTTCAATTCCCTCAAGACTCTCCTGCGCATAACTATTGAAGATATCCTGTGAAACATGGAATCTAAAGTGAGTTATATTTCTGCTGATAAAATCTTTAATATTCATAATAATATTATCTAGGTCATCCACCGACATAAACTCTAGTACCTTATCGTGAGTTCTTTCAAAGTGAAGATCCACTCTGTCATCGGTATTTTCAAGGATATCTAAAAGTCCGTCCTCCTGAAGTTTTTGCAGGAACCCCGAGATGATTTTTTTATCCATAAACATCTTCTCTTTCAGGTCTTCCACTGAGATACTGTACTCCAGTACTTCATTTTTTATATTTGGTGATACTAGACTTTTTAATAAATTAAAAAATGCTACTTCTTTTGATTTTCCTCTATTCATATTACCACCCTTTCCCTTTTCTAATTGTTAGTACGAGTATACTTTCATACCATCTTCATGTCAATTTTTATTAATTTTTTTGTACACTTAAATGTATTTAATGTATAATATATATAGTAAACTTTTTTTATAATAAGGAGGAATATATGAGGTTTTTAGGAGTTATTCCAGCTAGATATGCGTCTACCAGATTAGAGGGGAAACCTTTAAAGGATATACATGGACATACTATGATAGAGTGGGTATATAAAAGAGCAAAAAATTCATCCTTAGATGAGGTGGTCGTTGCCACAGACGATGAAAAGATATATGATGAAGTTACAGGTTTTGGTGGTAAAGCTATTATGACAAGAAAGGATCATCCCAACGGAACAAGCAGAATAGCTGAGGTGGCTGAAAGTTATTCAGACTTTGATGTTATTATAAATATCCAGGGAGACGAGCCCCTTATAGAGGGTGAGATGATAGATTCTCTGATCCTTCCCTTCAGAGAGGAAGTCGATCTTGTGATGGCTACACTTAAACATAAGATGGATACTATAGAGGAAGTAGAAAATCCAAATAATGTTAAAGTTATTACAGATATGAATGACTATGCTATTTATTTTTCCCGTAGTCCAATCCCATATCCGAGAACCCTTGATATGGACAACTACTATAAGCATGTGGGAATCTACGGATATAAAAGAGATTTTGTTATGGAATATGCCACTATGGACTCAACACCCCTTGAGGTATCCGAGTCTTTAGAGCAGCTGAGAGTTTTAGAAAACGGATACAGGATAAAGGTACTCGATACTCCCTTTAAGATTGTAGGTGTAGATACCCCTGAAGATCTTGAAAAGGTAAGAGAAATTATCAAGATAAACAATATCACCTTATAAATTTTGAAATAAAAAAAGACCTCATCAACTGAGGTCTTCTTCTTATCTTCTTCCCTTTATATTTGCCATTAAAAATATACTTCCTATTATCATAATATTTAGTGTACTCATAGCCGAACTCTCTAAAAACAACTTATGGCTGGCCAGGGAATAGTTCACAAGGGAAGCAAGTGGGAACTCTCTTCCTAGCTGCATAGTATAGGTAATTGTAAATTCAGCATAGATTATAGCAAATATCTGAAAGTAAGTACTTATAAGGATATCCTTTAACATTGGCAGCTCTATATAAAAAAACTTCTGTACTCGTCCTGCTCCGTCTACTTCAGCTGCTTCCGATACATCCTTTGGGAACTTCTTTATATACTGATACATAAAGGAGTAAGCCAGAGGTATAGAGGTCAGAAAGTATCCTGTAACCAGCAGTAACAGGTAGGGGATTTCATATAGTATATTCATATACACAAGACTTATAGCAAGAAAGGCACTGGATATTCCAAATGTAGAAAATATTATATAGGAGTTTGTCTTCCTATAGTTTTTCAGCAAAATATAGCTGAAACTCACCACAATAAGAGCTGTTACAGCAGATACCATCAGCGAATTAAATATAGATTCAATTACCGGGTAACTTCTGTTAAACTCCCTGGAAAAAAGCCTCTTAAAAACTGCCAGAGTGAATCTAGATTCATAGTAGTTATAAAATGAAAACACAAGACTTGTTGCTACTACTCCCATTTCAACAACTAAGAAGATTACACTGTAGATAGTTGTAAACCTTCCTACCCTGCCCTCGGTCTCCTCCCCCTTTAGCTCATAGTTTTCCACCCTTTCTATCACACTGTTTATCCCTGTGAGTATCAAAAACTGTATGATTCCCAGGGTAAATACTCTGGAAAAGTCAAGGCTCCCCATAAGAGTATTCGCTATCTCCACCTCCAGAGTCGAATATCTTAATCCCCCCATCGACAGCACTATTCCAAAGGATGTAAAGGAATATACAAAGACCAGAAAAAATGCTCTCAATACCTGGGGTAGTATCAGAGGGAGTTTTATCTTAAAAAAGATTTCAAAGGTATTTGCACCGCACTCCCTGCCTGCTTCGATGAGCTCCCTTGGTATCTTCTTCATCCCCTGAGACAGATACTTTACAAAGAGTGGAGCATTATAAAATACATTGGCTATGAGGACAGCTGTAAGGGTGTATAAAATACTATACCCTTCCAGTAGCCTGCTGTTAAATATTATAGAAAAAGCAACCACTGTGGAGATTACCGGAAAGAAGAAGGGAATAAAGATACTCCCCTCTATAAGAGTGGAGAGCCTTCCCCGCCTGTAGGTCACATAGTATGCCGGTAGTATCGCCGCAACAAATGACAAAAGAGCTGTCAGTATCCCCTGTTTAAAGGAAACCATAATAAGTCTCAGGGTGCTACCATTCACTTCCTTTATGATATCTTCCACATAAAAGAAATCCCTCCCAAACACATAAAATGGCACTATCCATATAAAAACATATAGGTAACTAATTAAGCTCTTTTTCATCTTTTTCCTCTTTTCAATTCTATTTTCTCAGAAGTTCTATAAGCTCCTTCTTGTATTCCTCTACTCTTGCCAGATCTTTATCACTTACTGTTACTATCTTGCTTGATGTCGGTACTCTCATATACTCATCCCCAAGCTCTAGGTCTGTTACAGGAAGCATATAGTTCTTTTCAGCCATTGCTCTTTGAAAGTTATCATCTAATATGTATTCCATAAAGAGTTTAGCTCCGTCCTTTATCTCACTTTTATTTACTAAGGAAGCTCCCTGAATATAGATATATCCTCCCTCTTCAGGTATAAAGCTTTTATATGATGACCCCTCCTCAAAGTAAAGATCACTTGTTGCATATCCTGCCATGAGGGGAACTTCTCCCACTGTAAACTTAGCCCATGCTTCATTCCAGCCTGGAGTTACAGTTCTTATTGCCGGCTTTAGCTCCGTCCAGAACTCCTTCCATTTTTCACCGTATACAGCCACAGTCCACATCATAAACTCCTGACCTGTGAATGAGTTAGGTGAAGGAACAATAAGCTGACCCTTCAGCCCCTTCATCTCTTCAAAGGATCCTGGTAGTTTATCTATCCCCTTTATATTAGCGTTTATTGCCAGAGAACCATAATCAAATGGTGTCGTATACCATTCATCATCTATTATAAACTCATCCCTTGAGATCTTATCTGCATTTTCAGGCTTATAACTTGCAACCAAATCTTCCTTTTTAGCTTCCATTACATTGGCCTGGCTTAGTCCCAGTACTATATCTGCTTTAGGTCTTCTCTTTTCAAGTTTCATCCTTGTAAGCATACCCTTTATTCCTACAAATTCCACCTCTACTCCTGTTTTAGCTTTAAAATCCTCTGCTACAGCTTCCTCTAGCCATCCCCCCATAGAACTCGGAGTATAGACAACTACCTTCTCCACTCCATATGACAATATGGAAACGGTAAATAACAGCATTAACAATAACTTCTTCATCTTTGATCTCCCCTTTTATATTTATTTATCTTCTATCCTGCTACTACTTTTAACAATAAAAAGCAACGTGACGTTGCATCCATATTATTAACAAGGTTTTATATTATTTCAGAGCAATTATAAGTAAAAAATCTATACTCCCCTTAACAATAAAAAAAGGACTTCCCCTAGAAGTCCTTTAGCTCTAAAAATAAAAATAGATAAAAGATTCCTACGCTGGCATTATCCAGTTCAGGTCAAATGGTCGTGATCTCTCACCTCTCAGCTACTAAAAGCTCCCATTCTTTTCAGTTTCATTCTATCAGAGTTTATTGTTAATATCAACTTTTTTATTAAAAGGATCGTGACACTCCATCCTTTTCCTGATAATTAAAAGTATTTTCCGTTTTCATAGTAGTTTTTACCATCCCTTTAAATCTTATATCCGGCATCTGTTCCTACTAAGCTGTATAGTCTTTTATCAGTTTATTTATCTCCTTAGCCCCTTCAAAAAAGAGGTTATGTCCTCCGGCTACCTCCTTATGGACAGCACCCTTATATACCTCCAGGACATCCATTGAGTTTTCTCTTGAGATTACCATATCATCGCTGGCTGTTATCACAAGAGGATTCCCCATCCCACTAAAGATATCTATCTTTTTATTCAAAAGCTTTTCAAGGCCTTCCCTTAACTTTTCACTATCTATCTCCAATATCTCATCTTTATATTCATTCCAGTATCTTTCAGCTGTACCGTCATCTATAAAGCACAGCCTGGTGAAGTCCATCAGACATCCCTCTTTATCTGTAATCAGTCTTTTTATCATCTTTTTTACTATGACAGGTCTCACTGTTTTAGTAAAGTTAAGGGTAGGTGAGATGAGTACCATACTTTTAACTGTATTTTCCCTTGAATACTCTATAGCATCCAGTGTCCCCATAGACCATGCCAGAAGAGCTACCTCTCCAAAGTCCTTTATATCCACACTATCCATATCTTCACTATGAATTATTCTATACCCTTCATAGACCTTTTCCACCTCTTTATAGAGTGTTTTGGTACTAGACCATCCCCTAAATATAATCAGCAGTTTTTTCAAGCTTACACCTTCCCGTCTTCATAGAGTCTGTATTTTTCCACAAGTTCTCTCACTTCATCTGAGAGCATAGAAGATGTGTCCCTTCTGTTAACTATAGCTTCCCTTACCTCAGTTGAGCTGTATGGGAATATAGGACTTTCCAGTACCTCTATATTTTCATGGTCAGCTTCATATGTGTATCCCCTTCTTTTCAGTACGAGAAACTTTACTTCCTCCACCATCTTTTCATAGTTCTTCCAGCTATGGAGATAGTCAGCAGAGTCTTCCCCTATTATCTCATAGAACTGGGAACCTTTATAGATTTCCTTCAGCTTCAAAAATGTGTCGTAGGTATAGGATATCCCCGCTTCTTTTACCTCTATATCGGAGACCTCTACATCTTTTATCTTATCACAGACGGTTCTTGCCATCTCTATTCTTATCCCACCAGAAATTAATCCCTCTCTATGAGAGGGATTGCCAACAGGTATCACTATTATTTTGTCCAGTTTCTTTTCAGCCATGACATACTTTATTATATTCTCATGACCCTTGTGGATTGGGTTAAAACTCCCACCATATATTCCTATCTTCATTTTTACAGCTCCGACATTGCCTCTATAAGCTCCTCTTTACTGGCAGCTTCAAAGACATCTCTTCTATAGTCTTTATTTCTGAATATTCTTGCTATCCTTGCAAGAAGGTTCAGATATTCTTTATTTTTCGTTTTAGGTGCCCACAAGGATTACCAGTTTTGCACAGGTTCCCCGTCTGGAGTATTAAACTCGATTGGATGCTTTAAAAGAGCAATTGACACAATTATATCCTCTACACTTTCAGATCTTGCATGGGGTACCACTACTCCCATCCCTATTCCTGTTGTTCCTACCTCTTCCCTTTGAAATACCTTTTCAAGAAAATTTTCTTTATCGATTAAGACCTTAGTCTCCTGAGCCATATTTTCTGCTAGCAGCTCCACCACTTCATCCTTAGTTAATTTCTCATCCACCACTGTCAGAAGCTTGTTAGTAAGATAATTTATCATTGTATGACCTCCTAGTTTATAAGCCCTTTATAATCTCCTTCTCATAGCTGTTTAAGTCTGTCTTCTCTTTCCTGTCAGTCATCCTTTTATGAGCTATTCCGGCAAAGACTCCCTCGTTTATATAAGTGTATTCCCCCAGAACTTTCAGGTAGGAAATAAGATTAAGATCCTCTTTTGACCCTCTCCCCTTCAGCTCCTCTATTCCCTTTAGTAAATCCTCTTTATCAAGTGCTTCATTTGCTTTTTCATATGCAGAGAAGTCAGATCTCACACTGGCTATATAACATATTCCTGCATTCATTATATTGTCATCATACTCATCCCACAGCAGCTCCTTCATAGCCAGGGCCATAAGAGTTTTCTGGCTGTCTATATCCTCTAACAGAGTATAGTTAAATAACTTTTTAAAAAATCTCTCCTTATCTCTAAGGTACATCTCCTTGGAATATCTTTTGGCAAAGTCCACATTGTTATTTGCCACTACCTTAAAGAAGTTCTTATATATCTTTTCGATATCCTCTGTAGACAGTCTTTCGATTTTTTTATGTTTAACTCTCTCCTTAGGATTAGACAGTTCATACAG
>Ga0209379_10001266_pt1 | contig 17089 bp, 10 predicted proteins | sample tdDd001_FD_187124 | JGI IMG/M metagenome (GOLD analysis project Ga0209379, IMG submission 187124) | Marine sediment microbial communities from the Atlantic coast under amendment with organic carbon and nitrate - tdDd00.1 (SPAdes)... | ecosystem: Environmental > Aquatic > Marine > Coastal >...
TAACTAAACTAGCTAACGCTGGTATGAACGTTATGCGTCTTAACTTCTCGCACGGTGACTTTGCAGAGCACGGTCAGCGTATCGACAACCTGCGTGAAGTAATGGCAGCAACTGGCAAGCAACTTGCTATCCTGCTTGACACTAAAGGTCCTGAGATCCGTACAATCAAGCTAGAAAACGGTCAAGACTTTTCTCTGGTTGCTGGCCAGGAGTTCACTTTCACTACAGACACTTCTGTTGTCGGTAACCAAGACCGCGTAGCGGTTACTTATCCTGGTTTCGCTAAAGATCTGACTGCAGGCAACACTATCCTGGTTGACGACGGTCTGATCGAGATGGAAGTTCTTGAAACAACTGAAACTGAAGTTAAGTGTAAAGTTCTTAACAACGGTGACCTGGGTGAAAACAAAGGTGTAAACCTACCAGGCGTTTCTGTGAAGCTTCCAGCTCTTGCTGAAAAAGACAAAGCTGACCTTAAATTCGGCTGTGAGCAAGGCGTTGACTTCGTTGCTGCTTCTTTCATCCGTAAAGCGGAAGACGTAAAAGAAATCCGTGAACTGCTAAATGCGAACGGCGGCGAGAAGATTCAGATCATCTCTAAAATCGAAAACCAGGAAGGTGTTGATAACTTCGACGCTATCCTAGATGCATCTGACGGCATCATGGTTGCTCGTGGTGACCTAGGTGTTGAGATCCCTGTTGAAGAAGTTATCTTCGCGCAGAAGATGATGATCGAGAAGTGTAACCGCGCACGTAAAGTTGTTATCACAGCAACTCAGATGCTTGATTCTATGATCAAGAACCCACGTCCAACTCGTGCTGAAGCGGGTGACGTTGCGAACGCAATCATGGACGGTACAGATGCTGTAATGCTTTCTGGTGAGTCTGCGAAGGGTAAATACCCAATCGAAGCAGTAACTATCATGGCTCAGATCTGTGAGCGTACAGATGCTGCCCTTAAAGCCGAGCTAGGTTCTCGCCTAGATAGCTCTCGTCTACGTATCACCGAAGCAGTATGTAAAGGTGCAGTAGACACATCTGAGAAGCTAAACGCACCTCTAATCGTTGTTGCTACCGAAGCGGGTAAGTCTGCACGTTCTGTACGTAAATACTTCCCAACAGCAAACATCCTTGCTGTAACAACTAACGCTAAGACAGCTGCTCAGCTGGCTCTGACTAAGGGTGTTACACCTGTTGTTGTTGAGTCATTCGACAGCACTGATGCTTTCTACGGCCGTGGTAAAGATCTAGCTCTGGAAACAGGCCTAGGCGCTAAAGGCGATATCGTAGTAATGGTATCTGGCGCACTAGTACCTTCAGGTACAACTAACACAGCTTCAGTACACGTACTATAAGACGCATACTGAGTCAAAAACGGGAGCCACTGGCTCCCGTTTTTTTATTCTGGTCAACAAACATCTCCTCCTTCCTTCTAATACCGACCCTAATATCAACGGAGATAAGCGGAAACGACTCACAGAACCAAGGGTTTCCTATCGCCCCTCCCGTTTTTCCATCGTATACTTCCCCTGAGCATGATTCCCGCAAGGTATACATTCTTGCTTATAAAACAATACTCTGGCTATGATTGGGTTGGCTGGTACCTTTTTATCAATTAACTTCAATCTGCTACTAATCCCCCCTAGGCAAACATGCCTGGCATTAAAAACAATAAAAAATGAGGAACGCAGTGTCTAGTCCTACTTTGACCAACAAAGTCATGGAAATGATCCGGCAAGACATCTTGCTCGGTGAGCTCGCTCCGGGACAAAAGCTTGTTGTTGCTGACTTAAAAGCCCGCTATGACGTCGGAGCCTCCCCTATTAGGGAAGCTCTGGTACAGCTGTCATGGAAAAAATACGTGAACTTTGCCCCCCAGAAGGGCTGTTGGGTAGCCCCTGTATCAATTGCCGAGCTCGAAGAGCTATTTGAAACCGGCCAGCTCCTTTCTCAAGCCCTACTTGAGCGCGCGATGAAAAACGGCGATGAAGCCTGGGAGCTCAATATCCTGACCAGCTTTCATAAACTTAGTCGAGTAAACCCCGCAGCAACAGATGTCGATTTCAACGAATGGGAAAAGCGCCACAGTGATTTCCACCTTGCCCTATTGGAAGGTAGCCAGTCCACTGTCATGCTAGGGCTATACCGTGAGGTCTACGAACAAATTGAGCGATACCGTCATATCTGGGTCAGCCGTACACGTCACTATGAGGAGCGATACCATGATAACGGCGAACATGAAGCAATGATGAAAGCCGTGCTCAGCAGAAACCACGAAGCAGCACAGACGCTACTGAGCACTCACTCACAGCGTGCGATAGAAATGATCAAAATCTATCTATAAGCATCGACAATAAGTGCTTCTCTTAGCCTGCTAAACACCTTCCCATAACACCTGATCACCAGAAGATCTCTTTATGGTGGGTGTTCAGCAGCAATACCGCTAGCAAGAAATACAGCGCACTGACATTAAACCCCAATAAAAATAGTCCAAGGGTAGTCAGCCGAACCAGTAGTTTATTCATCATCGCCCATACTCCTTCTACCTAGGCAAGATCTTCCCTTTCAGCCCCGTCTTCTGCTCTATCATCTATTAGACTTTAGTCTAAGATACGTTGTCTTTCCGGACAAAGGTTGTATCCGCCCAAACGACGCAAGCCCGGCTCAGGGTTCCCAGAGCCGGGCTTGAAACAAGATAACAGTATGACGGCAGTAAACAGGCCGTTAGTTAGTCGATAGGTCGTTACGCCTTTAGCGCGCGCTCCCCTCTAGCAATCCCAACCACTCCGCTACGCGCAACCTCAACAATCTCTGTCGCTTCTGCCACCGCAGAGATAAAGGCATCCAGCTTGTCGCTGGTTCCCGCTAGCTGAATCGTGTAAATCTGGGTAGTAACATCAACAATTTGTCCACGAAAGATGTCTGCTGTTCGCTTGACCTCTGCTCTGGCAAAACCGCTCGCCTTTACCTTCACCAACATCAGCTCCCGCTCGACATGCTCGGTCTCGGTTACATTGCTGACTTTGAGAATATCAATGAGCTTGTGTAATTGCTTCTCGATTTGCTCCAACGCCGCATCATCTTCCACATTGGTGGTGATGTTAAGGCGTGACAGCGTCGGATCATCGGTCGGGGCGACCGTCAACGACTCAATATTATAACCTCGCTGGGAAAACAGGCCGACAACCCGTGATAATGCGCCCGATTCATTTTCAAGTAATACCGATACAATCCTGCGCATTATGTTCTCTCCGTTTTGCTTAGCCACATTTCACTCATTGAACCACCACGAATAAGCATCGGGTAGACGTGCTCGGTCTCATCCACACTGATATCGATAAAGACCAGCTTATCCTTCAGCGCCAATGCTTTTTCCAGCTCGCTTTCCAGTTTGCCTGGGTCCGAAATTCGGACACCAACATGGCCATAAGCCTCAGCAATTGCCGCGAAATCTGGCACTGAATCCATGTAGGAATGTGAGTGGCGTCCCTGATAGATCATATCCTGCCATTGTTTCACCATTCCCAGGAAACGGTTATTGAGGTTGATGATCTTAACCGGGATATCATACTGCAGGGCAGTGGAAAGCTCCTGAATATTCATCTGAATACTACCGTCACCAGTCACACAGACCACTTCTGCATCCGGCAACGCAAACTTCACTCCCATAGCGGCTGGCAGACCAAAGCCCATGGTTCCCAGGCCTCCGGAGTTTATCCAGCGACGCGGCTTGTCAAACGGGTAATAAAGCGCGGCAAACATCTGGTGCTGGCCGACATCGGAAGCAACGTAAGCGTCACCGTCAGTCAGCTTATACAGCACCTCAATCACTTCCTGCGGTTTAATACGCTCACTATTTTTGTTGTAGCTTAGGCATTTACGGGAGCGCCATGACTCGATTTCGCTCCACCAGCTATCAATCGCCTGCTCGTCACTCCCCCCACTCTGCTCATCAAGCAGCTTAAGCATACTATTCAGCACTGTATCGGCCGAACCGACAATCGGGATATCGACCGCGATGGTTTTTGAAATTGAAGACGGGTCGATATCAATATGCATGATAGTGGCATCAGGGCAATATTTTTCGACGTTATTGGTGGTACGGTCATCGAAACGCACGCCGATACCAAAGATCAGATCTGAGTTATGCATCGCCATGTTGGCTTCATAAGTACCGTGCATTCCCAGCATACCCAGACAGCTTTTATGCGAACCGGGGAAAGCCCCCAGCCCCATCAAGGTGTTAACTACGGGGATATTCAGTGATTCTGCCAGCTTTACGATCTGTTCACCACAGTCAGACATAATGGCACCGCCACCGACATACAGCACCGGCTTCTTCGCCGCCAGCAAGGCCTTAACCCCACGTTTGATCTGCCCTTTGTGGCCCTGGGTCGTCGGATTATAGGAGCGCATCGCGATCGACTCGGGGTACTTATAGGGATAGGTTTCTGCCGGGTTTAGCATGTCTTTCGGGATATCAATGACAACAGGACCAGGTCGGCCGCTGGAAGCGATATAAAATGCTTTTTTGACAATATCGGGGATATCTTCAGGCTTCTTGACCAAGAAACTGTGCTTTACGACAGGACGGGAGATCCCCACCATATCGCACTCCTGGAAGGCATCGTTACCAATCAGGTTGCTCATTACCTGGCCAGAGAAAACGACCATTGGAATAGAGTCCATATAGGCAGTCGCAATACCCGTTATCGCATTGGTTGCACCGGGCCCCGATGTCACCAGCACCACGCCGACATCACCCGTGGCACGGGCATAGCCATCAGCCATATGTACGGCTGCCTGCTCATGGCGGACGAGAACATGTTCGATATCGCTTTTCTCATGCAGCGCATCGTAAATATCAAGCACTGAGCCGCCAGGGTATCCGAAGATATGCTTTACGCCTTGATCAATCATCGAACGGACGATCATGTCAGCGCCGGACAACATTTCCATATTTCTTGCCTCCAGGTCGTGTATATCATCCCATATAGCTAATTCTCAGGACATATCGAGCGGTTGTTAGCTGTCCAATACCGTAAACCGGAGGTGTGAATATCGTGTTTACGAACATTGCACAGTATGGGTAGCACAACCGCTTTCACGTGGCCGGAATTAAGATGTTCCACCACACCAATTAGCTATAACGGGCTGATATAACATAGTTAGGGCTTATTTTTAGCCTAAGTTGAAATCATGTTTACTTCTTCATGCTATGTGAGCCGCCGCCTGTCATAACAAACAACGGTAACCCGCAACAACTGTAACGCTTTTATATCAACCAAGTCTATTGGCTAAAGACACTTCACGTTATTCCTCTGCAACACCATGAAATAAGCCACCTTCCTCCGGCTTAACAGGTATGCAATAGAGATCATGCGCTAGATACAGCAGAGCAGTGAGAATATTCATCTGACGGAGTAAGAAGATATCAGGAGGTAATAGGGAGATTTAACCAGGTAGAAAGCTTCACCGTTGCACGAAAGGAAATCACAGGGAGCAACAAATCGAAAAAAGGAGCCAAAGGCTCCTTTATCTATGACGTTTAATAACTCAAATTAATGGTTGCTGACCGACTTCTTGTGGCTTTCTTCATACATCCGCTCAATCTCCTGATTGTAGCGGTCTTGGATCACCTTGCGGCGCAATTTCTGCGTCGGGGTCAGCTCACCTTTATCCATCGAGAAGGCCATCGGTAACAAGGTGAACTTCTTCACCTGTTCGAACCGGGCAAGATCTTTTTGCAGCTCAACCACGCGTTTTTCAATCAGCTCAACGATCTGACTATGCTTGACCAGCTCAAGACGATCTTGATATTTAATGTTCAGCTCGCGAGCATGCTCTTCAAGTGTTTCGAAGCAAGGAACAATCAAAGCAGAAACAAACTTTCGGGTATCGGCAATAACGGCAATCTGCTCAATAAAATGATCTTTGCCGATAGCGCCCTCAATCACCTGCGGCGCAATATACTTGCCGCCCGATGTCTTCATTAGCTCTTTGATGCGATCGGTAATAAACAGGTTGCCCTCTTCATCGAATTCCCCGGCATCTCCTGTTTTCAGGAAACCATCTTCGGTGAAGTTATTGGCCGTTTCTTCCGGCATCTTGTAATAGCCACGCATTACCATCGGGCCACGGACCAAAATTTCATTATTGTCGCCAATTTTCACTTCTGCGCCCGGCATCGGCAGGCCGATCGAATCTGGATTGAAGCACTTGTCATCCCAGCATGAAACTGTCGCTGTGGTTTCGGTCATCCCGTAACCCAGCTTGACGTTAACGCCAATCGCATGAAAGAAACGACCGATACTCTCGTCAAGTTTGGCACCGCCACAAGGCATGAACTTAATCTGGCCACCAAGAATTTCACGCAACTTCGACAGTACAAGTTTGTCTGCCAGTTTGTAGCTCTGCTTAAGCATCAGCGATGGCTTACGCTGCTGCTGATGGCACAACGCCATCCGTGCGCCCATATTGACCGCCCAGGTGAAGATCACCTTGCGATGAAAAGGGGCTCTCGCGACTTTGTCGTGAACGGCTGAGTATATTTTCTCATACACACGCGGTACAGCAGACATGACATTCGGCTTCACTTCCGCCAAGGTTTCTTTCAGCTTGTTGGTATCTGCCAGATAGCAGTTCACACCGCCACGATGCAGCACATAGAACGTCCAGGCACGTTCGAAAACATGGGACAACGGCAGGAAGCAAAGAGAGCAGTCTCCCTCGTCCAGCGCAAGGTTGGTGTCATGGCCTTCAAGCTGCGAGGCAATGTTGGCATAGTCCAGCATTACCCCTTTCGGTGTCCCTGTCGTCCCCGAGGTATAGATCAGAGTCAACAGATCATCCATAGATGTCTGTTCGAGTCGCTGTGCCAGCTCGATCTCGGCTTCGGCGGAGGCTTGGCCAACAAAGTCATTGTAACGGCAAACTAACGAATGATCGGCCAGTTCGACATCGTCAGACATCACGACGATATGCTCAAGTTGCGGGCACTCTGCGGCGACTTCTACCGCAGCATCATGCTGAGCCTGTTCACCAACAAATAGAATCCGGACATCGGCATTATTAATAATATAAGCAGCCTGCTGCGGGGTGCTGGTAGGGTAGATAGGCACTGTCACGCAACGACTATAAAGGGCAGCAAAGTCAGCAATGGTCCAACGCGGCATGTTGCTTGAGAAAATGCCGACCTTATCTTGGACATTCAGCCCCTGGCTAAGCACAGCCAAGGCAAGTTGGTGGATCTGCTCACCAAACTCATTCCAACTAATATCCTGCCACTGGTCCTTGACCTGATGACGCAATGCAACCCGATCACCCAAACGGGCAATCTGGGTACGAATTCGATTTACGATATGAAAATCACGTTCAGCCATAACTACTCTGCCACTTTGGCTTACACCTGTAAGCCTATTCGAGACAGCGAAGTCTACAGTCGGTGCCAGAAAAGGCAACTGTAAAGCGTCACATTTTATTTTTTATGTCGTCACGATCCCAGTCCCTCCCCTTACCGGTACAGGCCTGATACGAGTTATTAATAGAAATAATACAAAGTGTAAGAAATTACTGATGCCGGGCGGGAGGCGATACCCGGCGATCAACAAAGTCAGCAAGCGCTAACTTTGGGCTGGACTTAGTATGAGCTGTCACCACAAACGTTCAGTAACTGATCACGCATCCAGATATGGCCTTTGTCTTTCTGAGATGACTCATGCCAACTTAGGTAACCGCTGATCTTGGCCGATTCAAACGGTAGCGGCAGAATTTTCAGCTGCTGACCCTGTGCAGCCGATTCAGCCAACCAACGCGGCATAACGGCAATCAAATCGGACTGACCGGCCACATACATAATGTTGCTCAGACTGGCCCCCTGGTAGGCTTCCTGATAGGAAGTGTGCTGGTTATAGATATGGTCCGCGAACATTTTCACACCGGGAATGGACTTCAGCACGGCGTGTTGTTCAGCAGCAAACTCCGCCTCGGTGATCGTTTCACCAATGCGCGGGTGGTTACCGGCAGCAACCACGACCAGCTCATCGCTGAACAGTTCGGTACTGCAAAAACCCGGCTCATCAAAACGTACGTAATCAATAACAAAATCGACTTCCTGGTACCGCATCTTCTGAGTTAGCTCAGCATCAAGCTCGGCTTCAAGCTGCATGCGAAGATTCGGGGCCTGCTCGGCTACGCTGCGCAAGATACGAGGGGCAAAGCGCATATCCGACGGGCTGCAAATCGCCAGCTTAAAAGTACGGTTTGACGTCTCCGGAGAAAAGATTGAAGACGGCAATTCGTTTTTCACCAACTGCAGCGCCTGCCGCATCGGCCCGAATAGCTGCTTTGCTCGTTGGGTGGGCTGGATCCCACGACCATGACGAATAAACAACTCATCGTTGAACATCACTTTCAAGCGTGCCACAGCGTTACTTACCGCAGGCTGAGACATACCTAGATTATGTGCCGCACGGGTAATATTTTGCTCTTGCATAACCGCATCGAATACAGTCAACAAATTAAGGTCAACACTTCTTAGGTTTGACTCCATTCTGTAGCTATCCGCCGGATGGATAGATGAAGTTTTTTGCGTCATATTTTGCCTCTACTTGAATAAATTCGGGGCAAAATCCGTTATGCCACCGCTGGATGAAAAGAGCATTTCCTCTGCTCCAACCACTGAGCCCCTGTTCGGGATGCGGCCAGTATTATTCAAATAGATTGATGAAACCAATAGGCGAAACTCAGCAAATGTAAAGAGATATAACAAAAGAGTAAAATTCAGAATACAAACCAATGCAAAACAAAGACTTAACCGCAATATAAAAAGTTATAAAATCTCTATAAATAAAATAAAGGCGTAATTATAAGCAAGAATTGGCGTCAACTTGAGCAATAAATACCCATCATCCAAACCAAAAAAAACAATTTATCAATCCATCAATAAGTTCCAGTGATTGAACAAATGCACTTTTCAGCTTGATCGGATGAGTCAAATTCAGCCATTAAGTCTTGCACCAAGTCGGGACATCGTACTTACTGACATATATTCAAACTATGCGTCCAGCTATGTCTCCAAGTTATGCCTCCAAACTATAAAAGATGAGTATAAAAAACGGGGCCAATCGGCCCCGTTGAACAATGCGAGAATAGTACGCTATTAAGCGGGCACCAACTCCTCATGCTTTCGCACCAAGTTAAAGTCGGCGAGGATGGCATAGGCAGCCGGGATCATGAATAGCACCAGCAAAGTCGAAGTGAAGATCCCGAACACTATCGAAATCACCAGCGGTTGGATAACCTGAGCCTGCAGGCTGGTTTCCAGCAATAACGGTAGCAGACCTGCAGCGGTGGTAAGTGATGTCAGAAATACCGCACGGAAGCGCTCCCGACTCGCTTTCACTACCGCATCATGAACACTCTCGCCCTCATCGACATGGTGACGAATGTACTGCACCAGCAATATTGAATCATTGACAACGACACCGGCAAGAGACACAAAACCCATAATACTCGGCATACTCAGCGCATAACCCAACAGCCAATGCCCCCAGAATACCCCTATCAATGCCAGCGGAATTGCCAGCAGCACCACAAACGGCTCCAAATAACTGCGGAACTGGTAGCTGAGGATCACAAACACCCCAAAAATTCCCAGCATAAAACCGATACCCATCGACTGGCCGGTTTGCGCCGTATCTTTGGCCTCACCTTCAAAGTCGAAACGCAAGCCCGGATAACCCTGCTGCAGCTCAGGCATTAGCCGGTCACGGAACTGACGGGTAATTTCCGTCGAGCTAATCTTGCTGCTATCGAGATCAGCAAAGACGCTCAGGGTCCTGACCCCATTGATCCGTTGAATGCGGACAAAATTACGCTGGTACTCCAGCATCGCAATCGAGGCCAGCGGGATCTGGCTACCATCACCCAGGATCACCGGGAAGCTGGCCAGCGTCTGGAGGTTGGCTGCCTCCTGCTTGTCAAAGCGGACTTCGACCTCAATATTTTCCGGGCCGATCTGAATTTCATCGGCAGTCTGGCCAAAATAGGCTGCGCGCAGCTGGGAGGCTATCATCTGGCCGTCAATGCCGAAGCTCTCGGCTCCCGGACGTAGCTTAACCAAGACTTCCTGCTTGCCCATCCGCATATCATCCAGCACACCGGAAACGCCGTCGAACTCGTTGAGGAACTGCTGCAGCTCAATCGATGCCCCTTTGAGCTGCTCGAGATCATCATGCTGCATCCTAATTTCAACCGCCCGGCCACCCGGCCCGACCATCGGCTGCTTGAACACCATCGACACTGGCGCGGCAATCACCCCGACTTCCTCACGCCAGGCTGCAATGAACTCGTCTATCAAGCTGTTGCGCGATTCTGCTCCCAGCATATCCAGCCGCACAGTTGCCACATGGGGGCCGCTTTCGTCGGCATCGGCATTGAAGTTATATTGCGCAGTAATGTGCTCGACCAACGTCCGACCATCTTCCTGCTCGTCACTCCATTTGCGGTTAAGCGTCTCCGCTGCGGTTATAATTTTCCCGACAACCAACTCTGTCTGTGCCAGCGACGCCCCCGGAGGCAGGATCACCCGGGCTTCGGCAATATCACCGTCCAGCTCGGGGAAACCGACAAACTTCAGTGCACCTCCGGCAAGCAAGGAAAAAGAAATCAGCAGCATCGCAATCACACTACCCAGAAACAGATAACGCCAGCGCACCACGGCATCCACCGCGGTCACCAATTGGTTATTGCGAAACGTCTCAAAGCGCTTGAGAAAGCGCGCCTTAAAGGCCAACGGTGGCCGCTCGTGCTTGCCTCTCGCCCGTTGTTTTTGCAGCGAATGACTCAGATGATTCGGTAAGATCAAAAAGGCTTCAACCAAACTGATTGTCAGTACCAGGATAAGTACCATCGGTACGACCTTCAGGACGGCCCCCATTTCGCCTTCGAGAAACAACAAGCTGCCAAAAATACACACCGTGGTGAGATAGGAAGAAAGCACACCGGGGAAGACTTTCTTCACCCCTTCGGAGACGGCATCCGGTACCGACAGTCCCCGTTCAAGGTGGGCCGCTATCGACTCGGCAATCACGATGGCATCGTCCATCATGATACCAATTGCCATCAGCAGGGCGACCAGAGACATAATGTTGATCGACAGGCCCAGTCCGGCCATCAGGAACAGGCTACCGAGGAAGGCCACCGGCAAACCGGCTGCGACCCAGAACGAATAACGGAAGGTGAAAAACAACCACATGGTGGCAAATACCAACACGACACCCTGCCAACCATTTTTCACCATCATGGTCAGGCGATCCCACAATACCGAGGAGATATCGTTAGTCAGATTAAGCGTCACGCCGGTGGGGGCGACCTTGTTTTCGTCCTCGACAAACTGAACCACCCGCTCTTTGATCCGCGGGCATCATCGGCCTTGTTTCTTGCTAATTTTCAGCAGCGCCGATGGCTGACCATCAAACAGTACCTTCTGCTCATCCAGTTCGAAGCGGTCGGTAATCGTTGCAATATCTCCCAACCTGAGCAGGGCACCATCGCTGTCAGCACCTATTACGGTATCGGCCAGTGAATCCGGGGTGATCTTCTGCTCATCAAACCGGATCAGCAAGTTTTTCTCCGCCAGCTCAATATTGCCGCTGGGTAGCTTCAAGTTCTGGCGAGCCAGGCGATCTGCAATATCACCGACACTGAGGCCAAGCTGGCGCAATGATGCCTCTTTCAGTTCAACCCGGAGCTGATGATCGGAGAATCCGGCAACATCGACCAAGGACACGCCATAATCTAGCTTCAGCTTACGTTTCAGCTGCTCGGCATAGGCTTTCAGGTGCGGCCAGCTGGTATCGGCACTGATCGCGACATCAACCACCGGCTCGTTCCAGTCAAGTTCGCGGACAATCGGCGACTCGATTTGAGTCGGAAAATCATTGATGGCATTGATTTGGGTCTGGACATCTACCAGCATCCGCGATACCACATCGCTGCTGGTCAACTTGAGAACCAGCGAGGCCGAACCCTCGACCGCCTCACAGCGGGTCTCCTCGATATTGGCCAGCCCATCAACGGCATCCTCCATCCGCATGCAGATACTTTCTTCTACTTCCTGCGGCGAAGCGCCTGGGTAAACAACAGAAGCGATGATGTAAGGCGGTGAAAATTCAGGAAAGGTTTCCCGCTTGATCTGCGGCAGTGATACAAAACCAAAGATCAGCAAGGCCAGCATCAATAGGTTGGCCGCAGTTGGATGACGGGAGAAGTAGCGGATCATAACGCCGGCTCCTCATCTATTTTGCTGTTCACGGCCGTGCCATTTCGAGTCACAACCTGAAGTGCCATGCCGGAAACGGCTGGCAGCAGATCATTGACAACAAGCTGCTGTTGAGATGATAGCTCGCCACCAATGGCTACTTTGCCGGCTCGACGGAACAATACGTTCACCTGCTGGATCTGCAACGCATTATTCTCGTCAAGCAGATAAATCTTATCACCATGAAGCGCCCGCTCGGGGATCACCCAATGGGCATTGTCCTGACCGGACAAGCGGGCCTCGACAAACATCCCGTTAACCAATGGCGGCGCATCTTCCGGGGAAAGCTGGCTGTAATCCTGATCAACCTCGAGGATCACCCCGACCGTTGCCTGATTGGCACTGACCGTATCGCTGATCCGGGTCACCCTTGCTGGCCATTGTTGCTGGAAGCTGCCGCTGGAAAGCCGGATACTCGCGGTTAAATCAAGCTGATCAGCCCGCGGACGACCATCGGCATGGGCTGTATACTGGGTCAGGCTCGACGCCAGTACCTGCATATCATGCAACGCCACCTGCGCATCAATTTCCACGGTATCAATTCCATGGGCAATCACCATACTCTGCTGGGCGTTGACCACCTGATCCTGCTCGATATCGACACTGGAAATCCGGGCATCAATCGGCAGGGTGATTATCGTTTTTTCCAGTGAACGCTTGGCCTCAGATACCCGAGATTGATTGACATCCAGCTGCGCAATCGTCACCTTGCGCTCATTCGGCAATACAATCAGCTGATTCTGGATATCCTGAACTACTTTCTTGCTAGCAAGGGTATTTTGCAGTTCTAAGTCGACGGCAGACTGCGAGGTTAACCCTTTGCCTCGTAGCTCTTTCTTACGGGTTAGCTCTTTTTGACTGATTGCCAGACGATTTTTTTCAATCTTCAGCGTCGTTTTCAGGTTCTGCTCTTCCTGGGTCAGCTTGGCTAGCTGAGCCTGACTTGAGCTGACATCGGCTTCGGCCTGGGCCAGACGGAGTTCGTAATCCAACGGATCAATTTTCAGCAATGTCGTTCCGGCATCCAGCACCCTGCCTTTCTCCAGCCCGGGATGACGATACACCACCTTGCCGGACACCTCAGCAATAGCCTGCCACTCTACCTTGGGTTTAACCCGGCCAAACCCTGTTACCATAGGTGCCAGCGGTAGCTGTTGTAAGCTAATCACATCGACAGGCCGCGCCTTATTCAGCACCGGTTTTATCGCCGGGGTCGAGCGCAGGTTAATCGCCAGTACCAGCACAGCCACACCCACCAATACCGCAGGCAGGATCAAGATTTTTCTATTGAGCTTCGTCATTGGTACGGCCTCCCTGCGCTAAAATACCGTGGAGCAACACATTGACATTGTGATCAGCCAGCTCCATTAACCATTCTTCATTTAATTCAATTCCCTGGATCCCAAGCAAGGCGGGTGGAGCCAGAAAAGGGAACACCATCATACTGATAAATGTCATCCTCGCCATCTTCGGAGACACGTCATCGCGTAATACCCCGGCCCGGACCATCTTGCTAAACATCAGATCTTCAGCAGGAAAAGCGATCTCGCTAAAAATTCTTTCCATCGCTCGCCGCTGTAAGTCACCGGGCTCCATCATCATCGTACGTACAATCAGCTTCGGCAGATCAGGGCTTGGTGCCATAATGCGATAATAGGTCCGCATCAGATCGCCCACACTAGCCACATCACCGACACTGATCACGCGTTTCAATTGAGCACGAATAGGCTCCAGTGTTTCACGCAGCATGGTCTCGAACAGGCCAGCCTTGTTACCGAAGTAGTAGCGGATCAGTGCCACATTGACATCCGCCCGGGATGCAATCATCCGGGTCGATACTTTGCTGTAAGGAAGGGCAACAAAGAGCTTTCTTGCCTCTGTGATCAATCTTTCCCTGGCGTCGGAATCCCCGCTGGGGCGGCCTGCTTTTCCTGTCATAGTCACTCTGCTGCTAAATTAATTAATCACCTGATTAATAATTTACTTCAGTACTTTATCCGGCTGTACCGAATTTATTCACACCAAATTAATCATTTGATTAATTTTATATCAGGATAAAGATTCTGCCGTGTGCGTCCTCTCACCGTTGTTCTGTTATCAAATATTGAAAGGAAAATACCCCGACACAATAATATTTCACCATTCATTCATTGCCGCCATACCAACCGCCATCGACATACTGATTAAGCAAAAGAATAAATTCATTTAAAATCATGCAAATAAACATATTGGCAAAATATATATTCAATTAGTGGTTGACGATTAACCTGTCTATTTGGTATTCATTTGTTAATCAAATTTGTGGATATCATTTAAAAAATGAAAAAACGTTTCTTTCTACTCCTTAGCCTCCTCATTATCGTGAATAATTCGCGCGGGTAGCTGATGGGTGAGAAACACCACCAAGAACTCAAAAAACCCGCGCAGAAAGCGCGGGTTTTTTTATATAGAGAGCCAGCGCAAGCGGATGCAGACAACGCCTGGATAGGCGGGCCAACATAAGGAAGTAGCAATGAAAGATCAGGTCATTATTTTCGATACCACGTTGCGCGACGGTGAGCAGGCTCTTTCCGCCAGCTTAACGGTAAAGGAAAAGCTGCAAATTGCTTACGCCTTGGAGCGAATGGGCGTGGATGTCATCGAGGCAGGGTTTCCGATCTCTTCCCCGGGAGACTTTGAATCGGTGCAGACCATTGCCAAGCACATCAAAAACAGCCGGGTCTGCGCCTTGTCCCGTGCCGTCGCCAAAGACATTGATGTCGCTGCCGAATCCCTTAAAGTTGCCGAAGCCTTCCGAATCCATACTTTCATCTCGACCTCCACCATCCACGTTCAGGACAAGCTGCGCCGCAGCTATGACGATGTGATCGAAATGGGGGTTGCCGCTGTCAAACGGGCCCGCAACTATACCGACGATGTCGAGTTCTCCTGCGAAGATGCCGGCCGCACCCCAATTGATAACCTGTGCCGAATGGTAGAAGCCGCGATCACTGCCGGTGCCAATACAATTAATATTCCGGATACCGTGGGCTACACCCTGCCAAACGAGTTTGGCGGCATCGTCTCACAACTGTTCGATCGTGTACCAAATATCGACAAAGCCATTATCTCTGTCCACTGTCATGACGATCTTGGCATGTCGGTCGCCAACTCGATGGCCGCCGTCCAGGCCGGTGCCCGCCAGGTCGAAGGCACCATCAATGGTATCGGTGAGCGCGCCGGTAACTGCTCGCTGGAAGAAATCGCGATGATCATAAAAACCCGCGCCGACTTCCTGGGGGTCCATACCAACCTCAAACACGACGAGATCCACCGCACCAGCAAGATGGTCAGCCAGCTTTGCAATATGCCGATTCAGGCCAACAAGGCGATTGTCGGTGCCAATGCCTTCAGCCACTCCTCGGGGATCCACCAGGACGGTATGCTGAAGAACAAAAATACCTACGAGATCATGACACCTGAGTCAATTGGTCTTAAGAACCAAGCACTAAACCTGACCAGCCGCTCCGGCCGAGCTGCCGTCAAGAGCCACATGGATACGCTGGGCTACACCGAAAACGAGTACAACCTGGACGAACTGTATGCCGACTTCCTGAAGCTTGCCGACCGCAAGGGGCAGGTATTCGACTACGACCTTGAAGCGTTAATGCACTTTGCCAACCTGCGCGAGGAAGATGACTTCTTCAAGCTTAACTACCTAAGTGTTCAGTCTGGCAGCGTAATGGCGACCACCAGTATCAAATTACAGTGCGGCGAGGAAGAAAAATGCGAGGCGGCTGTCGGTAACGGGCCGGTCGACGCGCTATACCAGTGTATCTATCGCCTGACCGGTTACGAAATCGTGCTGGACAAATTCGACCTGACCGCCAAAGGCGAGGGTGAAGACGGGCTAGGCCAGGCCGACATTATCGCCAACTACAAAGGCCGGAAATATCACGGAACCGGCCTGGCAACCGATATTGTCGAGGCTTCCGGCCAGGCATTGCTTCACGTTATCAACAGTATTTATCGTGCTGATCAAATTGCAGAAATTAAACAAAAATCCCATATGGAGACAGTATAACCATGGCAGGTACATATAAAATTGCCGTTCTACCGGGTGACGGTATTGGCCCAGAAGTTATGCAGCAGGCACACAAGGTGCTGGACGCTGCCCAGGAAAAGTTTGGCTTTACCCTGGAGAGCAACGAATTTGATGTCGGTGGTATTGCTATCGACAATCATGGTTGCCCACTACCGGAATCAACCATGAGGGGCTGTGAAGAGGCTGATGCCATTCTGTTCGGTTCCGTTGGCGGTCCGAAATGGGAGCATCTGCCACCCAATGATCAGCCTGAGCGTGGTGCCCTACTGCCGTTACGCAAGCATTTCCAGCTGTTCTGTAACCTGCGTCCGGCGCAGATCCACAGTGGTCTGGAGAACTTCTCGCCACTGCGCGCCGATATCTCTGAACGCGGCTTCGATATTGTGGTTGTCCGCGAGCTAACCGGCGGGATCTATTTTGGCCAACCGAAAGGCCGTGAGGGCGAGGGTCCGCAGGAAAAAGCATTTGATACCGAGGTTTACCACCGCTACGAAATTGAGCGTATTGCCCGTATCGCCTTTGAGTCAGCGCAGCTGCGTGACAAGAACGTCTACTCAATTGACAAGGCCAATGTCCTACAGAGCTCGATCCTGTGGCGGGAAGTGGTAGAGGAAGTCGCCAAGGACTACCCTGATGTTACCCTAAACCACATGTATATCGACAATGCGACCATGCAGCTAATC
>Ga0209379_10001267_pt1 | contig 17080 bp, 21 predicted proteins | sample tdDd001_FD_187124 | JGI IMG/M metagenome (GOLD analysis project Ga0209379, IMG submission 187124) | Marine sediment microbial communities from the Atlantic coast under amendment with organic carbon and nitrate - tdDd00.1 (SPAdes)... | ecosystem: Environmental > Aquatic > Marine > Coastal >...
CGGCTCTCATTCTTAGGCTTGTCGCTAGACTTAACTGGTCAAAAACTGTATAAAAAGCCAGTATAAATTAATCAAGTTAGAGGACCAACACCATGGCTGTAATCGTCAAGTACGTGGTAGAACGCAATGGAGAAGAGAAAATGACTTTTACCTCTAAAGCGGAAGCTGACGCATACGACAAAATGCTGGATATGGCGGACGAGTTATTCTCACTGCTAGGTAAAAGTGAACTTCTAGAAGACGAAGGCAAGCAAGAAGATCTTGCAATGTTCCTTGCGCAAAACAAAGAAGAAGTGCTTTACGCTCTGGGTGCAAAACGTAAACCTGCACCAAAAAAAGCAAAGAAGCTTGAAGCTGTTGAAGAAGATAGCGAGCAAGAAGACGCTGCATAAGCCTCTAATTTGTTTCGATAAAACGTCGCATTATGCGGCGTTTTTTTATGCCATTCATTTATCGCCATATATCTCTAGCAATATAAAGAACCGATTTAATATCCCAAATTACTCTAAATTTCATGTTGCAGATTAATGTGACTTAGATCTACTCTAAATGCACACGGTGATGGGGTGCCACCAGAATCGAAAGATTCAAACCGCTTTTACAGCTGATGACTCCTACAGAAACGAGAACAGGTAAGCCCTGTTGGAAATGCTTTTGCCTCCAGCGTAAAAGTAAGAGTTCTGTAGTGAGCAAATCAACTCTCCTCCAACCCCGCTCCTGTTTTCTCAAAAATTAAAAAGATATCCAAAATAGTTGTTAACTCAACAAGGCGACAAACGCATGAGCCTCCTGAACATAGTTTTTCTATTTGATGGAGCGAATAAGAGCAGTCAACGCCGTTGAGTCTGACCAATATGCTGGATATCGTACACTGGGAAAACATTATGCAATACTCACACGAAATCCAATCAATGTGCCCGATTCAACGTGGCGATCTTCATGCATCTGCACCGATCCCTGTTGAAGGCGCAATGATCAATCCAAAAGACGTTATCGCGATTTCTGGTCTTAGTCACGGCGTTGGCGCTTGCGCTCCTCAACAAGGTGCAGCAAAACTGACCCTCAACGTCAAAAACGGCATCATCGAAGAAGCTTTGATCGAAACAATCGGCTGTTCTGGCATGACTCAATCCGCAGCGATGGCCGCAGAAATCCTAACCGGAAAAACCATTCTTGAAGCTCTGAATACCGACTTGGTGTGTGATGCTATCAACGTCGCGATGCGCGAAATCTTCCTTCAATTTGTTTACGGTCGTACGCAATCTGCTTTCTCTGAAGGCGGCTTAGAAATTGGTGCGGCATTGGAAGATCTTGGTCAAACTCAACGCAGCCAAGTGGGTACTAGCTACTCAACCAAAGCAAAAGGCGTGCGTTACATGGAGCTGGCTGAAGGCTACGTAACAAAACTCGCGCTAGACGAAAACAAAGAAGTGATTGGTTACCAATATCTCAACCTCGGCAAGATGATGAAAGCCATCAACGAAGGCGTACCTGCTGCAGAAGCCGCAGACAAAGCAACGGGCACTTACGGTCGTTTTGACGAAGCCGTAACGACCATCAACCCACGCCAACAATAATTGCCACCAAGAGGAAAGAGATTATGAACACTCCAATTACTGAATCTGTACGTCGCACATTAGACGAAATGCACCTTTCTTCTCTGGAAGAGGCTTACCAATACTGTATGGATCGTGGTATCGACCCTAAAGCACTAGTGATGGACACTCAACCTATCGCGTTTGAAAGCGCTGCCGATGCCTACACACTGGGCACTGCTTTGGCGATTTTCCGTGGAGCAAAAACAGCGGAAGAAGCAGCAAACATCATCGGTGAAGGTCTTCAGGCGTGCACAAAACCAGGCAGCGTCGCAGAGCAACGCCAAGTGGGTATCGGTCACGGTGCATTGGCGGCTCGCCTACTGAATGAAGAGAGTGGCTGTTTCGCTTTCCTTGCTGGTCATGAGTCATTCGCAGCGGCAGAAGGCGCAATCAAAATCGCATTGAACGTGAACAAATCACGCAAAAATCCGTTGAAAGTGATCCTAAATGGTTTGGGTAAAGACGCCGCTTACCTAATCTCACGCATCAATGGTTTTACTTACGTGCGCACTCAATACAACTACCAAACTGGTGAGTTAGTGGAAGTAGAACGTCGCCGTTTCTCGCAAGGTCCACGTGGTGAGATTCTTTGCTACGGTGCAGACGATGTACGTGAAGGCGTGGCTATCATGCACAAAGAACAAGTGGATGTGAGCATCACTGGTAACTCAACCAACCCGACTCGCTTCCAACACCCAGTAGCAGGTATCTACAAAGCGGAACGTAACTTTGAAGGTATGCCTTACTTCTCTGTGGCATCAGGTGGTGGTACTGGTCGTACTCTACACCCAGATAACGTGGCGGCAGGTCCTGCATCCTACGGCATGACAGACACTATGGGTCGCATGCACGCCGATGCACAATTCGCGGGTAGCTCTTCAGTACCTGCACACGTAGCGATGATGGGCTTCATCGGTATGGGCAACAATCCAATGGTAGGTGCAACGGTTGCACTTGCAGTAGAGGTCGGTGAGCTAAGCCTCTAAGTCGATTTATCGCTTTACTATCCAAAGCGATTAAATCCAACAAACCCAGTGTAGGGGGAGTGACTTCGGTCCTCCCCTTATTTTTGGTTCATCGCGGATTTCCGGGGAAAGCCGCGATGAACCCTTTAAAAAGCCATACCGAGCACAATCCATATCATCATATCTAGAGGGAGCCGACGCTTACGGATTGTTGCCATGCCTGCCTGCTATAAACATTGGTTGATAAATTCCGCAGGAAGGATATCGCTCAACTTTCCTAGTGATTCAGAATCTAGAACGAAGTCATTGGCGAGTGATAGGGCTTTAGTCAGTTGCATAAAAAAAACCGATAGACATGGTCTATCGGATTTTTACACACTGGTGAGATCATTCAATTGATCGGTCTATTAATTTCTTAACTAATCGGCATTATCTCAAGTGGGAGCTTTTTTAAGTAAACACATTACTTATAAATGTGATATATCGTAAATAATATCGCTACTACTGTAGTGGGTATGATTGTCCAGCAATGTAATAAATAAGAATTTTTAGCTCCTTCATCATCATGCTCGTCGACGATAGAACCATATCTCATTACTGGTTTTCCTTTACAATAACGCCTCAAAGCCAACCCTGAACAAAGAAAGGTAACAAACCATAGTCCTAATAAGCCTTTTACATTTTCGAAGAAAAAGAAAAGACCAATAATTGTACAAACGGCATAAATTGAGTCAGAGATATTTAAATATCTCCAAAGTTTTTTCTTATCAATCACTGCTTAAAACATTCCCTGAAATATAGCTAGTCATATTTTCTCCCGTAAGCACAGCCCTTTCACTAAAGTTAAGATGCTTCAATCTGTAAGCAGTCCCTTTCCCCATAGCAAAAGCCCAAGATGGATCGAAGTTAAACTCCATCATCGAGTAAGCTATATCTCCAAACACAACATATTCTAAAGGCTTGAGATAAGGATTAACGATAAGAGCAACACTAATTACCTACATCACATCTGAACGCTTATCTTGCATAGCGGCCTTTATGTAATCCTGAAAAGCCTCATCTTCCATGTCGATATTGGCATTTCTCATTAAGCATTCAGGCGTGGCACAAGCCGCTTTAAAGCGAACATTGAAGGACTCATTATTCACCACTAGGTTACGTCGATAGCTACCATCTTGAGAGAAATTATCAACCTTTTTTGTCTGACGTGATAACCGACTTTCTTCAATTTTTCTAAGGGCACCGCCCCCCTCTATGAAACCACCTTTAATTTGATGAATGAGATCATATCCAACATCATAAGTAATGTTCTCTTGATCATAGCCTTTCAAAATCACATCGAATGCTTGGCTAAATTCTTTGACGGCTTGGCTGTGTACTGACGTTTCCAAATCCAGCGCAGGAAGAAAAGTCAAAAGCTCTTCAGTGGCTGTAACAACCTCATTTTCTAGCAATCCCTTGGTCTAATGCAGCCTTTGAAGCAGCAGATTCCCGAACCATCTTACAACTGGCACAAGGACACTCTAACGGATTGGGATGCATCACGGGACACCGATGGGATTTCGAAGGGTCAAAAATATCGGGTAAGCTCATATCACTATCCACTCGGCTGAACTGAATATGCACATAGCACTATTACAAGAAAAAAACGGTGCGTTATATTGCACATTATGTTGAATTGACTCGCATACCCCCAAGCTTGGGGGGGAGGGGGTAATAAATCTTTTAAGCGGCCTTGCTATGGAAAACCTGGCTGTACCGCCCTGCCCGTTGTGACATCTATGTGATGGCCTGTGTCACGCAGTGGCACGCGCTTAGGACATGACATGCTTTTTTGTGACAACGGATAGGTCGTAGCCAGACTAGGCTGGAATGGTTAGCAAGGCCACGTTACGTAAACTTAGTAGTCCCTCGATAGAAGTGACTTAACAGGTCGTAAGAACCAAGCGTTATTTCTGCGATCTTAGAAGGGTTATAGCTTTGTTTAAGTCCTTGAACGTTAAATGCAAAGCAAGAGCCAGCTTTCATCGTCTCAACATTCTTCTCATGTTCATCAGAAGTATTTCCGAATCGGAAGCCTCTACGTGCGTAAAAATAATTTCGCCTTAGATGAGCTTCGCTAGTATTCGCATCACTGCTAGATAGACAAATATTGTCTACACCATAGTGACCAAACCCATCCTCCACCAAACGTGCGACTAAACGTCCAAAACAGTAGCTTCCAATCCCCATCCCTTTTAACTTTTCGCTTAGCATACCTAAGTTAAAATGCGGTCCAAACTTCACAGTTTGCGATGCCTTATCGACAACACAGGTAAATCTGTTCTTATTGCTCGCACGACTACAATCTAATTTTTTCAGCGAATTTATATACTGATTTCTTAAATGGGAGTACTTGGGTCGTACCTCTAGCATATAGAAATACGATCTCTCTGTTTCTATGTAGCCATGAGCTAACTCCAATACAAAGGAATCTTGTGAGTCAAAACTTCCGAGCGCTTTAGATGCCAATATATAACTGAAATGCTTGTCTTCAGCTTTCTCCATTAGCTCAAAAGAGCATTCAAAATAAACCAGTTCTTTATTCAGCTTCTGCAATGATAATCTCCTTATTATCTAGCCACTTATTCTACTCCAACGCCTTATAAACCGTCGTCCGACTGCACCCAAGCTCTTTGCTGATAGCATGCTTGTTCATTCCTTGCTCCCAGAGCTCCTGTATGCGCGTATGTAAGGTTTTATTAGGAAATTGGCCGAAGTACTTCTCTTCAGCTTTCGCTCTTTCCCTGCCCTCATTACAACGCTGTAAGATGCGTTTTCTTTCCATTTCTGCGAATGCGGAAATGGTGGTATAAATAACTCGACCAACATCGCTATTGATATCGACATTTCCGAGATCGTGGAAGACCAACCCTGCCCCTTTTTGCGCTAACGCGTCCGCAATTTGCAGAGCATCAATGGTATTACGCACCAAACGGTCGACTTTCATCACGTGTATTGTGTCACCTCCTCGAGAGAATTCGAGCATGGCACTAAGCTGCTCTCGCTCCGATCTTTTTCCGCTAGCGTTCTCTTGAAAGATTTTTTCACAGCCGAGCTTTTTTAGTTGTTCGACTTGGATATCGAGTGACTGATCGCTTGAACTAGCCCTTTCGTAGCCGACAAGCATATTTTAACGCCTTAAAGTATCCATTTAGACAATCGATCTATAATTTACATGAACACTATATTTCCACACGACATAATGAACACTCAATACGATCCTTTCTCCGAGTATCCTGAAAATACACCATCTTGGACAGTCAGCATGATCACCATGTCCGAATATTCGCGCTCATACCACGCCCAAAAGTCCGACTTAGGCATTGATACTGGCTCATTGTGACGAAAACAATCATCCATACCCATAGATTGGGCTTCTAGCGTTACGGTGTAAGCATAAGCAAGCAGCTGAGCAATTTTCTTTTTCGCATTCTTACGTAACTTACTATTCGTAAAAGATTTTAAAAACTCATCTTTAGAGGAAGCCTTCGGCTCCAAGTCCGAGAACTTGGTCGGGTTAGGTTGCTTAGTGATGGTTGAGTGAATTGCGTTTGAGTCAGTCATGGCAAAGTTTCCTATCTTTTTTGAGTTTTTATCTTCGTCGTCGCCTGACTGTCCAGCCCTCAAACAGCGTTCTTCTCTGCAGGGGCGCGTAGCGTTCATATACCCTTGCAGAGAAGGTTCTGGTTTGAGGATAGTTAACAGGAAGAAGCGCGGACGTGAGTTATGACTGGCGAGAATATAAGGCGCGATTACCAGGCACTTAGCAAACGAATCCGAAATATTGTTTAACGTAGCGCGTCGCTTCAGACGCATAGCGAAGTGCGTTAGAGATTGGGTGGCAGGAACTCAGACGAAAAGAGCTAGATAATAATAGGTGAAGAATGAACCTGGTGTTATCTAGCTCGTATTGAGTCAAGTTATCGACACGAGGAGTACAGCGACGAAAAGCCCGACCGCTTGCGGTAACGCCATGCTACATCCATCGAATTGATAACTTTGATCATTTAGCGAAAAGTGTAATACATATGTATTACATAAAAATCAATCTTCAGGGGTTAAACCAAATGGATTTCGAATTTCCCCAGAAAAATCACGACGATATTCATTCCCAGCTCCATCGGTATAAGTCTCATAGGAAACGTGGTCATCAAGGGACACATGTTGAGGCAGACTGCTTTTCTCGCTCTCCTCCTCATCAGAGCAAATAACAGCTAAGGTCACGTCTAATGTAGCCATTGCAATAGAAGCCATCTTTTTGAACATATTCTTACCTTTACTAAGTAAACCTGTTTATTAAAAAGCCTCGTCATTTATCGTCATACCAAGGCTTTTTTTGTTCTGGTCATGTTAATCTAACAGATGTTGAATCGAATGCAGCAAACGTATAAGTTTATATCGCATTCAGAACAAGAGGCTAATAGATAGAGAGCTAACAAACTGTGGAGCATTCAACCTTTTGAGCGAAAAAAGCAGGATCAAAGATCAAGGAAAATATTTTTACATGTGGCTATTTGTAAGCAGATCTGAAATACGAAATTTTCTCCAATCAACCTGCTCCTTTTCTCATCGGTTAGTGTTTACTTACTGATTTTTTTCGTTCTCAAAGTTATCCACAACTCATCCCTTATCTTGGCCTTGCACCCTGATGCAAAGCACACTATCTTGTAAGCCTAGAAGCTAGGTACACCAAGGTGCTGTACAATTTACTCTAATGTTTTCTACGTTTTTTACGAGTAGAGAAGAAAAAACCCCACTATTAAGCGGGGTTTAAATTCGACGCCAATCTAGAGTAGCGCCAACTACTCGAAAATGACTAAAGTATCTATGTCGATACCGAACAAACAAGACTATAGAACAGCAGTCACCCGATTGGCAAATCCAATCTAAACTATCAAAGGTGACAACAGTGCATTTAAAAAGCGCAAAAACCTTGTGTAGCAAGGTCTTAAAGTCTTTTATTACTATCTTTAAATTAAATCCTAATTTGTGTGTCAAGGGATTGATCTACCTAATAGATGTTTTCAAAGATTAAATAACTAAAGGCAGCTCAAACGCTGCCTTTATTCATATTCGAATACAGAGATAATCGCGAATACTTCAGAAAAACGGCACTACTATGGAGTAGATGACGTCGAGCGAATCGAATACCCATGCAAATGTGGGGAAGACTTCTACAGATATGATCCAGACGGCGAACGCTCTGCATACAATCAGCTACCGCATCGATGCACCAAATGTAATGAAAGAGTATTCTTTAGCATCCCCTACCCTGCTCTGAAATATAAGGGACGTATATTTGTGGATTGGGAAACACTTAGAAGTCTTCAACATTAAAACTTGCACACTTACTTTATAGCAATGTTATTCAAAGAATAAAGTTCGAGACGATGGTGAGCACGTTGGTTATCTGCGTATATTCGATGTTTGGTGTAGTGGCAGAAACAAGTGCTCAACTGCAAATATTCGTTTGAGTTTGATACCTTAGATGTAGGCCATTGTTGCGTATGATAACGTTTCGTCGTACCCATGTGCTTATATCGAATACAAAGGCCATATTCTAGAGTTTTGGACAAAGGACGCGAGTCTGTTTAATTAAGGAAAGGGTTACTATGTTAGAAGTAAAATTATTACACACCACGCTAGAGGACTATGCGCAGGAAATACAAGAATTATTCCACCAAGGTTGGGAGTTATCTGGTGAGATTCAGGTTTGCGTTGATAAATATGGCGACCTCAAATGGGTTGTTCAACGTTTAACTCGTTAATAGGGGAAAGCAAAGAGTCAGCTTGGGACAACGACCAAGCTGAAAAACTTCATTAGTCAGGAGGAGAAATATGTTTTTTACTTCTTTGATTGGAAAATCAAGTTAGGGATTATTCTCACTGTAGCTCTTGGCCTAAGTAGTGTCATTAGTTTTATTTACGCATGGACAGCGCCAGTTCCAACTGATGCATTGTTGGCTATTACTAAGTATCTGAATTATCGCTGGTTTGCTTTTTTTGTCGTCAGTATGTTCTCTATCGGTGCTGCGACGATGAAGTATCACGATAAGAAGCTGAATCGTTTTTAAAAGGGGGAAAGAATTGAATATTTCAAAGCTAGAGAAAGATGTAATTGATAAAGCCCAGAAACTAAGAAATGCTATGACCGGTAGTATAGGAGAGACTAGTGCAAAAGCAGAATTTGATGTAGCTGTAGCGCTTCTTGAATCAGAAAGTTCACGCGTTTTAGCGCAAAAAATCCAAGATTACACCGAGGTTGCAGAGCATCATGCTATTACGTCAAAGAAGAGTCAAAAGTCATCTAAACGTTCAGAAAAAATATCTATGCTAGCGGCAGTTATATCTGCACTGGTAGCAGTGTACCAAGTGACAGATTGGCAGGTTTTGATAACTAAGTGGAATGGCTTCCTAGCTTACTTTCAATAACAGAGGTAAAGAGATGGATTTACCTAACTGGATACGTTCAAGGTCGAAGTTAATGCTTAATTTACCATAACGTGGAGAAAAGTGTTCGTTTTAAGGGTTAGAAAACAAAATTACCCTCACAAAAGTTTAACATCCAGCTAGAACTGTAATTAATTTACAGAGTGATTTCGAACGTTCTTCAACAAGAAAGCTGTACTTTCAGGACACCTAAAGAAAGGATCGTATTGAGTGTTCACTATGTCATGTTGAAATATAGTGTTCATGTACATTATATTTAAATAATCTCAATGGACACTTTAAGGTGTTAAAATATGCTTATCGGCTACGCAAGGGTTAGTTCAAGCGATCAGTCACTCGATATCCAAGTCGAACAACTAAAACAGCTCGGCTGTGAAAAAATCTTTCAAGAGAACGCGAGCGGAAAAAGCGCGGAGCGGGACCAGCTTAGTGCCATGCTCGAATTCTCTAGAGAAGGTGACACAATACACGTGATGAAAGTCGACCGTTTGGCGCGTAATACCATTGATGCTCTGCAAATTGCGGACGCGCTAGCGCAAAAAGGGGCAGGGTTGGTCTTTCACGATCTCGGAAATGTCGATATCAATAGCGATGTTGGTCGAGTGATTTATACCACCATTTCCGCATTCGCAGAAATGGAAAGAAAACGCATCTTACAGCGCTGTAATGAGGGCAGGGAAAGAGCGAAAGCTGAAGGGAGGCACCTCGGCCGATTTCCTAATAAGACCTTACATACGCGTATACAGGAGCTCTGGGAGCAAGGAATGAACAAGCATGCTATCAGCAAAGAGCTTGGGTGCAGTCGGACGACAGTTTATAAGGTGTTGGAGTAGAATAATGAATAGTTATCAAGTAATTAGAGAGATGCTGTATCCACCTCTCTTAGTTAGCGTTCTATTTGTCACATAATATCATATGGATAATTGCTTCGAAGCTAAGTGATAGCGATATCTTCACAAAGTCCCAAGGCTTCAAATCCCTAACCTTTGCAACTAATGCTTTTGCTAGCTCTGTAATTTTGAAGACAAAAGATACAAAGCTAAGCAAGTAACAAAAGACAAAACAACGGAGCTATTTGAAGGCAAAGATGTTCTAAAGCACTCCAACTCTCATTTTAGCTCAATGGTTGATGGTTTACGCAAGCACATAATATTCTCTATTTAGTAGCCTGAAGCTGGGAATGAAATGCTGTCCGAAAGGAAAACACAATTCGATAAAGGTGAAAACCTCATAGCGAAAGCTAAAAACGCTCACAAGGCTCAAACTAAGCATACTGAGCAAAACCAACAACAAGCGCAGGCTAAAACAACCGACCAGGAACAGAAATCTTCGAAGGGTTGGGAGCGATAACCAGAGAAATAGCTTTAGCTATCCCCTTGTGGGCGGGGCAGAAATGGCAACATTTTTGGGCGAGTTCGTCGGAAGGTGTGGCTAGGGTTTCAAAGGGAGTTTCCCTTTGGCACTCGGGATGTATGATAGCTACGGAGTAGCGTTTGTCATACGTCCCCGTCGTGCCTATGCCTTAAAACGATCACCACATGATCACCATTAGATCTACACCAGGTCACCATGACATCACTATACGTCACCACGAAAGAAGCATTAGATCACCACCAAATCACCGTGGAGTCACCATTTTGAAACCGAGCATTGAAAAACTTGATGCAGGCTTGCGAGAAATCATCGAATCAAAAGGCCGTTCCTCAAAGGCGAAAATCATTCGAGGTCTATTTAACCGTATCACCGAAGCAATGGAGGAAGGGATCACTCTTAACATGCTCGTTGACTGCTTGCACCAGAACGACATCGCCATCACAAAAAACTCTCGGACGCCACAGGAGTTTCGCAGCAAGCCGCGGGAATGGCATCGAAAGCTAGCGACGTTGGTAACCAAAAATACCAAGCATGGCGGAGCGGGTTAGGTAACAGCATAGGTAGCGCAGGAGCTGTAAGTCAACCAAAACAAAATTTAAGTATAGATCTACAAGATCGAATCTCAGCTCATAACCTAAAACACAAGTAGCACCAATAAGGAACGCTCTAAACAAATCAGTTTAGGCGTTCTTTGTTTAAAGCATACCCACATTAATTTTTTCACAAGCACTTGAAACTTTAAAGTTTTGATCTAACCGATTCATATCCATTAAATCTGCTTTTTTTAACTTAAGAGATATATCACGAAACTCTCGATATTCGACACACTTTTGCTCTGTTGTGTCAGCCATAATAGATTCGAATAATTCAGTATTTTTAGCTCTATTTTCTTCTTGGGTCATGCTATCTATATCAATAATGTTCGCTGACACATTAACTGACAACATCAAGATAGGTAATGCAGAAACTAGATACTCTCTCATTTAAGAATCCCCTTCAATTTAGAGGGTTACGTTATAACCCTCTCCTGACCAATTGTTAAAAACAACCTTCAATTTTACGATTTCATATCAGAGCAGGAAAGACAAAAATGAGGCATAAAGCAAGCCCCCAAACATAGTAGAAATAGGGTTGATTCTCATGTCATATTACCTCATCAAAGTCAGTTAGAAATGGGGCATCCCAGCCCCCTTTGATAGGTTATCCTATGCTATTTAGCCACTCCGCCGTAAATTTACCAGCGATTGGCTTGGTTGCTAATATCATCCTAATTAGCAACTCTGGGTCGCAATTAGGATCAGTAACAACACAGCCAATCAGCTTAGGGTTAAACTTTCGGGAGTGGGTTCTATTCTTCCTCATCTAGCAAATAACAAAAAAAATCACTGTAACTATCCCACACATCAGGATTTATACAACTATCTGTTCCTAAACCATTTACATCTGTAGAATCACACCAAATCACTTTATCATTCTTAACGTTCATAACAATTAGCCCTGAAGGAGGCTCCGCTATAACAACAAACTCATTAGGTAAATTTGTTGTTGTCCTTAATCTCAAAGTTTCATTAACAACATTTGTCGCGGAACCTTCTGCAGCAATTTCATGATGACTAATGCCTCCTAGCACTCCCCCTGAATAGAACCCGGATATAACTCTGAAATCCTCTGGTAAATGGAGCCCTAGCTTATTTTCAACCGCATCGATAGTCCCATCAGCACACGGCTCATTCCCATAAAGGTCTTCATATCGACTTTTTAATTTTGTAAAAGAATTCATAAATATCACCTCAAGCAATCAATCTTTAGTCCTAGTTTTCCAATATTCACGATCATCAACAGAAAACTTCTTTCTGTCTGGCTGCAAGGTTGGATGGGGTTTACTTCTTCCATATTGACTATGTAGTGCGTCTTGCCCAGGCTTTCCTACGCCATGGTATTTTGTACTTGCTTCAACTAACGGCCCCGTTCTTTTCTGTCCTAAATGATGAAGTGTTGCAAAATTTCCATCAGGCAGTTGAGGGGGCAGGCCACCTTTTTCAGCCGCTTCAGCATTTGTTTTACCAATGTACCTTTTATCACCACTTGTTCGAGTTTGGTTCCAATTCACATCATTCCTTTGATGCACGACATAGTTAAAATGTGTTCCTTTTTCTCTAGTAGCCTGCCACTCAATTTTAGTTTGGAACACCTTTTTTGCTTTATCAGGAATTACCTTCTCAAGCTTTCCTGGAACAGCGGCGGCAACAATCATCGCGGCAGCTCCAACGGAAGGATTTGTAATAAACTCCTTTGCTGCATTAAATGTATCTGCTGCACTTCCTAGTGGCGTTAGTGACAACGGCCCTGACAAATCTCTGTTTTTTGTATGCTCAACATACCCTTTGATGAACTCAGGATCGTTACCGTAACTAGGTATATTACTGACAGCCCCAACTTGAGATTGTCGTGCCTCTAATATGCGCTCTTGCCGCTGTCTTTCGTATTTGTCTCTTGGAGTCTCTTTTTCCTTTGGTGGCGGCTCTGGGGCTTTCATCACTCCAAACACCGTACCATCTCGCCCAGAATTCCTATCCCATGCAGCTTTAAGCTGATCCTGACCCCTTTTCATTTCGTTATGCAAAAAACAGGTACTACATGTACATATATCAGGGTCTTTATTAAAAGGACACTTATACCAATCGGAACCTAGCTCAAAGCCAAATTCATCATCAAAAATCATAGGCATTTCCCGTTGTTAGTAAAAACAACGAGAACAATACCAAACAATTCTTAGGGGCAAAAACTTGCTCAATACCATAAAGTTATGAGCGATTGCGACTACAATATAGTTTTTTGAAACACTATTTCTGTTGGTACTGTATTAATTGCCCTTCCAGCTTCGCACTCCGCTTTTGAGCTTCACTACATACCTTTCAATTCTTCAACAACAAATTGAGTCACTCTCACTGGATGCGGCCTTCTTCCTCGTAAAGCGTCCAATTAACGTCCTCTATCTTGCCGGTATCATCTACTGGCGCTTCGTTGTTCTAATTACTGCGTTGTTGTTTTGTAGCGCATAGCTTGCAAAACCTGTTCTACCGCAAAAATCTCCTTTTAGTAACTCAACTGCAAGTTTTTCAGTAAGTTTTTGCGTTTGGGTCATGTATTCAATCTTATCTTCATCAGACATGTGCTTTGAGCGAATAACTTTGTTAATCGACCTCATCATTTCTTGGCTACGTTCTAAGTTGGCAAGCTTCTCCTTTAGCTTTTGAATCGCTTCAGGGTCATCAGGTGCTATACCAGCACTTCCCACACTTTCAGCTTTTGCTTCTAAATAGTTGGCTTTATCCTGAGCTTCAACTGACTTACGCATATTGCTATCAATATTTTCAATAAGACGGCGGTGCTTACGTTCGCTATGGTGGCCAACTAGAATTGGCTGGCCAAATGGTAGAACATCACCCAAACGGTGAGCCGTTTCAAAACACGCGTTAGATTCAGCTCTCGCATTCTCTGCACGTACTTCCAAACGTTCTTTTTTATTCTCGATACGCTCTTGATAATCGCCGCCAAGACTGCCGACTTTGCGAGTTTTGGTTTCGTCCGTTGGTGGGGTTGGCTCTGGGTGCATGTGGTCGTGGTTAAGTGGTGAAATGTAACCTTGCTCTAGAGCTTCAGTCACTTGCGCAAAGGTAAAGATAAGCTTTTCAGCCTTTGAATTTTCCTCCTCTATCTCTTCTTTTTCTAAAGAAAAAGTCATCACCACATCATTTGAAAAGTGGCAAATGCAGTCGTAAAACTTTGCACACGTTAATACACCTTTTTGAGCGGTGTTCCACTTCATTCTCTTTAAATGATTCGTATGAATCGAACGATTCGTTTATAATGTAGAAAAAGGAGCACACTATGCAATCGTTAACAGCAAATACCGCAAAAACCAAATTTGGTGACTTACTGATGAAAGTTCAGCGAGAGCCAGTTCAAATCAGCAAAAATGGTTCACCTGTGGCAGTTGTCATGTCATGTAAAGAATACGAGGAGCTTGAAGCCTTAAAGATGGCGATGGTGAAATCACGTTTTGAACAAGCGGAACGAGACATCGTGAATGGAGATTTAGTGGATGGCGAACGCTTCATGAGCGAATTAGATTCAGGCAAGTTTGACTAATGACACAATACAAACTTTCTCCCGCAGCCCAAACGGACCTAATCGACATTCGCCGTTATACGCTTGAAAATTGGGGAGACGCACAGTGGACCAATTATTTTGGAGAGCTCAAACAAGCAATGACGTTGTTAGCTAGCAATGAGTTGATTGGGATTGATATGCCGGAGCTAGGAACCGGTTACTGCCGCTTTCCGTTAAAGCATCATGTGATTTATTACATAAGAAAACCTGACCACATTGTTATTGCTGCAGTCTTAGGGCGTAACATGTCACCAGCTAAGCACTTTCAGCGACAATTGTAGCCCTTAAGCCTCTGCGCTTAATGTAATTTCGTAATGTACTTGGGGCTTCATCAATAAGCTTTGCAGTAGGGCGAATCCCAAGTCCCATGCTTAGGTATTTTTCAATTTGATCCCCTTTGGGATCGAGCTTGAGCTTTTCCGCTTGTCCTTTTGGTCGACCTAAGATAACACCGTTTTTTTTGCTACGATAATCCCCAGCCCCTCGCCCCAGCTCAACCTACACTCAATCAAAGCTGGCTTTTGCGACACATTTCTCATCAGACAAACATATCTCTAAAAAGACAAAAGGTATCCATCTACAGACTTTCTCCATTTCCCCTCTTTAAACTCCCCAACACTCTCTTTATGATGACTGACAACTTAATTATTTCTTGTCAGTGAACAGACGAGACACAAGACTCAACACATGGAGATCAACTATGGCTTTCTTCTCTCTAGCCTTTGGTACGGCAACTAAAAATCGCGACGGCAAAATCATCGAAGCGTTTTTCCCAAACCCAGTTCTTAACCCAAGCGAAGCGCTTGTTAACGCACTAGCAGCAGTAGCAGGTTACGAGCAAGGCAACCAAGCTATCGAGATCTCTGCAGCACAAAGCGCAGAACTGGCAGCAGAATTTGAAGCAAACGGCGATGCGGCAAACGCTTCTTTCGCAGCAAAAGCAGCAGAATCAGCACAACCACTTGTACTGGTTATACTTGCAACTGACGAACAGCCACAAAGCGTTGCTGAAGGCTTCCTAAAACTTCAACTTATCTCTAACCGCCTAGTTCAACCGCACGGCACGGTACTAGACGGTATCTTCGGTCTACTACACAACATCGCATGGACTAACGAAGGTCCAATCGACCTACCTGAACTGGCAGAGCGTCAAATCGAAGCTCGCCTAGCGGGTCGTGCACTAAGCGTAGATTGCGTAGACAAGTTCCCTAAAATGGTGGACTACGTGGTACCAACTGGTGTTCGTATCGCTGACACTTCTCGCGTACGTCTTGGCGCACACGTTGGCGAAGGCACAACGGTAATGCACGAAGGCTTCATCAACTTCAACGCGGGTACAACTGGCGTGAGCATGGTTGAAGGTCGTATCTCTGCTGGCGTAGTGGTTGGTAACGGTTCTGACATCGGCGGTGGCGCATCTATCATGGGTACGCTATCTGGCGGCGGTAAAGTTGTGGTTTCTATCGGTGAAAACTCTCTACTGGGCGCGAACGCAGGTCTTGGTTTCCCAATGGGTGACCGTTGTACTATCGAATCAGGTCTATACGTAACCGCTGGCTCTAAAGTGCGCATGCTAGATTCTGCAGGCCAAGAAGTAGAAGTAGTAAAAGCACGCGATCTTGCTGGTGTTTCTGACCTACTGTTCCGTCGTAACTCTGTAACAGGTCAAATCGAGTGTCTTGCAAACAAGAGCGCGGTTGAACTGAACAGCGAACTGCATAAAAACAACTAGTAAGAATACCCAAATAACCTCGAGATGCTTGATTCAGCGAGGCTGACTTGGCTTGCAGGCGCGGCAACGAGTTGAAGATCTAGTCAATCTAAATCAAAGCTCGTTAACAAAGCATGAAAGCCAAGACAACTCGCCCTTTGGGAGCGTGTCACTATCACGATTCCCACGTCAAATAACTTGAAAATAGCGAGCTATTTCACTTCGTCATTTTCCTTGAACTCGTATCAGTGACCACGCTCTGAACTGAGCATCTTGAAGTCATTTGGGTATTGCAGTGAATTAGCCCTACGAAAAATCCCCCAGCAGGAAACTGCTGGGGGATTTTTATAGGCTCAATAAAGAGCACATTGTTACGACATGGCGTGTGACGTAATACTGAGTGATTCAAATACTCTGCTTTTCAGAGAATGTGGATTCCAGACGTTTACTTGTTTAGAAAGCTCACCGCTTTATCAGGGAAATCAGTAAACAAACCATCTACTTTTACTTGATTGTAGAAGACATCCATCATGCCATCGAAGCTGTCAGTATAAGCAGGAATACGCCCCGGATCCGCTCGGAAAGTGTAAGGATGAACTTGCAAACCTGCGTCTTTTGCCGCTTTCATCAAAGGTTTGATGATGATGTTATCCTTGGTTGATTTGTCATCCACCAACATTGGCTTCCAAGGACCGATCCCTTCCGCATATTCCGCGACCTTCTTCATACCATTGGTTTCAAACATCCAGTCATAACTGTATGGTGTT
>Ga0209379_10001268_pt1 | contig 17073 bp, 12 predicted proteins | sample tdDd001_FD_187124 | JGI IMG/M metagenome (GOLD analysis project Ga0209379, IMG submission 187124) | Marine sediment microbial communities from the Atlantic coast under amendment with organic carbon and nitrate - tdDd00.1 (SPAdes)... | ecosystem: Environmental > Aquatic > Marine > Coastal >...
GCCCATAAACATGTGGATGATTAGGAACAATTCAATTCCAATAATCATCAAATCAAGTTGAGCAAAACGCTTTTTTTCGGCATGATCTTTCGATAACCAAATGGTAATAGCAGAACCTGCAGATAAACCAGATGCCAGGAACAGAGGTCCTAAAATCGATGTATTCCAAAGAGGACGAGCATTGAATGCCGAAAATAAAATTCCGGTATAAATCCCCAGTATTCCCGATGAAACCAACATGATCCAGGCCAATACTTTTTTGTTCTTCTCGAAAAAAGCCAGAACATCTTTAATGATATCAAATTTCCAATCCCATTTAGGAAACAATTCTTTGATATGTAAAGCACACCACAACATAGATAATGGCGTAACTAACATTAAGGTCCAAGCACCCCAAGACATAGGTGAATCCAACCTAATAGTCGTATAAAGTCTCCAAAAATAGAGCTTGTGATGTAAATCTAAAAACAGAGCAATCAAACCAATAACCAGTGCAACAGGAGCCACAAAAGGAGCAATCTTTACAGCTGTACGGTAATCATTCTCTCTGTTTCTGATGGTATATAAAGCAGCAAAAAACAAAACACCAGCTGCCAATCCTCCTAAAAACAGGTACAAGGGAATCTCCCAGTGCCAAATATGTAGCTGAGGATCGATAAGTGGGTTGTTTCTACCGCTAACAATTATTTCTTCACGCATAATATTAAATTGTTATAGTGTTAGATTGTTAAAAACAGAATAATTGGCTCCTTATAATATTGAACATCTTAACCATTTAGCAATCTAGCAATTAAAAACATTTAGATTAAAAAGTATAGGTGTGGTTTTGTTCCTGCTTCTGGAATTAGAGTTTTCCATTTTCTCTTTTTAAGAATCATGGAAACTTCTGATCTTGGATCATCCAAATCACCAAAATACATACACTTGGTTGGACAAACCGCAACACAAGCTGGCTGCATACCTTTCTTAACACGATGTAAACAGAAGGTACACTTATCAACATAGCCTTCAGGATGAACAAAACGTGCATCGTAAGGACAAGATGTAATACAAGCACTACAACCTATACATTTATTTTTTTCAACCAAAACGATACCGCCTTCGTTGTAATGACTTGCGCCTGTTGGGCAACAACGCACACAAGGTGAGTTCTCGCAGTGGTTACATCGCTCTGAACGAATTTCCATCTCAAGTTGTGGATAGGTTCCGTCCATAACTTCTACTACCCAATCGCGGCAGTAACCAATAGGTACATCATTTTCAGTTTGACAAGCTACCACACAGTCGCTGCAGCCTACACACTTTTTGGTATCGATAGCCATTGCATATCTCATAGTTTAGGCCTCCTTTTTATTATCAAATCTAAATGTCACAAAATTTCCTCTCATACCGGTTCCACCCATAATTGGGTCCGTCATTACATTGGTAATAAGCTGTGTATCACTAACTCCTTTTCCGAAACAACGCTTCATACGTTTATCTGTATGACCAAATCCATGAACCATATAAACAGAATCGAAACGGATACGTTCGGTGACTCTAACCTTAATTGAGAAATCGGAAACAATGCCATCCTGATTTTCCAGATAGACATACTGATCATTCTTTAAATCCCATTCCTTAGCTACTTTAGGATTAACCCAAACGGTATTCTCATCCATCAAGTCTGTTAAGTTAGGATTGTTGGCCGTACGACTAAAGGTATGCATAGGTGCTCGTCCGTAGATCAAGCGATAGAAACCTTCCTGAGGCTCTGGATGCTGAACAAAGACAGGCATCGGCTCAAAACCTTCATCAGCAAGTGCTGTAGAATAAAGCTCAATTTTACCTGTATTAGTATTAAACTCAACATTTTCGTCCTTAGCGAAATATAAATCGTCGTACTCACGCTTGATGCGCTTGACGCCAATTCGTTGCATTTCTTCCAAAGAAGTTCCAACCTGTTGAAGTTCCCAATCAATTTCATCCTCAAGATTCTCAAATGGGAAATAATCCAACAAATTGAGTTTCTTAGCTAGCTCTCTTGCCATCCAATAAGCTGGCTTGGTATTATATTTTGGTTCAACCGCTGGCATTCGCAGTGCGATACTTGGTTCTCTACCCTGTGAAACTCTTAGAGAGTCGTAGCGTTCGAGATAAGTACACTCTGGTAATACAACATCGGCATAACCTGTAATTTCCATTGGCATTGTATCAACCACAGCAATTAAATCCAGTTCCTGAATCGCCTTAAGCGTATTAGCTTGATTTGGTAGAGTATTAATTAAGTTGGTTCCATTTACAATCCAAGCTTTAACTTGGTGTCCTAAGTCTGGAGATGGCATAGATGCATCACAAAGACCTGATGCCAATGCTAAGTCTGCTAACTTATATTTTCCACCCAAAGCTTCACGCCATGATTTATTTGGCTTAGGGAACTTTGGAATCTCAAAATGAGGAACACTTGCCTTTTCAGGGTTGTAATAACCTCCTCGACGTCCCCAGGAACCCAATAATGCATTTAGAATAGCGACAGCTCTCAATCTCTGAGTATCATCACCATACCAGGTCACGTGTCGTCCTGGGTGTACAATAACAGCAGGAGCAGCATCAGCCATAGCGCGTGCTGTTTCTCTTATTTGCTGTGGCTTCAAGCTTGTAACACCATAGGCCCACTCAGGCGTATATTGTTGTACGTGTTCTTTTAATTGATCGAAACCATAACAATATTTCTCAACGTATTTTTTATCGTAAAGCTCTTCGTTAATGATTACATTCATCCAAGTTAAAAGCAAAGCCATATCGGTAGATGGCTTAATCGGTAACCAAAACTTTGATTTACTTGCTACAGTCGAAAAACGTGGATCAACAGTTATGATTGTTGCTCCTTTATCAATGGCATCAGACATTTCCTGAACTTGCCCATTGTGCATATTTTCACCCAAGTGAGAGCCAATTAAGACCAAACACTTGGTATCTCTAATATCCGTATTCTCAGGAGAATTAATTCCCTGACCATATGTAGCAATAAAAGCAACCTCACGGGGACCTCTGCACTGCGCATAAGATGGAGCTGCAATATTATTAGAACCTAAGCCCTTTAATACTTTACCAAAATATTTACCTCCTGAACCATGAGAAAACAGAGCTAATGATTCCGGACCATACTCTTTCTTAACTTTAGTTAGCTTTTTAGCGATATAATCGAAAGCTTCATCCCATGTTGCTTCACGAAAGGTTTGTTTACCTCGCTCCTCAGTTCTAATCAAAGGTGTCTTTAGTCTATCCTCATCGTTATACATACCAACACCGCCGGTACCTCGAGGACAAAATCGCCCATTACAATTAGGATCATCATTGTTACCAATGATTTTCTTTATGCGACCATTCTCATCTTTATAAACCCAACCTGCACACTTCCAAAAACATACTTCACAGTAGGTTGGGGTGCGTGTAAAGTCAAAGGGGCCCTTAAAATGGGATGGATTGGTTTTAACCAGATTATTGGCGAAAGCATCCAAAAGGCCTCCTCCAAATATTAATCCGGCAGCGCTTAAAGAACTAATTTTTAAAAATTGTCTTCTGCTGTTCATATGATACTAATTTTCATATTTAGGTCGTATGGAATTCTCCATAGATTTAGGTCTTCTTATTTATCTAATTACAAACACAAAATTTCATTAAATCATTAAAATGGCGTTTTGAAAATTCTTAAATTATTAAGCTTAGCTAGCTAAAAACTCAAAACCTACACACATCAACACATCTAGAAACTTACATTTATGCATGTAAACATATATAAAAAGACCAATGGAAAAAATGTTTTAAAATCACTGATAACATTTTAGAACTATTCTAAAGAAGACAAGTAGTCAATCACCTTAAAATTAGCATCAAACAGAACTATTTAGATTTCGAATAAATAGAATTAAATTCATACTCTTTAGTCTGAAATATCACCCATACTATTGAAGTTTGAGAAGAGATTTGGCTGGTAATAATTAAGATTTTGGGTGGGGGTAAAATAAAAAGGGTCCATTTTTGAAAGCAGGTTCATCATTTTTAATTGACCTGACTTGAGGGCCTCATGAAAATAAACAGAAGCTGATGAGGCATAACAGGCAGCAAGAGGTTGCTTACGCCCCGTTTCATCAACCGGTATAACAACATTACCATTCAGCTGATCTACCAAATCTGCAAATAATTGAGTTGGCACATGGGGCACATCGCAAGAAATCACAAGGTAGATATCACCTTCCACTGCATTCATACAAGCACTTATGCCACCTATAGGACCACAATCCGGAATTTCATCTGCAATCATAGGTAAGTCAAGATAAGAATAGTCATCGTTCGAAGTACTAATCACCAATTCATGACAAAGTGGTCTTAGTGTTTCAATGGCATATTCGATTAAAGCTTTGCCTTGGTATTTAACCAGACCTTTCTCCTGCCCCATTCTCCTGCTTTTACCACCTGACAATACAATTCCGACAATTTTCTTCTCATTTTTTTGCATATCTAAAACTAGATAAAAATCTGAATTAATAATTAAAAATTCACAGGATATCTAATTGGAAAATTAACCAGACATTAACATCTTTTTGTTTTTAATTAAAAACGGAGTCATTATCTTTAGATTGATTTCAAATAAGGATTTTAGTTTCGTCTAAGATCTTCTAATAATTAAAATCATGAAACTAAAATTAATAATAATTGGCTTGCTACTTACAGGAGCAACTCAAGCAAAGCAAACAAATAAGATGAGTCAGAACAATAAAGAAATTGCAACACTTGGATCAGGTTGTTTTTGGTGTACGGAAGCTATATTTCAAGAATTAGAAGGTGTTGAAAAAGTGGAATCCGGTTATATGGGCGGGCAAACACTTAATCCAACATATAAGGATATTTGTACAGGAGAAACGGGGCATGCCGAAGTATGCCAAATCACATTTAATCCCGCAATCATCAGTTTTACAGATCTTCTTAAAGTTTTTTGGCAAGTTCACAATCCTACTACATTAAATAGACAAGGAGCTGATGTGGGTACACAATACCGTTCAGTGGTTTTCTATCATAGTGAGAAACAAAAGCAAATTGCTGAAGACATAATGACTGCACTAGACCAATCAGGGGCCTGGGATGATCCTATCGTAACTGAAATATCTGCAGCGGAGAAATTCTATAAAGCTGAAAATTATCATCAAAACTATTTCAATCAAAATAAGAGTCAGCCTTACTGCAGTTTTGTAATTAAACCTAAACAAGAAAAATTCCGAAAAGCTTTTAAAGACAAACTGAAGAAATGATAGGAGGATGCGTTGATGTGATGTTCCGATAGCTACCGGGATGAGGATGTGTTAATGTGGAGATTTGATGATCAATGAAAGAAATTGTATATTAAGAAATAGACAATGGCACAATACTTGCCAAGATCTGTACGAACAATTCAATTCGCAAAACGATCAAAAAATAAGAACATCATGAACAAACTTATCTCTATAGTCATTCTCTTGATACTATCACTTGCTTCAGTAAAAGCACAAAATGTTGAGCGTTATAAAGATTATCACGACAAGGGTAGAATGCTGATTTTGGAAGGTAAGTACCAGGAAGCTATTGCTCAATTGGACACTGCTATTCAAATCATGCCCTATTATGCAAGAATCTTTCAAGACCGAGGTTACGCGCATATGCAACTTAAAAATTATGAATTAGCTCTTCTTGATTTTGATCACGTTTTAAAAAAGCAGCCTTATTTAAATGAGGTAAAATTACAAAGAGGTATGGCTCTTTATCATCTAAACTATTTGGATGAGGCAGAAAGAGATCTTCTAAGTATTAGAAAGGCAAGACCAGATAAAAATATCGAAGCTGAATATTATCTGGAAAGTATCAATAAAGAAAAAGAATTATTACGCTATAAAGAACAAGAGAGAATTAATATCTTGAGATATCAGGCTGAATCTCGCAGATTGGAAAGAGCCAGACACAGAGAAGATGTCATATGGAACACAGTCGTTCCATTAGCTTTTTGGACATCAGTCTTTTTAACTTGGTAACGAATAAATCATATAATAAAACAAAAAGCTCCACCCAATGGGTGGAGCTTTTATCTGGAGTAAAACTGCAAAAGAATTTAATCTTTTTTCAGTTTGCTTTTTGGCTTTTCACGATTAAGCATGTCTATGGTTTTCTGATCCAACTTAGACACCTTCGACTCTGGTTGCTTAATTTCTGTTTTATCCTGATCTGATAACCATTCAAAATTATAAATAGCTTTCAGCACCTTTTCTTCTTTTTGCTCAGCAGTCATACCGTCGAAAGCTGCACGGCGTTCAGCAGCCTCTTTCTGCTTCTGCTCTTCAATTTCAGCTTGTTCGTTATAGAAAGCTTCAGCTCTCAGATTTTTCAAATATGGTAAAGCTACTGTTGGGAATAATTCCAACAACAACATTTCCTTCTCATTCTGAGCCAACTTAACACCGCCAAACTCTTCTAAAATCAAATTCTCTGGAGCTTTATACTTAGCCACATCATATTCCGAAGCCTCACGTTGTCCACAAATCTTCTGACGGTATTCCGGATCGATCTCAATTGGTGTCTCACCGTACTCACCTTTCACAAGATTGAAGAATTGATTATTCACGTTTGTATAAGGTGCTTTACCACTATTCACATCCAACACGTAATTCACAGCCTGTACACCAATAATTTGTGATGATGGTGTTACCAAAGGAGGACAACCAGCAGCTACACGTACCTCAGGTACTTTCTGTAGTACAGTTGGTAATAAATCTTCAAGACCTAAACCTTTTAGCTGAGCCAACATATTGGTGTACATACCACCTGGAATCTCAGCATTCTTCACCTCCTCGTTTGGAGCAGGGAAATTGAACCAGGCATCAATAGCATGACAGGTTTCCAATAATTCGTCTTCCTTATCAGCTTTAGCCAAAGCAATAGCTTTATCGAACAAGGCATCAATATCAGCAGGTAAGTAATCAGCTGTAATATCAAACTCACGAGGGAACATCTTGTATGAATCGAATTCTGCAATACGCTCACGAATCCCTTTCAACTCAGCATTAATTTGCACAACTGAATCCAAATCTACACCTGTATCCAAACCTAGCTTATCTGCAAAAATTTGAATAATCTCGAATGCAGGAGCAGCAGGTCCACCAGCAAAGTTCAGGATGTTAGTATCAACAATATCAACACCATTCACTATTGCCATTAATACGGCACCTAAACCATAACCTGGTGTACAGTGTGTATGAAAATCGATAGGTACTTTTACCTCATTCTTCAGACGCTTGATGATTTTACCTGAAAGTGATGGAGGAATCAATCCTGCCATATCTTTTACAGAAATCATATCCGCACCCAAAGCTTCCATTTTCTTCGCCTTATTCAAAAAGTAATCGACATCGAAAATCTTTTTAGGCAATTTCTTACCAGAAAACATGGCTTGAATACGCTGCTTACGAGTGAATTTAGGATCCACTGTATAACAAACAGCACAGTCAGCAATACCTCCGGCTTCTTTAATATATTTAATCGTGGTCTCCATATTGTTGACGTCATTCAGACAGTCGAAAATACGCATGATTCCTAAACCACTTTTTACTGCATTTTTATTGAATCCTTCAATCACAGATTCTGGATATGGGCTGTATCCGAAAAGGTTACGACCACGAGAAAGAGCTGTTAGATAAGAAACATCACCAATCTCTTTCTTAATAGATTCAAGACGATGCCAAGGATCTTCATTCAAGTATCGCATTACTGAATCAGGAATGGCACCACCCCAAACTTCCATTGCATAGAAATTTGCCGCTTTGTAGAATGGCAATACTTTCTCAATTTCGTGCTGAGGTACACGGGTTGCGAATAAAGACTGCTGACCGTCACGAAGGGTTAAATCACGAATCTTTAATTTACCTGTACGTTTAATTGCGGCTCTCTCAGCTGCAATCTTCTGACGATTGGCTTCTCTTTTCGCTTCGAATTCTGCTTTACGCTTACCTTCTAGATAACCTTTAGCTACTAGTGGGAACAGCTCAAGCAACATGAATTCCTTATCATCCTTTGCTAATTTCGCATCACCAAACTGAGACAATACGGGATTTTCAGGAGCTTTATATTTGCTCACATCATAATCTTCTCTAACAGGATTACCAGTAATTCTCTCACGGAATTCCGGAGCAATTTCAATAGGCGTTGTGCCGTATTCGCCCTTTACAAGACTAAAGAACTGATTAGACACATTCGTATAGAATGGACGTCCTGAATTCTCATCAATAACACAATTTACAGCCTGAACACCCACAATTTGAGAAGAAGGAGTTACCAATGGTGGACAACCTGCATCCAGGCGCACCACTGGTACAACTTCCAACACTCTCTCGAGTAGGGTTTCCAAACCTAAAGCTTTCAACTGGTTTAGCATGTTGGTATACATACCTCCAGGAATCTCGGCTTTCTTAACCATTTCGTTAGGAGCCGGGAAATTAAAATATTTTTCTATAGCGTGACAAGCTGCTAAAAGCTCATCTTCTTTATCTTCATTAGCATACTTAATTGCATCGTCGAATAATTGATCGATATCAGCAGGTAGCTTATCTTTTGTAATATCAAATTCAATTGGGAATTGCTTATAGCTATCAACCTCAGCCAAAGCACCCATACGAATCTCTTTAAGAATCTTATTGATCTCAACAACCGTCTTCGCATCACCATCTAACTCAATGCCTAACTTTTGACAGAAAAGATAGATTAACTCATAAGCTGGAGCGGCAGATCCGCCTGCAAAATTCATGATGTTGGTATCAATGATATCCACACCATTTATGATGGCAGTAAGCGCTGAAGCCAAACCATAACCAGGAGTTGAATGCGAATGAAAATCAACAGGAACACTTAACTCCTCTTTGAAACGACGAATAATCTGACCTGCACGCGAAGGTGAAGCCAAGCCTGCCATATCTTTTAGAGAAATCATGTCAGCGCCCATCTCCTCTAATTTCTTTGCTAAATCAACAAAGTATTCAAGGTCGAAGATCTGATCTGGAAGATTCTTAATTGTTAGTCTTTCACGATCTTCTTTTTTCTCCGGAAATTTTGAATCAACCGTATAACATACAGCACAGTCAGCAATACCGCCCGCAGCTTTCACATATTTAATGGTTGATTTCATGTTCTCAATATCATTCAGACAATCGAAAATTCGCATGATACCAAGTCCCGATTTTACAGATTGAGTATTAAACTTCTCAATAACCGATTCGGGGTAAGGACTATAACCAAAAAGATTACGACCACGAGATAGAGCAGTAAGTTTTGAAACTTCACCAATCTCTTTTTTGATTGACTCAAGACGATACCAGGGATCCTCATTCAAATACCGCATCACTGAATCAGGAACTGCTCCACCCCATACTTCCAAAGCATAAAAACCAGCTTTCTTATATAGAGGCAAAACTTTCTCAATTTCTGCCTGAGGCATTCTAGTCGCAAAAAGCGATTGTTGTCCATCTCTTAAGGTAAGATCTCGAACCAATAATTTTCTCTTTTTAATCATATCCCTAAACTTGATTACAAACGCAAAAATGCTGCGTTTAATGAATTATGTCCGTACGCGATATTAAAACAGTTTCTCCTGTTTGAATTTCGATTCCAAATTTATAAACATTTTTGTATTGAAGAAATAATTCAGCATTAATCACTCTATGTTGTACAATACCTGTCAATAGGGAATTTCATGACTTTTATCATTAATGATTTTTTTCAGTAATGATGTCGGTTTATTGCAATCGATATCGAATAAAAAAGTGATTTTACAGTAATTTATCACAAACACCTAACTTACAACACTATAATGCCTAAAACAAAGAACATAAACATAGAGTTAACCACTAAAACATATTGTTAATATCATTTTCGAAAACTCACTTTCTTTTATTTCTGAACTTATCATACAAAATGTTCAAAAACATGTTCATATAATTCCACCTAATTCTCATTTTTCCATAATAACCTATTAGATGAAATGAAAATCATTACTTATTTTGTACTCTATAAAGTCAATTTGTTCCTATTCACATGAATTTCCAAATTAAAAACAAGCAATACAGAAAATTTTGCGCCTATGGTTTCTTAAAAAACCTTAGGTTTTTCGACGCATTTTTAATCCTATTCCTTATTGATAAGGGCATGACTTACACTCAGATTGGGATACTTTATGCCTCAAGGGAAATTATTACAAATTTATTTGAAATCCCATCAGGCTTAATTGCAGATATTTATGGCAGAAAAAAATCACTGGCAGCGGCACTTTTCATTTTCATTCTCTCTTTTCTAATATTTTGGCTTTCAAATAACTTCTGGTTCTATTTATTTGCCTTTATTATATTCGGACTTGCCGATGCCTTTCGTTCTGGTTCTCACAAAGGCATGATGATGGATTATTTAAAACTGAATAATTGGGGCAGTTATAAATCCGAATATTATGGACACACGCGCTCCTGGTCCCAAAGGGGATCAGCAATTTCGGCTTTACTTGCAGGCTTATTAATATTTATTGATGGTAACTACCAAAACATTTTTGTCTATTCAATTATTCCATATGCCATCAATTTCATTCTTATTTTAACTTATCCATCTGAGATTGATCGATCGGAGAAAAAGAAAAAAAGAAATTCATTTCAAGATAGTGTTAAAGCTTTGTTTCATGTTTTAAGACAAAAACCCGTTCTTAAACTAGTGAGCACTTCTGCATTTCATACAGCTTATCTAAAAGCTCTAAAGGATTACATTCAAGCAATCATGTTAGGCCTTGCATTACTATTACCTAGTATAAAAGGCATACAAGTAGATCGGCAAAATGGAATAGTTATCGGGATACTTTATTTCATCATCTATTTACTTACTGCATATGCATCTCAACATTCATCAACAATCTTGAAAAAAGCTCCAAGAAACCTAGCAAAGAAAACCCTCCTTTTAGGCTTGTTCTTTGGTTTAATTTGTGGAATCTTCTTCATCTACGAAATTTGGATTTGGGCTTTTGTTTCATTTGCCCTCATATTTATTATCGAGAATATTAGAAAACCAATTTTAACAGCATTTGTGGCCGACAATGTTCCTGGCGAAATATTAACCTCTGTTTATTCATCCCAATCGCAGCTGCGAACATTATTTTCTGCGATCATCGCCTTTACATTTGGGGTATTTGCCGATATCTGGGGCATTGGCTCCGCTTTTGTCATTCTTTCAGGCATTATGCTGATTCTTGCCGTTTTAATTTCTTATGGTAAAAAGAAATAAAAGTATAAAGGGGCGGAATAATCAAGAATTCGGAAAGTTAAAGAGCGTTGTCGGTTATCAGTTAAGACCAAATTAACACATCACCATCCCGATAATTATCGGGACAACACATCTTCTAATTAACTCATCACCGCATCAACTAATTCATTACTTTTGCCCCATACATTATTCGACACAAGATGATTTTCAAAACAATACTAAAAGAAATTTACACTGACCTTTTACAAACCAAAGATAAAGGTCAACTAGCCACATACATTCCCGAATTAGCAAATATCAATCCTGATAAATTCGGTATTCACTATTGTTCTATTGATGGCAACCATTACGGTATGGGCGATCATCTGGAGAAGTTTTCCTGCCAAAGTATTATTAAAGTGATTTCTTTATGCCTCGCCTTTAAAAATGAAGGTGTCAAAATATGGAAACGTGTTGGTGTTGAACCTTCAGGAACAGCTTTTAACTCACTTGTGCAGTTAGAATATGAGCATGGCATTCCACGCAATCCTTTCATCAATGCAGGAGCTATAGTTATTTGTGATATACTTTTAAGTCGGTTGGAGAATCCTAAGGAAGAGTTTATCAATTTCATAAGACATTTAGGGCTTAATTCTGAGATCAATTACAACTCTAAAATTGCAAAATCAGAAAAAGCACATGGCTACAGAAATGCTGCCCTCATCAATATGATGAAGTCCTTCGATAATATAGAGAATCCCATAGAAAAAGTTTTAGATTTCTATTACGATATTTGCTCCATTGAGATGACTTGTGAAGAGCTAGCACGAACCTTTTTAGTTTTTGCTAATAATGGCTGTATTCCTTCATCTAAAGAACGTGTTATTACAAGTAGTCAATCGAAACGTATCAATGCAATCATGCAACTTTGCGGTTTTTACGACGAAGCAGGGGAATTCTCCTTTAAGGTTGGTTTACCTGGTAAATCAGGTGTCGGAGGAGGTATCGTTGCCATCCATCCTGGCAAATATACGGTGGCTGTTTGGAGCCCCAGATTAAACAATAAGGGAAATTCATATAAAGGCATTCAGGCTCTTGAAATGCTAACCACAAAATCAGAATTATCTATTTTTTAAACTTATTTAAAACGAACGAGCATGAAATCGGAAAGATTCTCAATTTCCAAAAGAATAAAAAGCTTTGGTTTTGCCTTTAATGGTTTAAAAATTTTAATTCAAGAAGAACACAATGCCAGAATCCATATTATTGCAGCAATCTCTGTAATACTTGCTGGGTTCTACTTCCAATTATCTACTTTGGAATGGCTTGCAATAATTTTTGCAATCGGTTTGGTAATAAGTCTAGAAATTATCAATTCAGCCATAGAAAACATTGCTGATTTCATATCACCCGAAAAGAATGATTCAATAAAAAAAATAAAAGATTTATCTGCTGCAGGCGTACTAATAAGTGCTTTAACAGCTCTAACAATAGGCTTAATAATTTTTATCCCAAAGGTATCTGCCTTATTCTAAACAAAATTTCAACACATAAAAAAAGCCGCAAATCAATTGTTTGATTCGCGGCTTTATACTTTATACTTTATACTTTATACTTTAACCTTCATGACTAGAATAACTTGTCTAGTACTTCTTTTACCGTTTCCAGATCAGGATCGATATCGAAAACATGAGAAGGTTTCAAATAAATCACTTCTTTCTCTCTTTTAATACGCTCTTCACCACCACCAGTAATATTTAGCATCACACAAGCATCTTTATCAAGATTCCCGCATTTAGCTTCCTTAATTAAGGTTGCTACGGCAACAGCTGCTGCAGGATGAATATCATTACCTTCAGTTTCCAGGAATAATTTACCTGCTTCTATCGCCTCCTCATTATTTGCAACAAGAACATCACCGCCTGCATCTTTCATGGCATCGAACAATCCACCTGCAATTGGGTATGGCGGCTTGCGATTAGAAAGAACTTTTGCATCTATCTCCTCAACTTGCTTGCGAGCTAACTCATCCTCTAAAGGCAACATAGCACGAGAATCGGCTTTCCAAGCGTCGTGAATTGGAAGGAATGGCGCATTCTGAGAAACCATTAGCTTCATCTTATTTGCTCCAAAACGACCATCTTCAATAAATCTCATATTAGCTTCCCAAGCAGCAATTGCTCCCGTTCCACTACCTACAGCTTGAAAATAATAGTCAGGAATCTGACCTATTTCACTCACAGCTGAAAGAACTGTTGTTCCCATACCATCACGACGAGCAACATTCTTGGCGCCACCTTCGGCAACGAAGCCATCCAAGGCACAAGCAATATTCGAAAGGTGAATGGCATCGAAATAATCACTACCTGATTTCGTTGCAATTAAACGCACATTATCTTTAATCGGTTCATCGAACCATAGGGCTGATAAATTATCTTCAGGAACTGAAAGAAGCAATGGAATATTATTATCAGAACACACACGAGCGAAGGCTCTGGCCGTATTACCGGCAGATGCAACTACTAACACCTGATCTGTTGAATTCAATCGACCACTTACAGCGTAAGCTTCAGTTTCTTTAAATGAGCATGTACGAAAGTTAGCACCTTTCTCTGGCCAATAACCACTAAAAGTAATATATAGATTATTCAAACCTAAATATTTGGCTAAACCTTCACTTTTATAGGTTGCTGGTGCCGAAGAACCTTCCAGAGTTTTATGAATTGGCAACCAATCGGAAAATTTATAAATCCCTAAAGATTTATCTTTAACCTCTAATTGCTTCTTCTCATAAATAGCTCTAATCAAAGATGGATCGCTTTCTCCTGGCGCATCCAAAGTCCACCCCTCATCATCAAATCGTTTTCCTGATTTTACTGACTCTAGTTTATATTGGGTAGCTTTAAATTCTTTTGTCATGCTTGATATAGTTTGATTTTTGAAAGCCTAAAAATAGTAATTGATTATTAGATATCAATAAGTCTCACCATAATCTGTTAAATGAAAATCGTATTCGCATAAATTTCAACATGATAAGCCTTTTTGACAGTAAATAATCAGGCTAAAAAGGTAAATTTATGATTCAATTAACAAATATTGACGTTTCAATTCTTTAGATTCGTTATTTTAATTTCAATATTTTGTAATTTTCCCCTTTAAAATTTACATCTATCAAAATACATATGAAACTATTTTACAGATCTCTCATTCTGCTTTCAGTAATTGTTTTAGGAAATTTAAACAGCCAGGCTCAAAACTTGAAAATTGATATTAAGCTTGAAAATGTTAGTGACAGCTCTGCTTACCTTGCCCATTACCTGGATGGTAGAATTTTCGCCGATGATACAACTAAGCTAATCAATGGTGCTGGCTTGTTTGAAAAAGACAGTCTTCTGGATCAAGGTATTTACGTGGTGTACCTACCATCTCAAAAATACTTTGACCTTTTAATTGGTAATGACCAAGAATTCTCAATCAAATCAGATTCTAAAGATTTTGTTAATAAGCTTGTAATAGACGGTTCCAAAGAGAGTGAAGCTTTTGCTGATTTCCAGAAATTTATGAAAGCCAAAACTGAAACCAGTAAAAAACTACAGGCAGAATATAAGGGTAAGCTTAAAGATGAAAAAGCGAAAGCTGAATATCGAGAACTCTTCAAAAAAGCCGATATAGAAGTTAAAGCCTACATCAAGACATTGAACGAGAAATTCCCAAAACCAAGTTTTGTATCAGAGTTTGCCAACTTTACACTTTCTCCTGAAGCGCCCGATTTTAATACTTCCATTGCTGCTGATTTTCCTGATCGTGATAAAGAAGTAAAACTAAGAAATTACCTTTGGACAAAAAATCATTATTTATCGAATTTGAATCCTGCTGATGACAGGTATCTTCGTACACCTCTACTAAAAGATAAACTGAAATTCTTCTTTGAAAACATCCTAATTCAGCAATCTGACTCCATCATTAAAGAATCAGTCAAACTGATTGAACAAGCGCGCCCAAACAAAAAATGTTTCCAATATTATACCCAGTATGCACTTAACTATGCCATTAAATCAAAAATTATGGGTGTAGATGCTGCCTTTGTAGACTTGGCTAAACGTTATTATTTAAGTGGACAGGCTACTTGGGCTGACTCAACTCTAATGGCTAATATCAAGGAGCGTGTAATTAAGCTTCAGTACAATTTACTGGATATGAAAGCTCAAGATTTGGCTCTTGAAACTATTGATGGGGAGTTCGTCAAGCTGCACGAACTTGATGCCAATTACACAGTTCTCTACTTCTTTGAGACAGATTGTGGGCATTGTAAAAAAGTAACACCTCGATTAAAGCCGGAAATACTTGAAGCTTACCAGGATTTAGGTGTTAAAATTATGGCCATTTACACACAACAAGAAAAAGAAGCCTGGCAAAAATATATTGAGGAAAATGAGTTATACGATTTTGTAAACTGTTACGACCCTAATTATCAAACCAATTTCAGAATATTCTTCGATGTTTATTCCACCCCTACAATCTATCTTCTTGATAAGGATAAAAAGATTGTGGCAAAACGATTGGATATTGAGAACTTAAAAGGCTTTTTAGATCATGAGAGAAAACGCAAAGCTGTAAAATCATAAATCAGCCGAAATTAAAAGATTTGAGCTATCCTTTACGGGATAGCTTTTTTTAAGCTTATTTCTCAACCGAAAATAGACAGACATATCGAATGACTGAATTTCTCCACCTTCTTCAATTCCTAGTACATTATAGCCTCCACTTGCTATTCCCTGGTTTAATAGCTTGGTTTTTCTTTCGTGAGGAATGGAAAAAGGCCTGGCTTATTATGCTTGCAACTATGCTAGTCGATTTAGATCACCTATTAGCGACACCAATATTCGAAGCTGGAAGATGCAGTATTGGTTTCCACCCCCTACACTCCTACTATGCAATAGGTATCTATTTTATCATGGCTTTCTTCCCAAAACTTCGAATTATAGCCATCGGTTTACTTTTGCACATGCTTACCGATTTTCAGGATTGTTTATGGCTTACGATTCTTAACAAATAAAAAAAGCTCGATAGATATAGAATCTATCGAGCTCTTATATTAGTAGTTAGTTCTTATTTGTTTTCCATGTATTTTTTCAAACCTTTTAAGGTTTTAGAAAATTCAGATCCCAACTGTGCAATTAACTTACCCTCCGATACACCTTCTTTTGCTTTTAGGTAACCTTTAAAAATCACCTTACACTTATTTGGTCCGTACGCTGTTACATAACAATGAACAGCAACATATTCAGCAGGCATATACTCATCAAATGGTGTAAAACAGATGTGCTTATTATCTGGATCGAAAACCAATACAGTTTCCAATCTTGGCGTTCCATCAGCCATTACCATTTCACGAACCGCATCGAGTCCATTCCCATCAGCCAAAGATGATTTAACCAAAGCGGGAACATATTCTTCCACCTTTTCAAGAGAAGCAATCAGTTTCCAAACATCGTTAGCCGAAGCTTTAATGGTTACTTCTCTCTTTACCTTTGGAGGCAACATTTTAGCAGGTTTCATTTGTGCAGAAACACTTCCAAAAAGTCCACAAATCATCAAAAAGAGAACAGCTATTTTTAATTTTGAGTTCTTCATACTTCTTATTTAATTGTTTCTTCTAATTTCTTTGTCAGTGATTCTCCACGTAATTGCTTACCCACAATCTTACCTTCTTTATCTAAAAGAATGATGTATGGGATTCCTGAAAACTGATATTCTTTCATAATGTCTTTTCCAGAACCCGGAGCTTGAATTTGAGGCCAGTGC
>Ga0209379_10001269_pt1 | contig 17071 bp, 17 predicted proteins | sample tdDd001_FD_187124 | JGI IMG/M metagenome (GOLD analysis project Ga0209379, IMG submission 187124) | Marine sediment microbial communities from the Atlantic coast under amendment with organic carbon and nitrate - tdDd00.1 (SPAdes)... | ecosystem: Environmental > Aquatic > Marine > Coastal >...
CGTGTCACGAAGGGGCGCTGTTAAGTGACAATCAGTTTCACAATACCGGGCTGTCTTATTACGGCCGCAAGTTTGAGGATCTGGGGCGATACGAGGTGACCGGACTGGCAAGTGATGTTGGTCGTTTTCGCACGCCTTCGCTGGTGGCAGTGAGTCACACCGGGCCCTGGATGCACAACGGTTTGTTCAGCAGTCTGCCGGGTGTTGTGAACCTGTACAACGCGGGGGGAGCCAGAACGAAACGCCGTGAGGCGTACGACAATGATCCTCTGTACCCTGAAACAACCCCGCTACTGGTAAAGCTGGAATTAACCAAGGAAGAGCGCTCTGCTTTGGTCGCATTTTTAACCCTGTTATGACGGGCCGGTACAACCCGGTCAGGTCAAGTATAAACCCGGAGGCTACATGCCAATTTTGAATAAAAACAAACGCGTGCTTGGCGCACTTCTGACTTTCGCGTCTCTGAGTATGAGCGACGTGAGTCACGCAGAAACCTTACACTTTGGTGAAGCACTGACCCATCAACCGCCTGTTGCGGTGTCTGCGTTACTTGCTTCCCCGGAAGCATATCTGGATAAAACCGTAACAATTGAAGGTACCGTTGTTGGGGTGTGCTCAATGCGAGGCTGCTGGGCCGACATTGCCTCGGATGCCCGGTTTCAAAAATTGCGTTTGAAAGTGCAGGATGGCGATATGGTGTTTCCAATGCACGCCAAAGGCCGCAAAGCCATCGCCACAGGCAAACTGTATGCTGTGCACTTATCTCAGGCCCAGACTCAACGCTATCTGGCTGCGCTTGCAAAACGAAACGGCGAGGACTTCGATCCGAAAACAGTGACAGAAGGCATGGCTATCTATCAAGTAGAGCCTGTCGCGGTAGACATTCTTGATTAACCGGTTACGGAGCGTGAACTGGTTCAGGTTAAACCGCACGCTGCATCGCGACATCGGGTACTTCTGCATTAGTTTTACCCTGGTGTTTGCTGTGTCAGGACTGGCGCTTAACCATGTGCGTGATATTAACCCCAATTATGTTGTCGAGCGCGCTGAAGCTGAGGTTAACCTGACTCTCCAGGCCAGCGATGCAGAAATCAACGCGCATTTGCTTAACGCATTCAATCTTGATACAGCGGTGAAGGCCAGCTATTGGGAGTCTCCGTCTCGTTATAAATTGTTTTTGGAGCAAGGGCATACCATTACGCTGAACCTTAATAGGCAGCGCGCGGTTTACGAAGCCATTACACCGCGGCCAATCATACCTGCACTAAACCGGCTTCACCTTAACGAGGTACGCCAAAAGTGGGTGGTGTTCTCTGATGTGTATGCCGTGTTGCTGATATACCTGGCGGTGTCGGCGCTATTCATGGTGAAGGGAAAATACAGCGCACTGTCGTGGCGACGGGGTTGGTTGGTGTTGCTCGGTACGGCAATTCCGCTGGCTTACATGTGGCTGTGAGGCTGACAGCCTGGTTTATTCCCGGTTGGTTACAGCATTAGCAACCAACCGGGAGTCTACGAGAGTTAGAACTGATAAGACGCAAACAGTATTAACGTTCTGGGTTGTCCAGGGCCCACAAACTCAGTCGATTCGATATCGACATAAATATCTTCCAACACTTCGTCGGCTTCGCCATAGGTACCAAAGGTTTCGAACTCGGTATCAAACACATTTTCCAGACGCAGACCAACGGTAATACCACTTGAGTGAGCATAGGTGGCACTTAGATTAACCAGCGTATAACCATCCAGTTTGCGATTCTCGTTGGCTTCGTCGCCACGGAAATACTGGCCCGATGCGTAGTCCACATCTGCGCTGATGTACAGGTTGTCCAGCACTGGGTAAGTCACTTCCACACCGGCAAGCCATTCAGGCTGGCCCGGAATGGTATCGCCCGGCGTTACCTGGCGGCCTGGTCCCATGGGGTTTTGTGGGCTGAACGAGACAAAAGGAGATTCAAAGGTCGCCTGTAAGTAGCTGACATTGGCAGACACTTCCAGGTCGTCCCACTGCTGTAACACGCTGAATTCAGCACCCTGACGGCGCGTTTTGTCTACGTTTACAAAGTAGCCTACCGACGCGCGGTCACCGGCCTGTTGGAAAATAATGTCGTCTTTGCTCTCACTGCGATACACCGCGGCGTGGATCAAGCCGTTCTCCAGCGTAATATTGGCGCCCAGTTCAAGGGTATCAGTGCGTACCTGATCCAGCGGCGGATCGGCCACAAAACCATTGGGCAGTTTACACGGATCGTCTTCGTCGGCGCAGCTTAGTTCTGCTGGCGTCGGTGTACGTGACGATTGGCTGTAAGACGCATACGCATGGTAGCCGTCGGTACGGTAGTGCACCGTGGCAGACGGATTAAACCGGTTAAATGCGTGGTTACCGTTCAGCGAGCCTTCGCCTACTTCAACGCCGTCTACCATATCAATAGTGGATTTGTTGTAGCGTGCGGCCAGAGCCAGTTGCCAGTTGTCGTTCAGATCTATGACATCGCTAACAAACGCATAGGTGTGGCGAACATCGGTGGTCAGACGCACACGGGAACCTTCGTCAAATACACCAATGCCGGTAACGCCACGGCTGCTCTCTGCGGTGTCGTTATCAAGAACAGCGAACTCGGTATCACTGCGAAATGAAATATCAGCGGTGTCGATGCCCAGACCAACTACCCAGTGATGTGTCATTGAACCTGTGGCCGCTTTTCCCGCCAGTTCGGCGCTGAAGCCAAAGCTTTGCTGGTCGGTAAAGCTGGTATTGGCGGTACCGTCCAGGGTATCAGGGTCAACGTCGCTGATGTTTTCTAAGGGTACTAACGGGTCAAAACCTACAAACTGAACGGCGTCGTCTTCTTCGAATTCTTCGTCGTCATCGTCGTCATCGTCATCATCAGACGTTGTGAGCGTGGCGGCCTCTGCATCATCGTCATCGTCTTCAAACAGTTCAGCTTCTTCGTCCTCTTCACATAAGGTCTCGCCGTAGCCTACATCACATTCTTCGTAGTCACTGTCGTCACCGTTGTAGGTTTCGATTTCGTTTTCACGGTAATAGGCGTTCAGACGCAATACCAAATCGTCGTCCAGGTTCCATTCGTGATTCAGGTTCAGGAAGCGCAGGTTAGTAAAGGTCTGATCAGGGCGAGTATAAATGGCTGCGCGCCCCTCGTGCGGGATCAAGTCTACCGGAATGGCACCGTTACCAATCAAATCGTTTTCATTCACAGCCAGCGTGATGCGGGTGGCACTGTCTTCACCTTTGTGGGTAATGTTAGCCAGTCCTTGCTGAATATCGCTGGGCGAATAGTCGCGCCAGCCGTCTTCTTCGTATTTGTTGATATTAATGTAATAGCCCCACTCGCCATTGTTGCCGCCTGACTCCAGGTTGATGCCGCGCTGGCTAAAATCGCCGCCCATGACGGTGACTTTATTGTGTGGGAAAGAAAAGCCGTCTTTGATATTTAAAATAAGCGCCCCACCCAGGGTATTCTGACCAAATACCGGGTTAGCACCTGATACCAGGGTCACAGAATCCAATGCTGAAGGTGGAATGAGATCCCAGTTTACGGTATCACCAAAAGGTTCGTTAAAGCGTGTGCCGTTTAAGTAAACCGACAATCCCTGAGGCAGACCCAGCAAGGGAGAGGCGGTAAATCCACGGTATTGGAGATCGGCTTGAAACGGGTTATTTTGCACATCGTTAATCGACACACTGACCAGTTGATTGTCCAGAATTCTGGCCAACGAATTGCCATTTTCAACTTCCAATGCATCGGCATCCAAATGCTGACTGGCGGGCGAGTATTCCGATAGCCCACTCACAAAACTAAGGGGAGATTGTCCGTATACGGTGACCTGTTCAATGTCTTGTTCCTGAGCACTGGCCTGAAAGCTTGCGGCTATACAGGATGCCAAATATAAGTACGCGGTTTTTTTCATGATGTATGTCCGATTATGTGCCCTGTGCGTTCTAACATCAGCTGTTATTGTATGTGGCTGCGATGAATGTACGCATCGTGTTAATGGCTGGTTAATATGAGGCTAAGTATGAAAATTTGCGGGCATTCCTCCTATGGAATTGTTCCCTGTGACACCGGGAAAAGTTCCCGGTTTTACCTTGTAGTACTTTAGAAAAGTACCAAGTTATTAGGCGCTTAGTGCTAAAGTAGTAGTGTTTTTTTCGCTGGTGCAAGAAAGGCGTTTGACCGGTGTTAACACATAAATTCCCGACTGGAACTTCAAATAAAAAAAGCCAGCCGAAAGGCTGGCCAGGGTGATTGGGTGATGAAGCCCGTCACTGGAGTATACGTGTAATGTTCGAGGGTTATTCGCTGCATTACAGTAATTTTATGCTGACAGTGTTTCATCATCTGAGCCACGGAAAAGTTCCCGTTTTCGGCGTGGTCTTTTCCTGATAAGAGTTAGTTAGAGCTGGTGGCTGTATATCCGGCACATCGGCGATATTGGTTAATAAATGGCGAAAAGCGCTAAGCTTGTATTTGGGTGTTAATTCTAATTTATTGATTTTTAATTATTTTTATTTTGGTGTGGACTTTGCTTCTAATTGAAGCATTATTAGATGAGCGTGAATAACGCGCATAACGAGAACAAGGAAACCGTCATGGTAAAGCTGGAAGACCGTCCAATTGAGCAAGTACGCGAAGAAGTCATTGATAAACTCATTTATCACTACAGTCACGGTGTGATTTCTGTGGAAGCTTTTGAGCGACGATTGGACGAAGCCATGGCGAGTAATGACCATCATGAAATTGTCGCTCTGGCAGCGGATCTTACCTTGCAGGTAGACGGTGATTACAGCCGTGAAAAGGAACACAAGTTCAGTGTGAACTATGCAACCGGCGAAGCACCGGAACGCGATACTATTGTGAATATCATGGGCGGCTCAACGCGCACAGGCCGATGGACTGTACCGCGGGAAATCCGGGTAATCGCACTAATGGGCGGTACCGATATTGATTTCACGGATGCTGAATTTCGTGCTCAGAACATTACCGTAAAAGTACTGTGTGTAATGGGCGGCGTTGATATAAAAGTGCCTGAAAATGTAAATGTGGTTACCAAAGCATTTTGCGTAATGGGTGGCCTGGACAACAATACGCCGTCAATTGCAGACCGACAGGCACCTACAATTACGGTTGAAGGGTTTGTATTAATGGGCGGTGTAGATATCGATATTAAACGTACGATGAAGGAAAAATTCGTCGCGTTTGCCAATCAAATGAAGTCGATGTTTAGCACAACGTCACAACCAGACAACCGAAAGCGCGGGTATTAGGCGAGGCGGATGAGTTCTCACTGACTCAGCCAATGAATTAAGTAGGGCTCAATCAGTTCGGACACTTCAACTATTGGTCAAACGCGGTCGTACTGGTAGTTTATTCTGGACGACTGATTTGTACGTAAAGCGGACCTTTGTCAGGCTCAAGTCGAAAAGCTACATCACAGAAAAAAACGGCTACAGTAGACATCAGCTTTATGTTTTCAGGTCGCATTTTGCTAATAGAACTCATAGTATAAAGTAGGGTGAACGAACTCACTCAGTTTTCAAATTAAGGGAAATAAAATGAAAAGGATGACAAAGATAAGATTAATAGTATTTTGGGCGAAATTAGCGGCCATATTATTCACTCTTCCCACTGCTGCACAAAGTTTGAACCAACATCAAGCTGATCTAGATGCCTATTTAAAGGCCCTTAATGAAAATAATAAGGTCATGACTGCGGTGTATGTTACTGAGAATGGTGTTCCACGCTATGAGCACTATGCAGGTCTTGCTTCGGTTGAAGATAATAGTCCAATCTCTGCCCAGACACGTTTTCGAATTGGCTCAGTGACTAAGACATTCACAGCGGTACTAATAATGCAGCTTATCGAAAATAATAAGCTGAGTTTGGATACAAAGCTAAACCAGTTCTACCCTGACATTCCCAATTCAGCACAAATCAATCTTAAGCATTTATTGAGTCATCGCTCAGGAATATTCAACTATACCAATGACCCTGATTACACGAGTTTTATGACGACCCCGCAGACAAAAGAGCAGCTTCTTTCAAGGATTCGGGGTTATCGGCCTGAGTTTAGTCCGGGTAGTAAACATAAATATTCTAACTCTAACTACGTGCTCTTAGGCTTCATTATTGAATCGCTATACGACAAGCCGCTTAAAGAAATAATCACTAAGAAAATTACTCAACCATTAAATTTAAACAGCACTTATTACGGCAATAGCATTGAAATTGAAGAAAATGAAGCCTCGTCTTATCGACACAACGGGCACTGGATCAAGCAGGCAGAAACGCATATGAGTGTGCCTCACGGAGCAGGAGCAATTGTATCTACTGCGAAAGATATCAATCAGTTTTTTACTGCGTTGTTTGGCGGTAGACTGATATCAAGTGATTCTTTGCGTGCCATGATGAAGCTTGAAGACGGTTATGGCTTGGGTATGACTGCGGCCCCGTTTGGCGAAAAGAAGTTTTACGGGCATTTTGGTGGCATTGACGGATTTGTTTCCGCAGCGGGCTACAATACAAAAGACGGGCTGAACGTAACTGTGCTAAGCAATGCATTAAACTATAACTTCAACGATGTGTTGATTGCCGTTCTAAAAACCATGTACGGCCTCTCAATAGATATTCCTGACTTTTCTGCAAAACCTATAAAGTTAAGCGAAAAGATTTTAAGCGCATATGAAGGTGAATTTGCGAGCACCCAAGTGCCTATTAAAATTCGCTTCTGGGTTGAAAATGGAAGATTGATGAGTCAAGCAGAAGGTCAAGGCGCTCTTCCACTGATAGCGTATTCAGAAACAGAATTTCGTTTTGATCCCGCTGGTATCGTCATCAACTTCAACAAACCGAGTGCATCGTCATCTCGAACAAATGGTTTCATTCTGAGCCAAGGCGGTGGTAAATATGAATTCAAACGCCAGTAATAGCAATTTAAGTTAGTTTTCTTTGACTAAAGTCAGAAGTTGAGAATAGCATCGCTCAACGCCTGCTCTTTGCCTCAACGTGGCCCCGCCGAGGGGCTGAAACGTACGTATTCCGGACCTTCGCAATGGGTTTCCATCTACAAGGTCAGTAGACTAACACGAAGATCGCCTGCACACTGACGTGCCAAAATTTGGTAAGGGCCCCCTTGCTAGCAGATCACTCTCATACCTATAATCAACATCGGCCAGAGCAGACATTGCTGTATTAATTAGTCGAACGTCACTATCCTGAATTTCTGGAGCAGCTTTCACATCATATTATGGATTGCGCGATCAAGCTAAAATCTTAAAATTCCTTCTATACAAGTCATCGCTGTACCGCTAACACAGATAGAATCAGACGAAATAGTTAGATTAACTGTTCCCTCACGCCCCATTATTTGACCTTGTGATGAATTCACACTGACATCCTCAAATCCAAAAATATTTTGCTCTCGAATATAGGCTGCAACACTACCGTTACCGCTGCCACAAACAGGATCTTCATTGACCCCGCAGGAAGGAGCAAAAGATCGTACCTCTATTTGAGCATGAGAGTCTGTAGGATACTCCCCAAATATGCAGCTACCAGTTGCATTTAACGCCCTGTCAAAAGAGGATAATTTATCGAATTTAGGGGTGGCATCAATAACGGCTGAAGCATTAATAGCTCTTGCCACCACCCATCTGGCGCCAACATCCACTAATTTTGGACGAGATTTCATATCAAGCTCACATCCGATGATTGATGAAAACAATATGACCTGTTCATCTGAAAGCTCGACAAATTGAGGCTTAGGTAATTCAAAGGCAATGGATATATCACCGGAATCTAAAACACTAACTGATAGGGGAATGAGGCCAGCTGCACATTCCTGAACAACTTTACAGTTTCGGGTAGATATTATACCGGATTCAAGTAGCGCGAAAGCCGTTCCAATAGTCGGATGCCCTGCAAACGGCAGTTCACTGCCGGGAGTAAATATTCTGACTTTATAATCAGCGTCTAAAGAGTCCGCTGGAAATACAAAGGTTGTTTCAGATAAGTTTGTCCAGTTCGCAATGGTTTGCATTTGCGTAGTGCTGAGTCCTTTAGCATCCATTACTACCGCTACTGGATTGCCTTTAAATGGCACTGAAGTGAACACGTCCACTTGTTTGTATTGTCTTTTCATAATACTCCAAGAAAGTTATCTATTAAATGAACTGTGAAACTGTTAATCAAAACTATGAGATGTATTCGGAAATTCGCCATTTTCCACTTCATCGATAAAACTGGTGACAGCGTTAGTCAGTACCGTATTCAAGTCAGCATACTGCTTTACAAAGCGAGGCATCTTACCAGTGCGTAATCCTGCCATGTCTTGCCAAACCAGCACTTGAGCATCGCATTCCGAGCCAGCTCCTATACCTACTACAGGAATCTTAACTGTGTTTGAAATTGAAGCGCCGACATGAGCAGGCACCATTTCGACTAACAGTGCAAATGCCCCGGCCTCTTCAAATGCCTTCGCAAGTTCTACAAGGTAAGCACCGTCATCGGTTTTGCCCTGAATCTTGTATCCACTTAACTGATGTTCAGATTGTGGTGTAAACCCTATGTGAGCCATTACTGGTATGCCGGATGAAGACAGCTTTTCCACCTGAGGTATCATTTCAATACCCCCTTCCAGCTTAACCGCATGTGCCAATCCTTCCTTCATAAACCTGACACTGGTATGAAAACATTGTTCTGGTGAGGCTTGATAAGAACCGAACGGTAAATCTGCGATGATCAAGGGGCGCTCTGTAGAACGGGCTACAGCGCGGACGAGCGGTAGCAATTCATTCACTGTAACGGGAAGTGACGTTTCATAGCCAAATACGTTGTTAGCAGCAGAATCTCCGATGAGCAAGACAGGAATACCTGCTTTTTCGAACAATTGTGCGGTATACATATCGTAACTGGTAAGCATTGCCCATTTTCTCCCTTCCTCTTTCATTTTAAGAAGATGGCCAATTCTGACTTTACTTTGCTTAGTCTTTTTTTGCTCCGCATAAGGCGGCGTTATCTCATTCATTAATTCTTAACCTTCATTTTTAATAATTAAGCTACAGCGACGTATAGAGCGATTTTACGGAGTCGAAAACCAATCCCGCCCCCAATAACATCAGGATAGATGCTGATATACGGCTGAACCTCCTTGCTGTGCCCGGTGAATTACTTAATATGCGGCGGGCGAATATACTGACCAAGAAGTACACAATGGTGCACCCTATAAAATGTATCATTCCTAAAATAAACAACTGGATTTGAGGAGAGAGTCCTAATGGAGTAATAAACTGGGGAAGTAAGGCGATAAACAGCAACATCACTTTAGGATTTAAACCACTTATTAAAAAGCCCTTTCTCATCCATGTCGCATCAGATTGGACAGATGAATCTGTAGCGTAGTTTGTTGGCACCGGAGGGCATTTGAAAAGAGACACGGCTATCCACACCAAATACATAGCCCCCGCCAGTGCTATCGTGTTCAATAGTACTGGCAAAGCTGATAATAAGCTCCCTACACCCGCAACCACTAAAAGAATAGCGACAAAATGCCCTAGCATTAAACCACTAACTGCGGCGATTATCTTGTCGCCAGCAATACCTGCACTTATCGCATAAGCCCAGTCTACGCCCGGCGTTAAAATGAACATCATGGAAATCAACCAAAACGAGAGCACAGCATCAACATCCACATTGAATACCCCATAAACGCTAATCTGAGTTCTATTTTAATTCTTCAATTTGAGAAATATTTCCCGTATATTCCTCAAGAAGCTTAATATTTAGGGAAAATTTTCCAATGGATGCAGTCGATAGGAAAATTCTTTATGAATTGCAGAAAGACGGTCGGTTAACACTGTCTGAACTCGCTGAGCGTGTTAATCTAAGTAAATCTCCTTGCCATCGACGCCTTAAAGAATTAGAAAAAAGCAAAGCTATTTTGGGGTATCGTGCAGAAGTAGCGGCAGATAAGGTGGGGTTAACGTTTTCAGCTTTAGTATTTGTTACGATGAAAGATGGCGACAAAAATGCGTTAATTCAGTTTGAAAAGTCATTAGAAGACATCCCTCAAATTGTACAGGCACAGCGTTTATTCGGAACTCCCGACTATCAATTGCATGTCGTCACTAAAGACCTAGAGGCTTTTCAACAATTATACGATGATAAACTATCTGCGCTTCCCAGTGTTCAGCGTTTAACATCGACAATCGTGATGAAAGATATAGTCCAAGCGAGATCTCTTTATTTTTAAAAGCGATTCTACTGTTGTATCCTTCAACTTCTAGGTTGCAATTATGTCTACTTGGAGATAGAAAATGATTAGGCGAGGGCCTGTTGTACGTACAAAGCAGCCCATGTCGAGTCATTTTTAAGACGTCCGCTCCTGACCAATGACAGAAATCCAGTGTCACAAGCCTGACCGCCCGCTCCTTGTCTAAGTGCGCCTGTCAATCTGCCTGCCATACTTAAGTTTCCTATTAAACAGGAGACAAATCATGGCAATTAAAATCCATACACCTTGGAACAAAAATCGTATTATCGGTCAGAAAAAGCCTCTTCAGATATCACATATATGGGGTATCCGGATTCGCTTAGAGCTTGAAGGACGGACTCGTGATCTAGCACTGTTCAACCTTGGACTTGATAGCAAACTACGAGGTTGTGATCTCGTTAAACTCAAGGTTTCAGATGTTGTTTGCGGACGTTCAGTTCTGAGACGCACGCATGTCGTTCAACAAAAAACAGGTAGTCCTGTCCAATTTGAAATAACACCAAACACCGGAGAGACGATCATGGCTTGGGTAAACAAAGCCGGATTGAAAGCATCTGACTATCTTTTTAAGTCTCGCATACATGACGCTGAGCACATATCAACTAGACAATATAACCGTATTTTTCACGGATGGATTGAAAAACTTGGTCTAGATACATCGCTCTACAGCACCCATTCAATGCGCAGAACCAAGCCCTATCTGATTTACAAGAAGACTAAAAATCTTCGGGTAGTTCAACTCTTGCTTGGCCACAAGAAGTTAGAGAGCACTGTCCGCTACTTGGGCATCGAGGTGGACGATGCTTTGGAAATATCCGAATCTATTGAGGTTTAGGCTGTACGGGGCTACTTGTGCAGCCCCTTTGTACGTACTCCGGTCGTTCAGGAATGTTTGGTGCAATCAGCGCTTAACGGGTCAATAGGTCCAAATTTTCACAACATCGCCTACCTGACTAAAAGTTAAACTTGCTAATACTATATGTTGCATTGTTTAATATGATTATGCATACGGAGGCGTGTATAAATGGCAAAAGGAAAGCTAATTTGGCATATTGCCTGTGACGAATCTGGTATAGATGGGCAGGTATACTACGGTTTTGGTTCCTTGTGGATGAAGTACCAACGTCGCGGCGATTTTGTTCGTATCATCAGAAATCTTAGGGAAAAGTATCGATATACAAACGAAATTAAATGGCAACGTGCTCATCAGAAAAATAACATTGATTTTTACAAAGAGCTTGCCGATGTATTTTTCAAACACGCGTGGCTGGCTTTTCATTGCATAGTTATTAGAAAAGGATTGGTAGATAAATCATTTCATGACGGTGACTACGACCTTGCAATGCGAAAACACTTCACAACTCTTATTTCTTCAAAAATAAAAGCAGTTAAAAAAGCACATCCTAATCAGTTATCAGAATTTCGAGTCGAAGTCGACCCATTACCGTCGCGATACAATAAGGCTGACGAAGCGTTTCATACAATCGCTAACAATATCCTAAAACAAGAATTAGGCGGTGATGCTCTGATTCAAACAGTTGTGACTAAAGACTCAAAAGATTCTCAGCAAATACAGCTGGCTGACTTTCTGTTGGGAGCAGTTATGAGCGCGTTTCAAGGAAAAGTAACCTCTGATAGAAAGCGAGATATGGCGAATCATATTGCATCATATTTAGGCTGGGACTCGCTCAAACACGACACTTGGGACTATGAGCGAAAATTTAATATTTGGTATTTTCATGATATCAGGCGAGATCAACGTGAAATTCATACGAAGAATGTAGAGCTGAGATATCCGCTCCCTGCAAAATCACTTAAGTGAAGTAGAAAAAAAGAATGAAAAAAAGTAACCACCAAGGAAAGGTGTTAAAAGATCATAAAAAAGTGGGCAAAAAGTTCATCCCCCCTTTAATGCAAATCGACAAGATGAGAGAAACATCGTTTGTAAACGACCGGCTTCCGTGCTTAATTTGGATGTCGTCATTATATCTTCGTCTTGGCGATAGGAATGCAACTAAAGTCATTGTTGATTTTATTGATACTGCGTATAACTGCTTTGAGGGTGAAAAAATTGCGCCGCTTCAATACATGGGTAGCTATACAACTCTGTCAGATTCAAAAAAGAATGAATTGTATGAGACATTAAGAACGAAACCATATTTCAACGACGTTTTAAGTAATCTCGAACATCAGTATCACTTATTAAAGAGCTATCCATTAGCGTTTCTTTTTTCTGAGCACCAGTATGGTGTTGACCGTGAAGATGCCATTGAAATGCTGAAAGAGGATGTAGAGGCGCTTTTGGATAGACTGTCATCAAAAGCGACCAAAGTTCAGGTTACTGCGGTTTACGCAGAGATAATATCTGGGCGAATGAAAATTTCTGCTCATATCGACTTGCCTGACTTCAATGCAATATTCAAAGCGCCAGAGTCTGATGATGCAAAGCGTGTTGCAAGTTTTGCTCGCGCTCATATCAACGGATTTGCAGCAGCTTCTTTTTTGAAAGAAATAGGGGTTCCTGAAAACAATTGGCCAGAGACTTTTTGGAATGAGGCTTTTGATTTAGATGGATGCGACAATGGATATTGAAGAATTAGTAAGTGGCTACGTCGATTATCTAGTGGACAGTTTCGATGAAGTTTGGACTAAAGTTAAAATTCCCGCGGATAAACTGGAGGCATTATCTGCCATTGGTGGTCTTTTATCTCGACAAATTACTCTCTCCATCGAGTTGGCTCAAGCTCCCTCAACATGGAACGGACATTCTGCACCATTATTCTTACGCTCTATGACCGATTTATATATCACGCTTGCGTGGATGATGGATGATTTGGAAGAGCGACCCCATAAATACATTATGCATGGTCTGGGTGAAGCAAAGTTACTTATCGAACACTACAAGCTCCTGTTAGAAAAGGAGGAATATCAAGAAGACAAAGAAGATCTTCAACAAATGATAGAGTTTAGAGAGCATTGGATTAATTCACAACGCAATGAATTTTTTGTCGAAGTGGATGTTGGAACGTGGTCGAATTTAAATTGTAGGAAAATGGCGCAAGAGGCAGATTGCGAAGACCTTTATAATTTTGCTTACACGCCCTTTAGCCAAGTGGCGCATAGCATGTGGCCCCATGTTTCAGTTTACAATATGACTCGTTGCAAAAATCCACTACATAAGCACCACTTGATTCCTGCTCTACTAGACGTGCCGCTCGACCCCGACTACTTGTATAGATCCTGCAAATACGTTGACAAGACTTATCGGTTGTTTGAAAAGCACTTTGAAGTATCAATAAAACTAATGCCGCTCGATTGGTGGAACAACTATTGGGAATCTATTCCAATAGAAGAAGATGTAAAGTAGCGCCTTTGAAGAAGTCCGCTAAACTGGATTAGTGTGATTACCAAGGGATTATGTCGGTCTAATTACCGAGCGACTTTGTCGCATTTAAGGTAACAGTTAGTATTATCCACTTCAATAAATATGCAAATATTTCCTTTGAAGCATGAGTTAATTAGACGTTTTGTATATTATTGAATTAACCAGAATATTAAAGGTAGCCAATGTATACAATCAGTAAACTCGCCAAAGAGGCAAATGTTGGTGTAGAGACCGTTCGTTTCTATGAACGCAAAGGCTTACTTGAACAACCCATCAAACCGATACAGGGATACAGGCAATATACAGAACAAGCACTTTCAAGACTATTGTTCATAAAGCGTGCACAGTATTTAGGTTTTACATTGGCGGAAATATCATCATTATTAATATTAAGTGCTAGTAATTGTGAAGATGTTCAGCAACTCGCTGAGCAAAAGCTTGCAGTAATTGAAGATAAGTTAAGAGATTTGCTTAACCTTAAAGACAGCCTTGTCTCGCTCATTTCAGACTGTAAAACTAATCCAAGTGATAAAGATTGCCCAATCATTCAGTCACTTCAACCGTAAAATGACTCATCACTTGACTCCGTACCCATATACGGAGTTTATGCTGTGCTTAAAAGAACAGTGTAATAAACGTAAATATGGCAAAAAGTAGTCAACTATCAATCTTAGGCGGGCTTGCCGCAGCAATCGGTGCAAGTGCCTGCTGTGCCGGGCCTCTTGTTTTACTTTTATTGGGTATAAGTGGTTCATGGATTAGTCATTTAACACTCTTAGACCCTTATCGTCCTATTTTTATATTCGTGGTTGTAGTTTTATTTGGCTTTGCTGGGTGGAAGATACATCAGCCTGTTGAAAACTGTGCGGATGACGAGGCTTGTGCAGTCCCAAAGGTAAGAACACGACGAAAAGCAGTATTTTGGTTTACCACACTGTTGGCGTTTGTTTTTGTTACCAGCAACTACTGGATCATATGGGTCGTGTAGGTGCTACCACTTAACTCTAATTGGAGAGAAAAATGAAGAAGTTATTGATTACAACTTTATTGTTGATAAGCAGCACGGCGACGTTTGCAAAAGATGTAACTGTTACGTTAGAAGTTCCGTCTATGGATTGTGTAACGTGCCCGATAACAGTAGAAAAAGCACTTGAGCGCGTTAAAGGCGTTAAACAAGTGGAAGTGACATTTGAAAATAAACTTGCTGTTGTAACATTTGACGATGAGATAACAAATCCTGATGCACTAACAAAGGCTACAAAGAATGCTGGTTATCCTTCATTAGTGAAGTCGTAAGGCCGTCGCTAGTTGAACGATATTGAAACCCTCAGAGGAACACAAAACTATGGCGAAAATAGAACTCTCATCGACGATTACTTGCCCACATTGCGATTACAGCCAGCAAGAAGAAATGCCAACCACTGCATGCCAATTTTTTTATGAATGCACTAAATGTAAAACACTGCTAAAGCCTTTGAGCGGCGACTGCTGCGTTTATTGCTCATATGGAACAGTGAAGTGCCCTCCAATTCAAGAGGGCAACAGTTGTTGTAATTGAAAAGTAGTCAGTTAAACAACTGGCTATTTATTATGCTGATTCATGCAAAGCTAGTGATCTCTCAATTCTCAGTGCGGTTGTATTCATATCATTTCTCAACCACATACTGCGCACGCCATTTGGGCTAACATCAATGCCTAATGCTTCTGTTAGCTTATGTGCCACCTTCTGCTGACCAAGGTGAGGATGTTCAAGAGAGAACTCGATTACCGCTTTCTCGATTTCCATATCTACACAGTTTTTATGCCGTATGTTAGGCGTTTCTTGCCGTTTTAGCGCATCAGGGCCACCTCGCTTAACCATTCTTAAGTGCCGATGAATAGTGTCTCGTGAGACGCCACTTTGGCGTGATGCAGCACTGACGCTTCCGAGCTTTTCGATTAACGCTAATACTTCAAGTTTCTTCTGTACTGCCAAGTCTTCTGATGCCAGTTTGCTTGGCTCATTAACTTCCGAGATCTTCAGTTTGCGACCAGCGAAGTGAGCGGTAAACCCTTTTTTACTCGTGTTCCTTATCTCGATTTTCTGATTGGCAATGGAGTGCTTGAGCGGTGAATCAATGAGGTAGAATTTGTTGCCATAACTGAAGGTATGGTCGTTACGTATTTTACGATGGTCTTTAATGACGCAGATATCATCAAGGTTGATGTGTTTTGACAGAGGCGTAAATTCAGGTGCTTGCTTTGATTTCACTTGGACTTTCGACTGCCAGAACTGCGGAATGAAGACATGCTTAAGGTAAGCATTGGCAGCGGCGATATCGTTGATATTGTTCAACCTAAGTTCGGGCACCAACCTGTCTTGGAAGGTTTCGAACGCTCGTTCAACGCGCCCTTTACCTTGTGGGGAATTGGCAAAGATAATTTCAATGCCCAGCTCCTCACAAGCGCGTTGCATTTGTGAGAAGTTACAACGCTTAGGCCCACCATAGATTCCGGCTCTGTCCACATAAAGTGTTTTAAACACACCTTTCTTTTCAAGGCAGTCACGCATGACTTTCAAACATCCAACGGTGGTCTCTGATGGGAAGAATTCAGCATAAACTTCACTGGTGGCATCATCTATCATCGCAATGAGACAATGCTTTTTGTTACCAAACCAACGGTGCGGACTACCATCCATTTGCATCATTAAGCCCGGTGCGGCCATACGTTCTCTGCGTTTACGAACATGGCTACGACGACGCTTAGCTCGCTTTACATGATGAATATCGTGCGCCCAACCACGTAAGGTCTCACGCTTAACAACAATGTGTTCATTCTCAGCCAACTGCTCGGCTAAGTGCAGTAAATTCAAATCAAAATACTTATCCTTAATTAACGCTTGAACGGCTTTTTTTATCGAAATAGGCGTTTTATTCGGGGGTGATTTACCGCAATTACCATGCACCACAAACTGAATACCGACTTCTTGATAGCGTTTTATATAGCGTTCAATTGAACGTCGGGATTTATTGAGTAACTTGGTAGCATTGGCAATCGATATTTTACCTTCAACCACTTTAGCTATTATATCAACGGTGAGTTGAGCTTTAGAATCCATCACAATCATCCTCGACATGCCTTCTAGTATTCAAAAAACAAAACACTAACAGGCACATAAAAAAATGACCGACAGAATCGCTTGGTAATTAAGATACGACAAAGTCGCTTGGTGTTAACACGCTAAACTGGATTAGTCGTCACTTAACCTGACACTTTCAGAGATAGAGCTAGACCAAAATTGACAGTCTCTTGTGCACGTGAAGCAGACCTTGGCTCATTAAGATTTTAATGACACGAATGAGGTAATCAACGGTCATGCTACTAATAAAAATTGAATGGCTGTTTTAGCCG
>Ga0209379_10001271_pt1 | contig 17038 bp, 18 predicted proteins | sample tdDd001_FD_187124 | JGI IMG/M metagenome (GOLD analysis project Ga0209379, IMG submission 187124) | Marine sediment microbial communities from the Atlantic coast under amendment with organic carbon and nitrate - tdDd00.1 (SPAdes)... | ecosystem: Environmental > Aquatic > Marine > Coastal >...
ATTGATTGCTGGTACATTAATTCTTCCTTACTCAACTCGATTTTTCGAGATGCAACCTTTAAACAAATTTAATGTAGCGAATTTAAAAATAGATATTGAAGAGGGAAATTAATATGAGAAGCCTATTAGCAGGGTTATTCTCACTATTATTTAGCCACTATTCCTATAGTATCATGCTCTCGCCTACCGTTCTTGAGTATAATATTGACAGTGCTAATTCCTCCAAGATTGTCGTAACAAACAATTCTAGTGAGAGATTAGCACTGGAAGCCAATATCTATAAATTAAATTTCCACGACAACGGTGAGTTTGATAGTAAACAACTTGATAATGACGCCTTTCTTGTTTTCCCACCAGCCGCTTTTTTGAGCCCGGGAGAAAAACAAGTATTTCGTTTACAGTGGGTCAAAGAGCAAATACTGCCCCAATCAGAAAGTTTTTTCGTACGCTTTAGTCAAATAAACCTCACCAGTCCAAAGAATGAAAGCGATACAGTTAAATCAAACGTTCAATTTCAAATTCACTACAATGCGTTGGTACATATTTATTCAAATACGCAAAAACCACAGATCACTATGTATGTCAAAGATAGTGGCTTAATCACGTTAGAAAATGAAGGTAGCAAATACTCCTACTCTAATTTGTTGCAGTTCAACGAAGCCAACCTAAATTCTTCATTGAAGTTCAATGAAGTGATTGGAGATCTTTTTATACCTCCCTATTCAACACTAACGATAGAACCTTCCATTAAGCTACCAGCGGGTGAATATCATGGACGAACACAATAGTACCCGTATCGCATTACAAGCATTGTTTGCTCTCTTTTTGAGTCTGTGTGCTTGGCAAACTCAAGCAGAGGAAAGTGAGGTTGTTTTAAATCCAACCGGGCGAGATATCGAGATCACTTCGCTACTCAAAGTGAGTGATTCCGTTCTGGGAGAGGCTCTGATTACCATCACTGCAGACAACGATATTCAACTTCCTAAAGAAAGTACCATTGCCTTACTCTCAACCTTAGTATCTGAAGAAGCCCTTCAAACACTCGATAACGCCAGCCACAACGATGTATTGGTTAAAGCAGATTTTGCAAAGGCAGGCTTGGGGCTGACTTTTGATCTATCCACACTTGAGTGTGTTATTTCTGTGCCTGAGGATGTAAGTTTAACTCGTCAACTTACCTTGGCTCAGTCTAACGAACATTTAAATTATTCTGAACCTAGCTTCTTCTCCGGCTATTTAAATTACAGTTTGGGGGCTAGTGCTTCTCAAACGGTTGATGAACAAAGAGAAAGAGTCAATTTATACAGCGGAAGAATAGATTCCGGAGTCAACCTAGGCTTTCTAAATTTAGAGTATGAAGCTGTTTATGAGAATAGTTCCGCAAATTCAGCTTACTATTCACGTGAGGGCACTCGACTCAATATTGACTTCCCAAAACAAGGTACACGTCTAGTCATTGGTGATATGTATAACTCCGGTAAACTTCTACAAGATGCCACGGATATTCTTGGTGTCGGAATTACTCGAGATTTCACCTTAATTCCTACTCGAAATGTTCGACCTAAAGCAAATCAATCCTTCACTCTTCAGCGTACTTCTAGCGTAGATGTTGTCGTCGATGGCGCAGTAGTTCAACGCCTTTCTCTAGGAGCAGGTAGTTATAACCTAAGTGATATTCCATTAGCGCAAGGCAATAATGATGTAGAGCTGATCATCACAGATTCTAGCGGTCAACAAGAACGTATTCAGTTTTCCATCGCGACGGGCAATGATTTGTTGGATGCAGGGGAATTTGAATACAGCCTTATGTATGGTGTACCCAGTGAATATCGTCAAAATGAACTTCATTATCTCACCGAAGAAAAGCTACTTCATGGCTATATTGATGTAGGGGTGACGCCATGGCTAACCCTTGGCTTGAACGGCCAATCAAGACAAGATCTCTACCAATATGGTGGCACAATCCTGCTCGCATCTTCTATGGGTATAACCGAATTTTCCGGAGCGGCCAGTGAGCATCCAACGCTGGGTAGCGGCCAAGCCTATCGAGTCGCGTTCGACGCAGAGTTTGGTAGTGATTCGAACACGCGACCACAGCTCAGCATCATTTATGAGTATCAATCAAGTAACTATGCCGGCGTAAGAAGTTATAACATTGATGACTCTCCACTAAATTCCGTTACACACTACGCCTCTGCCTTTGGTTCTTTTTATCTCGCCGACAGCTTGAGGGCCGCTTTATCTCTAAACTACAGCGCAAGTGTGGATGAACAAGATGATTACTTTTCGATAAGCCCAAGTTTGTCAGGCCCATTTTTCGCCACACCAGCGACTTGGAGTACCAGAGTTAACTACCGAGATTACAGGTTTAATGATGACGAATGGAATACGTCGCTCACTTTAAGTTGGCCATTTGGTAAAAGCACACGAGTCATTGGTCGCTATTTTAGCGAACTGGACCAAGCTTCTTTAGATTATACCTATCAAGATAACATCGGTAACACTGGCGGCGTGTCGACTTTCGCCTCTATCAATAGAAGCCGCGATGTTGATACCAATGTCGATATGGGAATCAACTACACAGCTAACCAATTTATTGCAATCGCCGATCATACCACTCGTGTCGATAGCTTCGATGAAGATACACGCAGTCACAACACTCGTGTTGAAGTCAGCAGTGCTATCGCCTTTGCTGGTTCCAACGTTGCCATTGGCAGACCTGTTCGTGAAGCCTTTGCTATTGTTAGTCGGCATGAAAGCCTCAAAGAAAACCGCCTTTCCGTTGATCCAACAAGTGATGGCGAATACGCACGCGTCTTTAGTAGCGGGAGTGGAAATGCTCTTGTTCCTGATTTAGTTGCCTACAACACTCGCCTACTCAGTTACGATGTTGAGAATCTTCCACCTGGATACGATTTAGGTGACGGCGCATTTTGGTTAAACCCTGGTTACAAACAAGGCTACCTATTACAAGTTGGGTCTGACGCTGTGCTGACCGTGATCGGTACTCTTTTGGAAAAAGGGTCCAATCAACCAATTTCCCTTATCGCTGGTAAGGCGTTTTATTTAGGGGATGAGACACAAGATCCAATTGAATTCTTTACGAATCGCAATGGTTTATTTGCGATATCAGGATTAAAACCCGGAAAGTACAAGCTTGAGCTAAATAACAAAAAGCAGCAATCCATCACGATTTCATTAGATGAACAGAGTGATGTGTTAATCAGATTAGGAGAAATGTATGTGGACTAAAGTACTAATACTCAGCATAGCGAGTTTGTCTTACACGACCTTCTCGCAAGCCAATTGTAATGTGCGCTCGCTTAATCTAGACGTTATCTCTGAGCAAACCAATTACGATATACTCGCTGCTGGCAACTACACTGTAACTAACACTTACCGAGTCAGTGCCGCTTTCGAAGGTACTGAGTGTCAGGCAAAAATCAGCATTGACCTTGATGAAGGCGAGCTTTCGCTAAAAGGGCACAATGGCAATGAACTGCAATTCGACTGGCACGGTGGAAGTGGATATCAACAAGCCAATCAATGGCAAATAACATTAAATGAAGAGCAGCCTTCCGCCACATTCCAAATGCGCTATCCATCGTTGCAATGGCTCGATGCCGGTCACTATAGTGGAAATCTTGAAGCAACAATCGTTGGGGGGAATCTAGCGAGCCTCACGAGTATTCCATCAAAATCCACATCTATTGACATCAAAGTATTACCGGTTGCCAAAATCCAGTTTTATGGTTTAGCTCAATCACATTATGACCTCGATATGGGGTCACTATATTCAAATAAACAGATTCATTCTGCTCCTAAGTTGTGGGTAAAGACCAATACGGGCTATAGCGTAACCATTGAGTCAGCAAATCAAGGCATGTTAAGACATCAATCCGATGACTCAAAATGGGATATCGATTATGAAATGCTGTTTAATCAAACTCGTGTCGACTTGAATCAAGCCAACGCAACGATACAGCGACACACTCCGACATCTGGTCATCCGATACCACTAAAGTTTGCGATCGGAAATACAGAAAATAAGCCAGGTGGTACATACAGTGACACGTTACAAATATCGATTGAGCCGAGACTCTCACAACAACCTTAAGAAGTCTCAAACTTGAAACGGCTGAATACTAGCGCCCCCCATATTGCTAAGCTATTGTAAAAATTAAACATGCAAGTGGGACTAGGTATGCATTCTGAAACTAGTATGAATAACAAAAACATAAATATTATATTGGTTGGGAAAAACTGTATTCAAAATCAATTTATTAGACGTGAAATCGAGAAAAAAAGTGCGTTCACTTTCAACCGAAAGAGTTTGCAAGATTTTTATGAACGCTGTTCAAGCTATTCTTGCTCTGCAGACATTGTCTTGGTTTCGTATGATTTGTTAGAAAAAGCCGATCACGATATTAAGGAGCGTTTTCATACCTGTAGCAATGGTCTTATTGTCTACGATGTGCCCCATAGCTCTGATGATTTAAAACTAGCGGCCTATTCCAATTTAAAAGGTATCTTGTATCAAGACGCGCCCATCGATCATTTGCTACGTTGTCTCGAGGCCGTTGTCAGTAATGATCTTTGGTTGCCTAGAAAACTCATGGTTAAAATGCTCACGGATATTAGACCTTACGCGTTGAATTATCAGGAGCTAAGCCTAAATCTAACCAAAAGAGAGCAGCAGACGCTAGAGCGCTTGGTTCAAGGCCAGTCTAATTTGGAAATTGCAGAAGGTTTATTTGTGGCGGAAAGCACAGTAAAAACCCATGTGTACAAGTTATATAAGAAGCTTAATGTCCGGTCGCGCAAAGAAGCGATAGATAAAGTCTCTCACCCCCATTTAGATCGTGTGAACTAAACTCTTCTATCAAACAATAGAAACAAAAATAAACAACCCTATAAACCTATCGGTAAATAAGGCAAAAAATTTAGCCTGATTCATACTCAATCAATGGTTATTTTGCTACTGTTAAAGCTTAATAAAACAATGATTTATATATGGATGCTGTTATGCGAACTTTGATTGCTATAGCGATAGGACTCTTTTTCCTCTGCCAACCTGCTCTCGCAGAGGAGAAAAGTTACTCCGAAAGCGAGATGCTCGATCGCCCTTTGATGGAGCGTTACATTCTCGATGAACTCAAAGCTCTGCGCCAAGATCAGCAAGATTTAGAACGCCGCATGGTCATCCAAGTCACCGACAGAGAGCTTGCTGTCGCGGACAAATCTCTCAATTATGCCAACGTCACTGTTACCTATTTCTTCTACATCATTGCGGGTGTCGCTTCCCTTATCGCCTTTGTCGGTTGGCAATCATTACGTGAATTCAAAAACAACACCACAGAAATGGCGGACAAACGCCTACAATCTATCGCCGAAGAGTACGAGAAAAAGTTCAGTGCATTGGAGCGAGATCTAAAGCGTAAAACGCGGATTATCAGCGAAAATAACAAAGAAATTGAACGTATTAACGAGATTCACAATTTATGGTTGCGTGCGCAGAGTATGCCAACCGCAGAACAGCGAATTGATGTATATGATGAAATTCTAACGATCCGCCCTGGTGATTTAGAAGCCTTGACCTACAAAGCAGATGCGGCCATGGAGATCAAAGAGTACAACTGGGCTCTCAGCTTATGTAATCGAGTTTTAGAGCTAGACACCACCAATGGACCTGCCCTCTATCAACGAGCCTGTGCTTTCTCGCGCTTAGGTATTGAAGAACAAGCAATTGAAGATTTAGAGCGAGCGATTGAAGCAACGCCAACGATTAGAGATCTAATCACTAATGAGCCGGATCTCGAAGGGCTACACGGCAATCCACACTTCGATACCCTACTACCAAATCTAAATGAACACAGTTAATTCGGCTTTCTACAACAATGGCAGAGAGAGACTCAAACCATCTCTGCCAATCGTCACTTCATTCGGTAAGCTATGTTCCTCCAACCAGCAGTCTAGTTCATGGCTGATGTGGGTAATGACAAACTGCTTTGGCTTCAGACGCTCATAAACTTCAAGCGCAGTATCAATATCACTATGATTCCCGCGCTCAGTACTAGGAGGAAAAGAGCAGTCTAAAATCAGCGCATCAAGTTGCTCTACTAATGCTAAATGCTGCGCTGTCTTCGTGGGTAATCCATCGGTATCTGTTAAGTAGGCCACTCGATGCCCCTCAAACTCAAATAGATATCCGAAGGTAGGCCTAGAGTGCTCCATCATTAATGGCGTTATTTTCAACCCTTCGATATAAAAAGAAACCGCATGAGAAAGGTTAGAGCGAAAATCTAAACATCCAGAGTGCTTCAAGAGATCTGCACAACCTAAGGGGTCATTGGGACTCCACACTGGAATCTTCGGTCCATTCCCCCAACGTAAATGAAACAATCCTTGCACATGGTCAACATGGAAGTGAGTGAGCAAAAAGCCAATATAGGACCTAGGCGGAAAGCGCTTGTGAATATCCATAATCCCAGCATCAATCAACAGGCATTTTTTATTATGCTCTTCTCCCCACTCAACCATCGCCGAGCAGGGTTGTCTCTCCTTGTTGGAGTCGTTGCTTGCGGCTTCACATGCGGTGCAATGGCATCCGTAAAGAGGAACACCACCCGCTGCACCAGTGCCGAGTAAGGTAAGCCTTAACATGGTTAATCCATCACTACCTTTATTTTTTGGCCTTGTACCGTATTCGCCATTTGAGTGAGAAATTGCTCGGTACTACTTTGCAATGAGCCGCTATTGTCGATCACGATCGCATCTTCAGGTCGAACAGAATCGTATGCAATTGCGCGCTCTAAACGTTGTGCGATCTCTTGGGCACTTTCTCGCCCTCGACATTGCAACCGTTGTTGTAAAATCTCCGGAGTGACGAAAATCCAAACCACTTGCAGCTGGTCACCAAAGCGCGCTTTTGCTGTCGGTAGATACGCTCTGGAACCATTAACCATCACATCTAACCCTTGTGCAAGCCAATCGCACACTTCATTGCCAATCCCATATCGATAGCCATTCGCCTGCCAATGCATGGCAAATAAACCGCGATTTATACGAAAATCAAACTCTTGCTCTGATAGCTCAATATGATTTTCGTTACCTGAAGAAACTGGTCGAGTTATATAGCGGTGGGCCACCATTAGCGGATCTCTTAACTGTTCCCGAACCATATTCATTATTGAGTCCTTACCAGCACCCGACGCACCCAACACATAAAACAATTTCGCCACCGCTATTTCCCTCTCGTTAAAAAACTCGACTACCTTGTCGCAACACTTGCTGAATCTTCGCTTGGCCCGCTTTACGCTCTACCAAAAGTAAATCGGCTCTCAAACCTTCATTAACTACACCTCTATCCGATAAGTTTAGCGCAGAAGCTGGATTCGCTGTTGCCAGTCGCGTTGCCGCCGCAAGGTCAAGATCGTTACGTTCATCGTCCGCTAGCTTAAATACGGCGTCGATTAAGCTTCCCGGGAAATAGTCAGAAGACAAAGCATCAAGCACACCCAGAGTGGCCAATTCATGTGCGGCGACGTTACCTGAATGAGAACCTCCACGTACGACATTCGGCGCGCCCATCATCACTTTTAAACCAAGCTCATGAGAACGTTGAGCCGCTTCAATCGTGGTCGGAAACTCTGCTAACACTAAACCCAATGAGTGTGATTCTTCAACGTGCATTCGAGTCGCATCATCATGGCTTGCAAGAGGGATTCGTTTCTCACGACACAATTTGGCTATTGCGTAGCGATTAGCATCTGACCATTGCTCCGATTGAGCGCGCTGATCTTTCTCAAACTCAGCCATTTGTTGATCATTCAAATTGTACTTCCCTTGATAGTACTCATAATATTTATCCAAATTGACAAATTGGCGCTGACCGGGAGAGTGATCCATCAGTGATACCATATGAGTCTGTTCGAGATCTAAATACTTCTCGGCTAATTCCAATGTAGCGGCGTGCGGCAATTCACAGCGAATATGTACAAAGTGCTCGGCGCGATTTAAGCCCAAGTCTCCACTTTTCACTATCGTATCAATCATTTTATCGAGATTTTCCTGACGGTGTCCGCCATCACGAACGTCCCCAACCGCAATGGCATCCAACACAGTCGTGATACCGGCCCCTATCAACTGAGCGTCATGCGCGGCCATTGCAGATAACTCAGGCCAACTCACTTTAGGCCTTGGCGTAAAATACTTCTCTAAATTATCCGTATGAAGCTCTATGAGCCCTGGCATCAAGAATCCTTGATTCCCATCGATGGCACCTGGTTGTTGACTACCCGAATCAGACATAGCTCGAATCACACCGTTTTCGATTTCAATCGAGCCATTGATGACTTCATTTTCCAATACCAGTTGTACGTTAGTAATAATCATCTCAATCCCTTTCTAATGTTCAACAACGAATAACGTTGATTTGGACATGTCATAAATCTTATCCGCTACCCGTTGACGAACAGACTCATCATGAAAAATGCCGACGATAGCGGCCCCTCGTTGCTTGGCTTCAGAAATCAGTTCAATCACCACCTGGCAATTTTTCTCATCCAATGAAGCGGTTGGTTCATCCAGTAACAGTATTGGTGACTCAACAATGAAGCCCCGAGCGATGTTGACTCTCTGTTGTTCACCACCAGAAAAAGTCGCAGGTGCAAGATGCCAAAGCGCCTCTGGCACATTAAGACGACGAAGCAATATTTTCGCTTTTTCACGCGCTATGGTTTTGTTTTCCCCTAACTCGACCAAAGGTTGGCTAACCACATCCAATGCGCTAATTCTTGGAATTACACGTAGAAATTGGCTCACCCAACCGATCGTGTGTTTTCTTACTTCTAAAATGGATTTAGGCGTCGCAGTAACGAGATCTATCCAATGACGACTATCGAGATTTTGACGAACAAGAATTTGCCCGCCATCGACCAAGTAATTGGCATAGAGCGCTTTGAGCAGCGTACTTTTCCCCGAGCCAGACTGTCCAAGTAAAACCACGCATTCACCACTTTCCACTTGAAAGCTGCTGTCATCGAGTACCGACAAACTCGCGCCACCTTGATTGTGCAATACAAAGGTTTTACTGATGTTCTCGACACGGAGCATCACCTTGTTATTCATGGTATTCATCATACTTTCTTACCCTTGTAATACTGATGAGACGAGCAATTGCGTATATGGATGCTGCGGATCATCTAAAACTTGATCCGTTAAGCCAGTCTCGACAATTCGGCTCTCCTTCATCACAACTAAGCGATGGGCTAGCAAACGAGCGACCGCCAAATCATGCGTGACAATGACCACAGACAAACCGAGTTCAGTCACCAAATTTCGAATCAAATCAAGCAAGCGAGCTTGCACCGAAACATCTAATCCCCCCGTTGGTTCATCCATAAACACCAACTTCGGATGGGTGACCAAATTACGTGCAATTTGCAGCCTTTGCTGCATGCCTCCAGAAAACGTGATTGGCATGTCGTCAATACGATCGACGGGGATTTCAACTTGGCTCAACCAGTCAGCAGCTTGCTCTCGAATATCACCGTAGTGCCTTGAGCCAACGGCCATTAAGCGCTCACCTATATTTCCCCCTGCCGACACTCTAGGGCGCAATCCATCCATGGGATGTTGATGCACAACGCCCCACTCGGTTCGCAATAAACGACGACGCTCACTCTCTGACAATCCATACAAACTAACACTATTGTTAGGTGAGATTTGATACTGAACATAGCCGTTATCCGGCTCTTCACGACCCGATAAAACACGCAGCAAGGTACTTTTACCAGATCCTGATTCGCCAACAATACCCAGCACTTCACCCGGCCAAAGCTCAAAATTGATAGCCTGACACCCTTTACCCGGTTGATACAATTTGGTCAACTGAGAGACCTTAAGCAGTGGCTGAGGTTCGCGATGAGCTCGATTTATTTCAGCCAAACCACTGCTATTTTCAACTTCCATTACAGACACGACATTGACTCCTCACTCTTTGGTAGCGCTTGTTGTTCGCGACAATAATCCGTGTCCGAACAGACGAACATTCGGCCGCCTTGATCATCGGTTACCACTTCATCTAAGAAACTCTCTGTGGATCCGCAAATGGCACATGGCTCGCCCCACCTTTGAACCTCAAAAGGATGATCATCAAAATCGAGGCTTTTCACATCGGTATAAGGCGGAATAGCATATATACGCTTTTCACGCCCAGCGCCAAACAGCTGTAAAGCAGGCATTTGATTCATCTTTGGGTTATCAAATTTTGGAATTGGCGAAGGGTCCATGATGTATCGTCCGTTCACCTTCACGGGATAAGCATAAGAAGTAGAGATATGGCCATATCGAGCGATGTCTTCATACAGCTTCACGTGCATCACGCCATACTCTTCCAGCTCATGCATTTTTCGGGTTTCCGTTTCGCGAGGCTCGATAAAGCGCAGTGGCTCAGGAATAGGGACTTGATAGATCAATATCTGCCCTTCTTTCAGCGGCTTTTCAGGAATTCGATGCCGCGTCTGAATCAAGCTTGCATCACTGGTCTTTTCTGTCGTTGTGACTGCCGCGACTTTTTCAAAGAACTGGCGAATAGATACCGCATTTGTCGTGTCATCTGCACCCTGATCAATCACTTTTAGTACATCTGGCTGCCCGATAATTGCTGCCGTAATTTGAATGCCGCCGGTTCCCCACCCGTAAGGCATAGGCATTTCACGCCCGCCAAATGGCACTTGATAGCCAGGTATCGCTATGGCTTTAAGGAGTGAACGGCGAATCATCCGCTTAGTTTGCTCATCTAGGTATCCATAATTGTAGCCACTGGCTTGGCCTGATTCATACATCATGGTGGCTCTCCTTATCGGCTTGACTGCGTTGGTCGTACTCTTTTTGTAACTTACGAATCAACTCAAGCTCAGATTGAAAATCGACGTAGTGAGGGAGCTTCAAATGACTAACAAAGCCCGAAGCTTCGACGTTATCGCCATGAGACAAGACAAACTCTTCATCCTGAGCTGGGCCTTGGGGTACTTCATCGTATTCTTTGTGTTGCAACGATCTATCGACCAATGCCATCGACATTGCTTTGCGTTCTGAAAAACCAAAGGTGACACCGTAACCACGGGTAAATTTAGCTTTCTCTGTCTTGCTGCCTGTAAAGCCGTTGATCATCTGGCATTCGGTCAATTCAATATCGCCAACTTCAATAGCAAAGCCGAGTTCTTCAGGCACTATTTCCAACGTAACTTGACCAGAGCGAATTTCTCCGGCGAATGGGTGATTGCGTCCATAACCACGTTGAGTCGAGTACCCTAGCGCAAGCAAGAAACCTTCATCGCTGCGTACCAACTGCTGTAGCCTAGCGCTGCGATTAGCAGGAAAAATGGGGGGCGTGACCGTTATATCATCAGGTTCATTTCCTTGATCAGACTCCTCCACTGCCAATCCAAGCTTTTCCAGAATCTTTAACACTTGCGGGCAAAACTCTGATTCTTCTTCCTGGTGAGAGTTCACTTCAGGCTCAGCTCTCTCTTTGCTCACCTCTTTGCTTTCACGCCCTTCGGCCAAAAGCGAAAAATCCAATAAGCGATGCGTGTAATCGTAAGTAGGCCCCAGCAACTGTCCGCCAGGGAGATCTTTGTAACTTGCGGAAATTCTTCGTTCAATTCGCATGTTTTCTGTGTTTATTGGCTCGGTTACAACAAACCTTGGCAAGGTGGTTCGGTAGGCTCGGAGCAAAAAAATCGCCTCAATGAGGTCTCCCCCTGCTTGTTTGATTGCCAGAGCCGCTAACTCCTTGTCATAGACGCTACCCTCAGTCATCACTCTATCCGTCGCGCCTGCTAGCTGATTAGAGATTTGATCGACACTCAGTGGCTGCTGAGATTCTGGGCCTCGGCGTTTTTGATCTTGAAGCCGATGTGCCGCGGCAATGGCTTTTTCACCACCTTTTACTGCAACGTACATAATGCTTCCCCTGTACTTAATTGAATTCGAGTCGTTCTGGGTATTGCCATGATTTGATGACCACTTGATAAATAGAGATCAACGCCCTGAGGAAATGTTCCTCGCCCACTTATTAATGCCATAAGTAATTCGTCTGAAAGTCCTTTTATGTTTGCGCTCGAACTTGTTTGAATGCCGGGCCCAGTAAGCAAGCACTCGATCCCTGACTCCAAAGAGTCCACCTCAATAACGATGGACGCGCTTTTGTCCGGATAACTCCCCTCACCCGTTGCAAAGCCACAAAATGTCGTGGCCTCTTCACCAGAGATAAGAGCAAAATCTACAAGCTCTCTGGTTTGTGTTATTGGCGCTGCGCAATGAAAGCGAAAGTTCTCAACAAAATGGTCGTCATTTAGGTAACGCTGAGACAAAAAACAGGGCGTCGAGTTATCTGACAAGGTAAGAAGTAGCTGAGTCGCAGCCGCACTAACCTCGCCAAATTGAACGTCACTCGGTACCTCTACCACCAGACCAGGCTTTGCCATCGCATCCATTAACAAACGAAAGATTTGCTGCGCCTCATGCACTGAAGAGTCCAATCCTTTTACTATTTGGCTCATTCGTCTTCTCCTCTAACCATAGTGAAGAAATCCACCTTGCTGGCTGAGACTTGCTTAGCTCTAGACTGCTCTTTCTCAGCAAGCTCAGCGTTTAACGGATTAATAAGCCGCTCTTGTAAATCCATTTGCAGTGAGGTTTGCATTAATGCATCGATCACAGCCGCTACCTCTGAATGCGCTTTATTTCTTCCTGTAATGTAGCTGTAGCCCAGCTCTCCGCTATCAAGCTGTATCACGGTGCGAGTAATGGTAACGTCACCCATGTTGAACGGGTTGCCTGTCGAACCCATTCGCGCACGGACTTGGGCAAGGCCAACCTCCGGTTCACGTACGAAGTGGTATTTCGGGTTCAAGCCAAACTGTTGCCAATACTTGGATAAGGCATGGTGCTCACACCTTGCTAACGCCGCCATCCACTGACGACGTTGGTTTATATGCTCTGTTTTCATTTAGTGCTCCAAAACAATCTCAACCAGATCAGAACGCGTGTGTGAAGATGAAAACTCCACGACCTGGTCTGTTCCCTTTAAAACATTGGTCGTTTTAAATGCCATGATTGGCGTTTTTCCCGGCAATTGAAGTAAACGGCAATCCGTTTTCGTCGGCATAATTGCTCTCAATCGAGTGGTTCGTCGTGTGAGTTGAAGATCTAACTTATCTCTTAAATACCGATGTAATGACCCGACTTCAAAGTGCTTAACCACAGGCCACCAACGAACATCTGACAAGTAATGGTCAATCACACTTGCTGGCACGCCATCAATTTTTCGTAATGTGGTCAGTTTGATGATCGGCGACTCAGGCAGCACCTCAAACAACGAAGCCACCTTATCGTTTGCCGCGATCAGTCCTCGTTCTATCACCTTGCTGGTTGGAGAACTTCCCTGCTCCAACAAATTGTCCGTGAAATGGGCACCACAATGGAGTGGGTAGTCAAAGGGTTGACTCACCACCATGTTGCCCCGACCTTGCTGACGCTCTATCAACCCATTGAATACCAACTCATCAATTGCTCGGCGTACGGTGTGACGATTGACATCAAAGCGCTTCGCGAGCGCCGACTCCGCTGGCAAATAATCACCCGCTTGAAAGTAACGACGAACATCTTGTTCTAGGTGCTTCGCAATATCTAAATACACTCGCATCTTCAATCTCTCTACATCTCTGATGACTTATCTAGACAAGTGGTGATAAATGTTTAAATGAACATTTTTCGAATATGCTGGGAGGCAAAATCAATCAAACTGACGGTGACTATGACAATCAACATAATGCAAGCCGTCTGTTGGAACTGAAATCCTCGAATCGCTTCCCATAACAAAACCCCAATACCACCCGCACCCACCATGCCGACGACTGTGGCTGAACGAACGTTAGACTCAAGCCTGTACAAGGTAAACGAAATCCAAAGGGGTAAAACCTGAGGTAAAACACCGTATAAAATTTCTTCAACCTTATTGGCGCCAGTCGCCCGAACGCCTTCAACAGGGCCAATATCTATCGCCTCTACCGCTTCAGAAAATAGCTTTGCGAGTACGCCAGTGGTATGAACGAATAAAGCAAGGACTCCGGCAAAAGGCCCTAGCCCTACAGCGACGACAAACAACATCGCAAAGACCATTTCATTGATTGCGCGAGCCGAATCCATTAATCGGCGCATCGGCTGATAAATCCACCAAGGCGCAATATTTTCGGAACACATCAAACCAAAAGGAATGGACAAAGCGACCGCCAATATCGTTCCCCATAATGCAATTTGAATCGTAATTAGGGTCTCTTCAACGTAGAGTTTCCAGTGCGTAAAGTCAGGTGGGAAAAAATCCGCACCTAGCTCAACCATGTTTCCAGAGTCTTTTATTAATTGCCCCGGATTCATTTCCGCTCCTTGCCATGACCAAGCAAGAACAAACGCTACGACCAACATGATTGCAAAACGTTTCCACAGAGAAGTGGGTTCCATTGGCAAATTTTGAGTTGTACTACTCATTGTATCTATCCATTAAAAACTTCGAGGAATCAAAAGCTGGAAGCAAGCGCCTCCAGCTCACTAGGATGTTATTCCATCGCTTCAAGCGCGCTCATTTGACGATTCAGAGCGGCAAGTTTGCTCTTAGTCGATTCCAGTTTTGAAACTTGCTCATCCGTTAAGCTTGTTTGTACGCTCAAGCTATTTAATTGCTTGTAAAGTGCTAACTGACGAATTGGCAATAACTGCAAATCACTTGAGGGTTTGAACGGTGCCCAATCGAGCTCTTTAAGAATCGCGAGCTCTTTCGCATTACCTGATGTACCGTAATCCATGAAGAAACTGTAAAGTTCATTTTTCACTGTATCCGGTAGATTTTTACGCCATACGATTGGATCAGAAGGAATCAATGGCGATTGCCAAATCACTTTAATATTGGCGAATTTCTCTGGGTTAGTTCGTTCAAAGCGGCGCATACTTTCAGTGTTGTTGGTTGCCACATCTACTTGCTGATTTGAAACAGCAAAAAGGTTAACCTCATGGCTAGAGTTCAACGTACGCTTGAATTCTGAAGGTTGAATATTGTTCTTCGCAAACACATAGTACGAAGGCACAAGAAAGCCCGATGTCGAATTAGGATCGCCATTACCAAACGCTAGCTTTGAACGCTGCGCAATCATATCTTCAACGCTGTTGATTGGGCTGTCTTTATGGGTAATCAGCAAGCTCCAGTAACCCGGATTTCCTTGCGCGTCGACCGTTTGAGCGAAGATTTCGCCTCCTGCTCTATCTACCGCTTCCATAGCTGACTTGTTTCCAAACCATGCAACATCAACCTTGTCGAAACGCATCCCTTGAATAATGCCTGCGTAGTCTGGTGCAAAATAAGCCTTTACTTCCATGCCCAATTTATCGCTCATGTCTTTTAGGAACGGGTCCCACACTGTTTTTAGATTCTGCTGCGATTCGGTCGAAATAATACCGAAGTTAAGCGATTCCATTTCCTCTTTTGCTGAAACGGATGTCGCTGTCGTAGCCGCAAGTAGTCCAAGACCACAAGCTATCGTCTTAAGTGCTCGTAACATCTTCAATATCCTTTGTGTGTTAACTAGTTAGGGGAGTTGCGTTTTTCGTCATCGCGGTAAGTGGTCGAGTCTCGCTCACATCGGCGCTGACATCAGGTTGGTAACAATAGAGTTGTTCTAGCTCTTGTTTACTTATGGAGGAGCTTTCACCTTGGTAAAAGATTTTGCCTTCTCTGAGCGCAATCACATGCTTGCAGTATTTGAGAGCGTGCTCAACTTGGTGCAAGGTGACCACGACAGGAATGCCCTCACGCTGGTTAATATCCGTCAGTAATTCCATCACAATGCGCGACGACTCAGGATCAAGTGATGCGATAGGTTCATCGGCAAAAATGATCTTTGCTTTTTGCATCAAAGCGCGAGCAATCGCGACGCGCTGTTGTTGTCCACCAGAAAGCGTCGACACTCGTTGATGTGCAAAATCACTCATTCCCACGCGATCCAAAGCAGCTAAAGCTTGTTGTTTTTGCTCGGCAGTAAATTGACCACTTAAAGTACGCCATAAAGGTGTATGACTCATGGCACCAATCAACACGTTGGTAAGTACAGATAAACGGTTAACAAGATTGAATTGTTGAAAGATGTAGCCTGCCTGTGCGCGCCTTTGTCTTACATCCGATGTTGCACGTCCGTTGATTTGAACCGTTTCTCCTAGAACACGGATCTCGCCACATTGGTCTTTATCGCCGTAGACTAAACCACTTAAATGACGCATAAGAGTCGATTTCCCCGAGCCAGAAGGGCCAAGTAAAGCCGTCATCTCTTGGTAATTAATGCTGAAATCGATCGCGTCTAGTGCTTTCTTATCTCCAAAGGTTTTTGTAAGACCTTTGACTTCAATAATGCTGTCCATACTTTGAGCACCTCGTTAAATAGTGTCCCTAGCGTGGCGCGTTTATGTGTCGTTTTTATAAACAAACGATGTCAGAAAGATGGCAAACCTCGGCTGCCAAAGAAAGGTATAACCGCTTAGAATCAAGCGACAGAAAGGGTTAGCGAGATTATCTAGACAAGCTGACCAACTTGTCTAGATAACGCCTTAATGAAAAGTTAATAAAACGCTCAGTTGATCGAACTTAAGAGAAGTACCGTAACAGTGATTACTTCAATCGGAGTAACAACGCAGACACAAAGGAATACGTTATGTTTAAAAGAATTGCGATTTTATTTTCTGTACTGCTGGCCTGTATGACGTTTACAGCTGCCGCTCACGAACACGGAAAAATGAAAGCCGACATCGTCGATGTTGCGGTAGAAAATGGCTCTTTCACCACCTTAGTTGCCGCAGTGAAAGCAGCAGGGCTAGTCGACACGTTGAAAGGTGAAGGCCCTTTCACTGTTTTTGCGCCTACCGATGAAGCGTTTTCCAAACTACCAGATGGCACAGTAGAAATGTTACTCAAACCAGAAAACAAAGA
>Ga0209379_10001274_pt1 | contig 17025 bp, 16 predicted proteins | sample tdDd001_FD_187124 | JGI IMG/M metagenome (GOLD analysis project Ga0209379, IMG submission 187124) | Marine sediment microbial communities from the Atlantic coast under amendment with organic carbon and nitrate - tdDd00.1 (SPAdes)... | ecosystem: Environmental > Aquatic > Marine > Coastal >...
CACATACATAGGGGCAACCAAAGGATGTTTTTATGAGCGCACAAGGATTATGAAACATATAATAATAGGCTGACCTATACTGGGAAACACTGGTCCTGTCTGGATGATTATATTTGAAATTAGTGTGCTTAGTGTAGGTCCGTCCTTCTTTATAAAGACCCGGTATTGTTTCTATAAGGTCGCTTTCTTTATTTATTAATCTTTGCATTAAGTCTTTAAAGGTATCTATACCATTGGCACAAGAAATATAATCGATATAATCAGAGACATAATCTTGTGGATTTACTTCTGCATGTACACCGCCAACCAATACCTTTGTTTTAGAATTCAGGTTTTTAACTACTTGAGCTGCTTTTTTGATCTCATTTACATGGCTAATATACCCACTAAAGACAACTAGGTCAGGATTTTCTTGCTTTAATATATTATTCAGTTTTCTTTTTTCTACAATCATGTCTATTATTTTTACTTGAGCTGTGGTTTGATGGTTACTTACCAAGTACTCTAACTCAAGAGGTTCACAGATCATAACATGTTGTAGACCAATGGTTTCTTTATGTGGTTTTATACGGATTAATAAAACATTCATTTATTGACCTTCTTTTTTAATTGCCAAACGGCGATTGATGGCATAAAGATACGTTCCTTAAGGATTGCTCGACTCTCTATTAGAAAATAGGGAGCAACCATGGTTTCGAACACTTTTATGCTAGGATACTTGGCATTACCTGTTGTCCATTTTACAAAGAATAGACAAATACGGTCATACAGCGTACTTTCGGATGCAAAGCCTATAATTAATCTGCCATCTGTATCTAACTTTTGATTCAAGTATTTTATAGCTAGAGCTTGGTCTTTGTAGTAAGGCAGTGAATGGGTACATGTTATAAGGGCATAGCTATCTTGAGACTGATTCATGTCGTAAACATCTGCACACCACACTTTTGCATGAGGCAACCGCTCACTTGCTTTCTCTGCCATTTTAGGAGCATAATCGAATCCGTGAATGATGGTTGTATTAGTGTTTATACATTGGGTCATGTCTTCTAGTAACTCACCTATACCACACCCTACGTCCAAGACTTTATCTATTTTCATTTGGTCTTTTAACTCTTTGATCATCTTTATGACTTGTCTACGGGTTGGTGATAAGGATACTTTTTGTACCCACAGCTTGTCATAGTGTTGTGCCCAAAAGTTCCATATTTTTTGATGGCTCATAGGATGCTCCTCAACCTTCTTAAAACAACCTTCTGTACTCTTTTCTTAGACAACAGAAGTAAATATATTTTGATACATTCCCAATAAAACTGCATTTTACTCATTTGCTCTGGCGGTAAAACTGCATGTAAAAAGTCGAAATGGCTCGAAGGAATAGTGTCTAGTTGACTGGCATATTTAGTGTAATCTGGTGTACCTTTCATGGGTGTCCATATAGAGAGGGTGAATAGATCTAACTTTTGGGTTTTGATAAATTGTCTTAGAGCTTTAAAATCTTTTAAAGTATAGTCTAACCCCACCATAAACAAAGGCGTTAATTTAATACCATATGTTCGTAAAAGAGAAACGGTTTGAATGTTATCTATTTGTGTAATGCCTTTGTTGTAATCCTTTAGTGTTTTATCGTAAATAGATTCGAAGCCAATAATTACTTCTTTAAGCCCCGCTTCCTTTAAATCTGCCAACAGACCTTCATGACCATGTATGAAATCAGACCTTAAATAAGCAATAATCTGCCCACTAAATCCATACTTATGACTGGCTTCAATAAAGGCTTTAGCATCCTTCTCGTTAACAAGAAGAGTATCATCAATGATCCAAAAAACATTTGTATCCAAGGGCTCCATTTCTTTAAACATGTCGTCAAAGGAACGTTTTAAATACAAACCTTGATTCAGCATTTTACAATAACAAAATGAGCACTCATAGGGACAGGATACGGACCGTTTTACCATGGCTACACCCTGCTTATCCATGTACCATAATTTCTTTTTATATGTATTAAAGATGGTTCGCTCTGGAAGAGTGTCTTCCATTTGTTCAAGTTTTAAATCGTCACCAATAATCCACTTGTTATCGATTTGATAATCTATACCATCTATCTTTTGACCTTGAAGTTCCTTTAATTCGATAAACAATTTAAACGCTTCTAAGGATTGAGTTTTTATAACAGCATCAATACTCGGCACCTGAAACACCTCTGAATTTAATTGAACATGAACCCCCGATACCATGACTTTGGTTTGAGGATAAACAGCTTTTATAAAGGTGCTTAAGCGAAGCATGGTATCTTCTGCAGTTACATAACCGTTAAGTACAACCGCATCATACACATGCTTTTTCATATGGTTTTTTAATGACTCATTATGAAACATATCGTCTAACAAGGTAACATCATGGTCTACTAAAGCTGTTTTTACATACTCCAGCTCCAAAGGTTCGACTATGATGGGTTCTAATAAGGAGAACAATGTCTTTTTGCGTGCTTTATAAAGCAGAATCCGCATGATTGCCCTCCTTGAAAACATGATGTTTGATAGCATACCGTTTAAAGGAAAACAGTGGTATCAAAGTATTAATGAGTTTATTTAATAACCTGTTTGAATGATAACAATAGAGATACTTCTCTTCTTCTGTACAACCTACTTTGATCTTGCTTTCGTCTGCTGTTTGTCCCATGTTTATGGTTTTAACCTTGCTCTCTATGCCTCTTTTTATAATATAAAGCAGCATGTTGTAGTAGAGGTCATATTTGAGGTTTACTTCTTTATTAAATCCTCCGAAAAGAAACATTAATTCATTGCTTACAATTTTAAGTTGCACAAAACCTACGGCTTCTCCCAAATAATCTTCAAAGGTTATGATCTCTGCTGGATAGGTCTGAAAGAAGTCCAAGGTTAGTTTTTCGAGTTGATCATTAGAGTTATTGAAAACTTCTTCATAAAGCTTATAATATTTTGAGTTAAAAGCCTGAGGCTCTATGGTTTTTATCTTTAGAGTCTTCCCTTTTTTTAAGGCTTTGTTAATGCGGTATCTATAAGGGCTACGTAAAGCTTTTAAATAGCTTTCAAAATCCTTAAACCGATTTTCGAATACATATGTAGACAATGTGTTTCCACAGTTTTTTTCTAATTTCTCGTTGGCATTAAGGACCACTGTTAAACCTTTAATTTGAGGTAATACATCCTCTAAATTACCTTTAAAACCTTGGTGACAAATAGAAAATGGAAAACCAACAACCCTTGTAGGCACCTTTAAGCGCCACCTAGAAAAATTTAAAAGGTCTAATTTAATACGGTAGGTAATGCAGTAGTTGTCTGAGTCAAAATAATAGGCTTGCTGACATGGATTTAAGGTCTCCATAAGGGGTAAGTTATACTTTTTTAAGTCTGGATGAACATTTATAAGTGAATGTACGTCTTTAGCTAACTTCATAGTCTAAGTCCTTAATATATGCTTTATATGATTTGTATTCTCCTTGACTCCATTTGACACCAAACTGACTGGAGTCTTTATTTGCTTTTAGAATCCAACCTGATTCGCAGGTTTCGTATTTATCTTTTACATATCCATGAAGTGCATCGAATAAGGCTACAATCGCTCCCTTTTTTTGCTCCGATTCAACAACACCCATTTCTACAATTTTGAACTTTTTAATAGCGTTTCTAAAAACTCTGTTTTTAATGACTGTTTCTAACCCTAAGGACTCGTGATTACGCATAAGCTCATGGTAGTCTGGATACCAAAGCATGAACCCTACGGGTTTGTTATCGCGTTCTACAAAAAGTAAATTTTCTTCATTGAGGAAATATTTAAAGTCATTAAATAATTCGAGGTCTTCTTCGAGTCTTCTTTCGAAGTAAAAAAGATGATCTGAAAATGCATTGTTATTCACTTGAGTATATATTTGTGCTTCTCTTTTAATCTGTTTAAAGTCTGCTTTTCTTACAGTGTACCTGCTTCTGATACGTTTTTTGAATCGGTCGCTAATTGGTATTTTAAAATCTGCCATTGGGGATTGATAGGTTACCATTTCGATGGGTTCAAATCCTTTTGATTCAAACAATGTATGATAAAAGGGCGGATTATAAGCCAAGCCAAAACTTTGTTTGGTGTCATAATGACTGCTTAAAAAACCAAGTCCATAATTAACGTGTATGTTAAGCCCCGCACTTATTTGTTTACACCCGTTTAATTTAGCCATTTCTTCTGCTTTTTCATAGAGCATATCAAAAGCTTCTTTACTATCATCTGAAGCTTCGAAAAAACTCATTTGAAGTATGTCTGACATTCTATCTACGATGGCTAATACACACCCCATAATAGGTTGATTATCTTTAACTACAATATAAGATTCCATTTGAATTGAATTACAAATAACACTTTTGCCAAGTAAAATATCTTTTAGCAAGTTGGTCATTGAGTCACGACATAAGGGATTTTTCAGATATAGATTTTTAACAAAGTTGAGGTAGCTTTTATAATTGTCTTTTGTAATTTTAATAATTTCCATGATTGTCCCCTCTATGGATACGGATGTGCTTTATCTATATGGTTTCTGGATTGAACAAATGATTCCCTTTAAGTCTACTACACCAATATTAGAATTAGCTTAAAACAAGGTTAATGATAAAGTGGGTTTTCTAATTAACCTTTGTTTAAAATAGTAAAGTTTATAAACAAAAAAGACACATCTCTGTGTCTTTTTAAAAGGGGGATTTCAAGGGGGTGATTCAGGGGATTTATATTCTAATATGAAACTTGATTGCGTGTTGTTAATGCTTGTATTGTTTCTACACCACCGCTAATTACTAAGAATGTACCAATGATGAATACGATACTTGATATTGCTGTTCCGATATTAAAGAATAGAAACGCTGCAAACAGTAAGTGGATAATGCTGTTAACCATAAGTGGTTTTTTAATTGCTTCGTAAGATGGTATTTTAGTTACCCTTACAAACCCTTGAATAGCTTTTACTAAAAAACTAAAACTCATGACGATAAGTAAAAACTTTGGGTTCCCTGTTACAAATACACCCAGTAGTAAAAGTGCAATACCAGGTAAACTTAAACCTATCTTTTGTGACCATGGTACAGGCAACTGAGTTACCGGTAACAATGTGATAATGCCTGTTCCTATAATTAGTGCTCCGATGATGAAGTTTATAAAGGCTACGAGGCCAAATGGATTCATCATGAGCAGTGCGCCCATTGCTATAAACAAAATTCCTTGTGTAAGACTTGATGTCTTCGAGTACATTTTAATTCCTCCTTAGTTGCGTTAAAACCCGTTGTTTTAACTATCTTTATTCTAAAGGGGAATTATGAACAGGATGTGAAGCAACTATTAACTAATTATAAACTCTTTATGAACATATTTTTAACAATCATACAGGATCTGTTTTACGGTCTTGTGCATCGTTGTGCATAGTTTAAAGCCAATAGGGTATTAATCTTATATGTAATTCGAACTTAGGAGGTCCTTTATGATTGTAGGTAAAGTAAGTATTTATATAGATCCTGATTCAAATGAAAACTACTCAAAAATTGGAGAGACGTATGTCTATAACGTCTTGGAAGAAAACAGAGGGAAAGATCTCATTTTAATGGATGGAGCAGAATTTGAAACACTAAAAAAAGAATTGTTGGACTTATTAAATGTTGAAAACTTTCAATTAAAGAAATTAATCCACAAACTTATTCACGATGCCCACAGCTTAAAGTGCTCTTACTGTAATTCTTTCTTCATGCATTCTACACTGGGCACCAAATGTCCAGTATGCGGTGTAGAAAATTCTTTAAAACATCATAAGGATGATGAAGAACTTGAAAAATGGCTTTTACGGAATCGTATTTACGAAAGTTTTTTAGAACAAAGATAGTGTATTGATTTTATTTTATAATTCAAAAGGAATGAAACTTCAATGAAGTTTCATTCCTTTTTTTAATATTGGTGTATATAACACTAATTCATTGTTCATGTCTTTTGCTAAGTCTTCATATTCATCTAGAATACCGTAATCTTTATACCTTCTATTTTTAGGCAACTCACTTAGAGGTCCCCAATAGGGTTCAATTGACGAATGTGTTACTATTTTCGGATTACGGAATAATGAATCTATGTTGCCATCTATTAGATCCCATTCTGTTTGAACCCACGCATGGTCCCAAGAAAAATATTTTTCTCCAGTTTCGTTTGAAAAGTAAGATGCCCTTCCTATGTGAACCCAAGCATCTATTCCTAAGGTATTTAATCCTATTTTTATGAGCATAGCAAACAATAGGCATTGATCAAAACGATATTGCTTGTTGTCTACTATGATTTGGGCACATAAATCTAATAACCACTCGCGTTCATTCTTACTGGGTATATTCCCAACTGATATGAGTGTGTCCGAGGGTTTTAATACCGGTTCTTCTACAATCTCAATGCTCATTAAGATCACCTCTAGTTATGTATATGTTTATGCATCCAATTTATGTATACCCTGTTAATCTTAACGAAATCTCACATTTTGGTTACAGAATAAAAAAACCTCAACCAATAAATGGTTGAGGTTCTGGAATTTCTAGTCTTCAGTTATAAGCTTCATGAATACTTCGCCAACTTTTTCATATTCGTCATCTGACTCAATTTGTCCAAGTTGAACATCTTCTCCATCTTCAGCGTATGAGTATAAGTATACTTCTTCGCTGTCTTCTGGTAACAATGCAATGTATTCTTTTTCGTCACATTCAAATACGCCTAGTACTTGAGCATTTACTACTTCACCGTTATCCATCTCTAATTTCATTAATGGAATATCGTGGTCGTGTCCACCGCAACCGCAGCCATCATTGGCATTGTCATGGTTATGACCTCCACAGCAACCTTGCTTATCTTCTTTTGCTTCATGGCCTTCGCAGCCACATCCGTTATCTTTAGACATTCTTTTTCTCCTTAAATACTTATTCTATCAACTCTATTAGGAGTCGACCTATTTGCCTTAATTCGCGATTATCAGTTATGGGGTTTAAAACAACATCGTCTTCTACTTCACTGTAGTTGTATAAATAGATTCTGTCAGTGTCTTTATCTTGAAGAGCAATATATTTTTTGTCTTCATACTCTATTAGCTCAACCACATTACATAAAATCTCGATGCCATTTTCGACAATTGTCATGGTCTTGGCATTCTTCTTATTGCAGCCGCAACCTTTTGACCCATCATCAGAACTACCACACCCACTGCCACAACCGCCACATTGGTGTTTGTTTTCCATCTTTCTCGCCTCAATCTCATACAGTACACTTTATTGAGTTTAAATCCGTCTAATGGGAGTATACCATATCAGCGACTTTTTGTATATGAGAATGATTTTCAACTAGCTTTTCTATGGGCATTTACATACTTATAAAACATTTGGCTGTCTAAAGGTTTTGAGTATAAATACCCTTGGCACTGATCGACGCCCATTTTTTTAATAATGAGTGTTTGTTCTTCGCTTTCAATACCTTCAATAACAGTACGTAAGTTTAATTTTTGGGCCAAGTTTAAAAAGTTTTCCATTACTAATCTGTACTCATAGGTACTTGTTAAACGATCTGTAATGAGTTTATCGAACTTGATTTCGTCTATGGGTAGTTCTGGTATGTTATGCAGATTCGAGTAGCCAACTCCAAAATCATCAAGAGATACTTTGAAACCTAACTCTTTTAAGCTTTCAAGCTTCTTTATAACATTATGATAATCATCTATCTCACTGCTTTCAGTAATTTCGAAAACAAACCAACTTGGGTCAACATTATATTCGTTCATTTTCCACTTAACTCTGTCTACAAACCTTTCGTCATAAAGCTGAAGTGGCGATAAATTAATTGAAAACTCAAAACCTGTGTCCTTTAAGTGCTCGAATCTATGTGCATATTGAAAAACTTCTGATATAACAAAGTCTCCAATGTCATTTATAAGTCCAATTTTTTCAGCCATAGGTATGAAGTAAGCTGGTGAACCATACTGAGATTTTTCCTGAGGCCATCTAATAAGAGCCTCTGCGCCACAAACACTTTCATCTTCTACCTTTATTTTAGGTTGATAAAAAACAGTCCAACTAGCATCCTTTACTGCCTGACGAAGTTTGGATTCGAAGATCATTTCTTCTTCGATCATTGTCTTTAATTCAGGTATATAAACCTTCGTTAATTCGTTTTCTTTAATGGCAATTCTACGTGCTATGTTTGCTTTTTTTATGACTTCATTTATATGGTCATTCCCTATGGCAGTTATGCCTGCATGGAGATCCATTGAGCATTGCCATCTAGCTTCAACAACATTGTTAATACATGAATTAAAACATGATTTCATTAAATAGTTTAAAGCGTCTGAGTGTTGTTCTGATAACACTGCAAATTCATTATCGCGAATGTGATACACCTTATCAAAACAGCATTGTAGGTTAATTTCGTCTAAGATTACTTTAAGTATTTTCTCTCGACTCAACGATTCGAAGCGATGCTCAATTTGGTGCCAGTTTGATATTTCTATAATGGCAAATGAATTAAAAAGGGTCATCTCTTTTTCAAGGGTCCAGTCTTTTAATAACATGGCTTGATTAGGGTACTCAGTTACCGGATGATAATATGCCAGTTTATTAATTTCGTCCTGTGCATTGATGAGTTCATCACTTAACAAGTTTAAGTCCTTTTTTTGTGTCTCTATCTCAAAACTGTAGAACTCAAAGAAAAAGAAGAAAACACCTGTTAAAGTTAAAAACAATGATGCCATTTGAATTAGGACAAACATACCCTCTTCCCAAAAGTCTTTATAGATATAGTTTGCTACCAGAATTAATAAACTCCCAATAATTAAATAGCCATATACATGAGACATATCGTGTTGTCGCTCATAGTACAATTTAAAAGCCACTAATAAGGCAAAACCAGCAAACCCCATGCTCGAAACAGCCATAATACTCAAACCCAGAGTATACATTAGGTTAAAGACTATTATGAGGCCTAAAAAAATACCTTCAATTCGCCAATACAATTTAACTCCTATCAAACCTCTTCTTTTAATTAAATAATAGGCTCCCAATTTACCGCATATAAACATTAGAAAACTCAATACAAATAAACCTACCAAATAACTTCTAGTATGTTTTAAGTATTGATATAGGGGTTGAATCAACATAAAAATGGAGTACGATACCCAGTTTAAGTTCGACAAGGTTATAATATCTAATGTTTTAAATATAGAATCTTTTTTATTAAATAAAATGACTGCGGCATATGAACAAAATGCTAGCATCGTAATTAAATAAAGCATTTCCGAAAATAACATGATAACATCCCTTTCCAGACACCATATAATCATATATACCCCCATCTTTTTCCATTTACACAGTGATGAAGTCTGACTCATGGTTGACTGCTTTAAGATTATACATTAAAAGCAAAATGATTGTTATCATATTATTTTTTTGTTGCAAATGTGACTGTCCTCATGTACTTTTTGACTATTTGGAAATGACAGTAATGACATTTTGATCGTTTTTTTCTTATTTCGCACATGGGTTTTGTTAATTGCTTACAAAAATAAATAAGCACGTATTTATACGTGCTTCAGACTGTCGACAAAGTCGACCGGATGACAGCTTTTAGAGAAACGTCAAGTTCAAGGAAAAAGAAAAAACAGCAACCGCAGTGTATACAGACATACATAAGGGGGCTGTTTTTTTGCATTGACGCAGAAATTGGCGTTTGTCTACAAGCTGAAGCACGTATTTATACGTGCTTATCTAGCTTATTTCTTTTCATTTTATTTATCCAACCAACAACCAATATAAAAATTATTGCTGGATACAACATAAACATCGATTGATGATACATACTGTTAGGCAGTGGTTCTCTAAAATAAAGATTTATCAGTCGGCCGAGGGTAAATATAATACTAAATACAAATGCATAAATTCCTTCACTCTTGTATTTTTGCCATATTACATACCCTATGCCCATCCCTATTATGGTAAATATAATTTCATACACTTGTGTCGGATGAACACTTAGGGGAAATAAGTTATTATACTTCTGATGCTGTATTACATGTGAATAGGACAAGAATCCATATGTTTTTCCCCACAAACCACTCAACGGTTTACCAAAACAGCATCCATTTAAGTAACAACCAAAACGCATGGTTATAAATCCTACCCCGAACGCACCACACACATAGTCACTTATATACCATATAGATATGTTCATATATTTTGACCAAATATACGTGTATAGAGCCACTAATATAATGCCTCCATAAAGGCTAAAGCCAGTCCATTCTAAAGAAACTAGGCTAAGTTCACCAGTTTGATATTGGTTGCTATTAGTCAAATAGTGGCATATCCGCGAACCAACTATAAAGACAATCCAAGCACCCATTAAAAACCCTATTCCACTTAGCATAGAGTATTTAGATGCTTTCCAAAGCCATATAAAAGTTAAAACGAATACCAAGGTACTTAATATAACAAATAAGCCATATATTGATTCCATTACGATTCCTCAATAGTATTTAATTAGATTCATTTAAGCTATTGGTTTTCTTCTTTTTTCTACCAAAGTAATACATTATGAGTGGCCACCAACCGACTGCAAAAATGGGGTATATCGACCACAATATAGCGGGCGTCATAATGTAATTAATGATTCCGAAAAAAGATGCAATAAGCATACTACCTACAACGGAAAAACCAAAACCATCTTTCTTCTTGGCAAAATACAAACTAATGGGCCACCACAAAATAGCAAAGGTCGGATAGATTGCCCATGGATGAATTGGTGAAATAAATAAATTTAAGCCCACATAATAGAAAATGATAGCAATACTACTCATGAGAGCAAATTTAAATGTTTTTGCACGTTTACCACTATACATAACTATAGGCCACCAAAGTATAAGCATTGATGGATACATATACCATGGATGATCTGGTACAAGCATATAGTTGGTCATCATTAAAAACGCATTAATCAACAAACAACCAGCTATGGCATATTGCTTAAAATTTCGATTGACAATGTAATACATAGTTACAGGGTACCAAATAAGCCCAAAGCCTGGATATATGAACCATAAATAATCTGGTGTTAGTGTATAGTTCATATGTGCAAGGGTTGCAATACCACCTATACATACAATTAAAGAAATGATAAAAGATACTCGTTTCATCCTTAACTCCTATAGTTTTAATTTATTGATCAAAGATCGCCTTATTGCAATCATTCTCTACTTCTAGGTTCGGCAACACTTTTGAAGTTTTGAAAAACACATATACCGATACCCCCACTATAATACTGTAAAGTATCGGATAAAACAACTTTGGTAAATCTCCAGATGGCTCTGCTCTAAACCACAAGTTGATGAGTCGAAACAAGGAGTACCCGCAAAAGCCCATAGTGAAAAGTTGTCCTCTCTTTAACATATTCCTCGATTCTAAAAATAACAAGAATAAACAAAAACTTATCAAAACTACGATTTCATAAAGAGGAGTAGGATGCATACCTAAAGGTGTCTTGAAGAGTGATATCATGCCATTCTGTATCTGCCACAAATGCGGTACACTCCCAACTGGATAATAAATAGCCCATGGACCTTCCCATACCTTCCCATAGCAACACCCTCCGAGTAAGCAACCTATTCTTCCTATTGCTATTCCTAGCAAAATACAAGGAGTAAGCTGGTCCATAATGACTAAAAAAGATAGTTTTTTTATTTTCATTATCCCCCAAACTACAAAAGTTCCTGTTAAGAGACCTCCATAAAGAGCATATCCTGGTTGTGAAAAAGGATAGATGTAGTCCATGAATCTATAGCTATGGACACTTACATGAAAACCATAAAAAGATCTTGCTCCAATAGCCGACATCCATACCAAAACGGTCCATATTAAAAGTTGAACTGGGATGTTTTGTTTATATGAGAAAGTTCGTTTAGTGGCAAATAAAACAAAAAACAAACATCCTAAACCACAAAATAATGTATATGATGGAATTCCTAATAAATATGGTTTCATTCAACCTGCCCCTTTAAAATTACTGTGATTTTGTTAAACTCGCTTCAAAACCAAAGAATGCCCATCGACCTGAGCCAGCTAACATTTCATTAGGCTCTTCTGAATAGTGAAATTCTGCAGTAAGTTCTCCGTCATTTCCAGTTAATACGTATTGAGTTTTAGACTGCATATTAAAACTAACATCAAATGGCATCGGATCGTCTTCTGATGGATTCACTATTACAGTGCCTTTATAATTTCCTTCCGATCCAGTGATTGCCATGGTTATCGTAGCAGTTTGACCTATTATTTCCTGCCAATCCATCTCTACCATTTCACCACACATCTCCATTTCACCATTCGGTGGTGCAGATATTATCTTTAAACTTCCAGACCAATTACCCGATAAATCCACGGGTGGTTTTTCTTTGTATCCAAGTTTAATTAACAACTTTTCATATTCTTTTTCGCCGTTTTCTCGTTTTAGAGTCTGTGCTAAATAAGCGACATCATTTACTGGAATGTACTCCCCTAATGAACCACGTTTAATGCCTATAGGTTTACCTGTATCTCTTTCAATTCGATCACGGATTCTAAAGAGTTCTGCCATACGTTGCTCTAAAGACATGTTTTCTCTGTTATATCCATAGCGATTCCATTCCAAAAGTTTTGAATCCTTGAATGCTTGAATAAGTTCTGCATTGGTTTCTTTAATATCTTCTATTTCATCTTCTCTTTCACGTCTTTCTGTAAAGTCTTTTTCAATTTGATCTCGTGCTTCTTTTCTTATTTGATCCAGTTTTTTTGCTGAAAGTTCAACTGTTGGTTGCCCCCATGCATCAATAGGAATTTCATTAATCCGATAATAGTCTGCGATGGCATCAGAATATATTTTTTCTCTCAAACCTCGCATCTGATCCCAGACTTGCTCAAAATTCCCCGCCTTAACTTGATATCCCCAAAATGGAATTTTACTCTCCGCACCATTTGAAAATACTTTGTAAGCCGCTTCCATTTCTTCGCTTTTCCATCGTTTTATTTGACGGTCAATAACATCAGCACCCGTTTGTAAAAACTTTGTTACAGGGAACAAACCTATAAGTTCATTGGATAGGTGCTTTGCAGCCTCTTCATATTTTCCTTTAAATGCTGCATCAGTCATTTTTGCTCCTGTTGATAACCAATTGGCTTTTCCAGCAAGCTCTTGCAATAGACTCCCCTTTAAATCTGCGTAATCCCCAACTGTATCTATAACCTGAAACAGTTGTTTACCAACTAATACAGACTGATCCATGGCAATTCCCTCTAAGATTTTAGGATCCTTGTCTCCAAGATTACGATAATCATTGTACGAAACCATCAGTTTTGTATAATCATCTTGTTTCATGATTCCTTCGACAACATCTTGTACCAAGCTCTTGTTAACGTTCCCAAATTTAGCTTTAACCATCTCGCTTACCATTTTCTCAAGAACTTCATCCGATCCTTTAAATCCTTGTTTTGCTGCCCAATCTGCAGTCGATTTTTTATCTATGTAATCTTCTATACGCTTTTCTTTTGTTGGTTTTGTTGCCCAAAATGGACTAAAATGATAGGTCCCAAAGATTACATATCCCTCTTCTAGATTGACTTCATAAGGTCTTATATAATCCCATTCAATGCCATTATGATAAGCTATCATAATCTCGTCTCCATGGATTATTCCCTCAATATTTTCAGGCGTTAATTTCATGGTAATCAAGACTTCTTGATCAAAACGTTTACTTTCTCGATCAATATCGACTTGAATTGGTGCCCCTAATGCTAAGGAGTCATCAGGTTTTACATTTTGAACAGCATCAGGTGTTTTTACAAATACTTTAACACTTGATTCAAAGGTTCCTTCAGGAATGTTTACCTTCACAAATTGGCTCTCTAAATCTCCTATTTCTCCACTATTTTCCGCTATCTCAATACTTATAGGTTCACCGATAGGTTTCTCGTAATCAGAGTACAACTCCACTTCAGCCACACTCTCTTTAGGTTCATTGGAAACATCATTAACTCCGCTTTCATTGGTATCTTTAGAACATCCAACCAGTAACGTTTGAAGCATCAACACTAAACACAATAAAAAACTCAGCTGTCTTTTCATTCATAGACTCCTCTCATAAAGCTAATCCCCTTTTATAATTCACTTATACACCTATTTTATTACATTTTATACGCTTCACATACGTTTTTATTTTTACTAAACGTAAAATCCCCTTCTTTATTGATAATAAAGAAGGGGATTTCCGTAAAACGATTACTTTTTGTCCATATTTATTCCTGCATTTTTGAGTTCATTCCAAAGTGGCATTTTTATATTTACTTTAAATAAATCGCCATCAATACTAACTTCAAACTCGCCACTTTGTAAAACAGCTAGGCTTTGAGCTATTGATAAGCCTAAACCAGACCCATCTGTCGTCCTTGAATCATCTCCTCGGACAAATCTTTCAGTCAATTGAGTTGGTAGTATGTCTAGAGGTTCTTTTGACATGTTCTTTAATGTCATTTCGCACATGCCATGGTTATACTCTACGTTAAGATATACCCTTGAATTGTCTGCAGAATACTTAAGTGCATTTTCAAATATATTTTCGAATATACGCCACATCATATTACTATCAGCCTCTATATAAACACTTTGTTCAACCTCTTGGATTCTGAAATCCAATGTTGATTCTTGAATTTTTACTTCAAACTCACCTTTTGCCTGCTGTAATAACTCGTTTAAATTAATTTTTTCATTTTTAACACTCATGTTTCCTGTAGATGCTTTATTAACCTCGATAATGTCTTCGATTAAATGTTTTAGTCTGTAGGATTTATCATTAAGCACCTCGATATATTCTACAGCTTTAGGATTCTCTAAATTTTCATTTTTTAAAAGATCAACATAGGTAATTATGGATGTTAATGGCGTTTTAAGGTCGTGAGAGACATTTGTTATAAGTGCCGTTTTCATCTGCTCACCTTTTAGGGCTTGTTCTACAGCTTGATTAATACCTACTTGAATATTAAGTACATTTTGTTTAAGTTCTTTTAGCGAGTCTGAGACTCTCATTTGCTCCAAGCTATTTATATGATGTCCATTAGCAACTTCTGCCGAACCATCTATAATATGCTTTAAAGATTTAAGGAAATTATATATTTTTCTCAAAACAAATACATTCAAAATAACTAACAATACGAAAGATAAAAATCCACCAAAGTCACCACCATCGGTCATGCCTACAAAGAGAATCAATGTTATTAACCAATAACCTAAGATGACTGCAAAAAACCAAGGGTTGAATAACTTGTTTTTAAATAAGCCTCCAGTGAAGTGTTTAACCTTACTCGACCCTTTATATAGTAAGGTATTTTGAAATAATCTTTTACCTTTAATCTGTCGTATCATTGATAAAACAAAACTAAGAACAAATATTAAATTTAGGGTACCTATGGTTGCAATTGCTGTAAAGAGGTAATAAGTTTCGTCAATTCCATCATAGGTTGAAATAATACCACCCGATGCACCTATGAGAAGTAACATTAAACATACATGTATTTCAAGTAACCAGTCATCCATAAACAAGTACTTTATTGGACTATTGGGTGCAGTTCTCCCTGCTACCATTCCTAAATAGATAAGTGACAACATACCCATTACAAATCCTATAACCCCTATAACAAAAGCATACTGCATTTCACTTTTGATTATTCGAAAGGTGGCATTTTTATAGAATAATTCGTCACCCTCTTGATAAACAGACCTTACAGCTGCCTTGAGCTCATACTTTCCTTCGCTAAGAAGTTCTATACGTCCGTTATATGAAAACATACCATTAAGTTCGTTAATATCCTCATTTACATAGTATGTGAAAGCATCCATACTCTCTAAATCTATATTACTTTCATCTTTAGGAATATTGCTAATGACTTCACCTGTTTCAAGATTTTTTAATTGAAACAGAACGTTAACATTCTGCTCCAACATTTTCTTAATGCGTTGGTAGTCGCGAATCTTACTAGCAATAACAGCTTCATCTTTGTATTTCTCTTGAATCGATGTTTCACTTACCAAATCAACATAGTAATCAAGTACATTTCCAATTACTTTTCCATATTCACTTCTGAAAGTATATGTGTCTTCAAATTTTCTATGCCTTACAAAGTCTTCGTTGTAGCCCATGTAAACAATTGAACCTATGAATGAGACGATTGTTATAACACAGATAATAAATCCAATAAACTTAGATGTATTTGAGTACTTAATATTTTTCGATTTTGTATCCAATTCCCCACACCACCTTTAAGTATTTAGGTTCTCGCGGATTAATTTCAATTTTTTCGCGTATCCGCCTTATATGTACTGATACTGTATTTTCTACAGCATGTGATTGTTCGTTCCATACGTTTTCGTATATCTGTTCTGAAGAAAACAGCTGCCCAATATGATGCATTAAAAAACTCATGATTTTGTACTCAGTTGCGGTTAACTTTACAGGTTCTCCATCAACTTTTAGCTGTTTAGCCTCATCGTCCAGTTCTAATCCACCTGTAACCAAAACATGGCTATTGGTATTTAAGCTTCCTAGCTCAGTGTACCTTCTCAGGTGCGATTTAACCCGTGCCAATAATTCCAAAGGATTAAATGGTTTAGTTACATAATCGTCTGCACCAAAATGTAAGCCTGTAATTTTATCTGTATCTTCTGATTTTGCAGACAACATAATAATGGGAATATTTCTTTTTTCTCTTATTTTAAGAGTTGCCTTTAACCCATCCATTTCTGGCATCATGACATCCATAATTACAAGGTGTACATTTTCTTTTGATATAAGCTCTAATGCTTCTAGTCCGTTATAAGCTTTTAATGGATTATATTTATCTTGCTCTAAGTAAATACTTATAGCTTCTACAATTGAAGGGTCATCGTCGCATACTAATACATTTAATTTTTCCACTTTCATCGCCTCCAAGGTTTTTA
>Ga0209379_10001275_pt1 | contig 17011 bp, 18 predicted proteins | sample tdDd001_FD_187124 | JGI IMG/M metagenome (GOLD analysis project Ga0209379, IMG submission 187124) | Marine sediment microbial communities from the Atlantic coast under amendment with organic carbon and nitrate - tdDd00.1 (SPAdes)... | ecosystem: Environmental > Aquatic > Marine > Coastal >...
CCAGCCTCATTATTAATAGTATCAATGGTGACAGCGTAAGAGCTTCATATATAGGAATAATAATGACGACCAATGTAATAAGAACAGCAACAGTTGCAGCGTGTTTTTCAGTTACTGCTCAGGAGATCATTCGACAGCTAGTTGAATCAGGTACTCAGGTTGTTGGCTATGGCCGCAAGGGAGATGAGCAGCGCGCAATAGAACTAGAGAGCCAATATGATGGAAAATTAACGGTTTTACTGGGTGACTTAGCTGCAGAAGAAGACAGCCAACAACTTGTGGCTCAAGCTTTGGATATTTTGGGTGGAGAAATCGATGTTCACTATCATTGTTCAGGGGTCTATTCCTGGAATCGCTGGGAGGACGTTCCGGCAATTGAAGTCGAACGCTTGTTCAGTGCTAACTTTACAACGGCATGGACACTTGGGCGTGAAATATTTGCGGCAATGAAGCCAAGAGGAAAAGGCGCGATCATGTTTGTATCAGCTCGAGATACAATCCGTAATGTACCGTGTGGCTTCGGGCCATACATGGCTTCTAAGCTTGCTCTTAACGGGCTGGTAGAAAGCCTTGCAGCTGAAGGCGTTCAGCATGGAATTAAGGTTAATGCGGTGTTGCCGACGATTATGGATACTGATGTCAATCGTCAAGCGATGCCTGATATTGATCACACCAGCTGGATTGATCCTGCTCAGTTAGCGGAGATCATGATTGATTTGACTCAGCCTTCAAAGACGAACCTATCGGGAGCACTGGTACCCGTACAGGGGAAAATGCTGTAAACACCTAAAGGTGTCCTAAGTACAAAACCAATGTATTGACAGTAGATGGATACTTGCTGTGTAGTATCCACCTATTCAAAATGCGAACGAAGGGTATTAAGCAGAGGTCAATGCTTGGTTCAGCCACTGGTTAAACTGGCCTTTTGGAAGCGCACCATTGATGCTGTCGACAACTTGGCCGTTTTTGAACACCATAACAGTTGGGATGGAACGAATTCGGTACTGAGCGGCGAGTGCTTGTTGAGCTTCGGTATCAATTTTCACGAAGCGGATATCCCCCTCTCTTTCTGCGGCTGCATCTTCGAAAACTGGCGCGAAGCCAACACAGGGGTTACACCAGGGAGCCCAGAAATCAACAACGACGGCCTTTTCGCCTTGGATCAGCGACAGAAAGTTATCTGTTGTGCCTTCAACGGGCTTTCCGTCCAGTAGTTTGTCTTTGCACGCGCCACAAGAGGCGATGTCATTAACTCGTTCAGTCGGGATACGATTGAGTGCCTTGCAGTGCGGGCAACGGGTAGTCATAGTGGTCATCATTGCGGTCCATTGAAAGTCTTTGGCAATAATGTAACGACTACCCCTAGAATAGAAAAGCCGGAATAATAGATTGATGCGATAGATTGTTTCTATCAAGCTACAGTACCAGCTATCGTTGTACCTTAACTGACCTTTGAAGAACTGTATGTGTTAGTGAATTAACCCCAGCTCCTTTGCTTCAGCGATTGTTAGGCCACTGTCGCGAATGTCGCGAAGCATCTCAATACGGCGTCTTGCCTCTGCTTTTTGGCGTTTGCACTGTGCTATGTTTGAAGCGGTTTCATCTTTGTAATCCCACTTCGAAGCAACATCTGCAATCTCTGTGTGGTCGATAGAGTTGATAGACACAATTACCTCCTAAAGAAACCCTGCGTCAAATTCAACTTATCTTTACCAAATGAATTCGGAAGAGTTAAGACGATAAAATCCACTTTGTGACACATCGCATAATAGTGCAAATTGTATGAAAACATGCTTTGAATCAGCCGCGTTTGGGAGTACCTTTGACTGTTCCAGCTCAGAAGAAATGACGGTGGCAGATCAAAGTTTTTGCTTACACGTGTTTCGTTTTATTCATCTCTTTTTTGTGCCATTTTTGCCTCATTTCCCTTTGTCGAATTAAAGAGATAAAAACTATATATATTAAATGTTTAGCAGTTTTCTCGTTCGTTTTTGGAAAGAGTCATTTTTTTGTGGTTCCTCGTTGCATATCTGAAATATCTTTCCTTAATATTCATTGTGCTTATGGCTGTCCCCCTTGGCAGTTACAGAGCTTCCTCCCTCCAAAAACAAGATGAAGAGTATTGTGAAAATCGGCATATGCCCGACAAGTTCCTCTAAACCAGAAAGCAGAAAAGTTGTCGTGAATATAGCCAGCAATAGTGCGTAAATAATTCGGTTGGCAAGATTGGCAATCAGAAGTAGCCCGATAATCGTTTCACTGATCCCGACAAACAATACGAAATGAAGGTTGCTGATCTGGGGCATGTTCAGTAGCGGGAAGAAATTGTAGTAGTCGTTCTGGTCGATGAATGCCAAAGCCATACCAGGAAGCATGAGCTTGTTGTGAATTCCCAGCTCCAATAGCTGAAGCCCAAGGCCTATCCGAATCAGATGAACGGCGATTCTGCGCCATTGGTCTTTATTCTTCCCCCATGATTTACAGAGGCTATAGTCATTTCGGTTAAGGCTGGGGCCAATAAAGATCAGCGAGAGGCCGACAAACAAGAACTCGAACACATAATCCAGCGCGATAAAAAAAGGGAAAAAAAGTAGTAGTGCTATGGAGGTGAGTACAATCGCAACGCCCGTGAAGCTAACCGAGATAGCCATAATCACAATAGCTGTTGCTTGGATGATGACGCCATACAAAGCAAACTGAGGTGAAAGGTAGAGGTTTGGAGCAAGGAATTCACCCTGCAATAAATTGACCGCGAGATAGCAGTTAAGAATTAGTACCAGGAAGTACCATAACCAGGGATGGGACGTTACGACAGGGTGGGTTAAACCGACCTTCAATGGGTGGGGGAGAATTGGAACACGGGTGAATAGAGCGGCAAGTGCAAAAAGACTGAGTGTGGTGAGTGTAATGCCCAGAGCAATGGTATCGAAGGGAAGGCTGACGTCCGGGTTTGTGCCGTCGGCGATAAACCATCTTACGTGGGCATAACTAGGTTGGCTAAAACAAAGGAGAGCCAAGCAGGCCGTGACCTGTGGGCATGCTTTAACCAGTCCTAATTTCATGTTTATCATTTTATGTATCCTCCCAAAGGATAACGTTGGATTATTTTGTTGGTTCATTGCTGACATCTGAAGTTAGCGTCAAGAGAAATGCTTCGAGTTGGTTGAGTTGGTAGGGCAATAATTTCAATGGTGTTAAGTCTGAATGTGCCCCGAAAGGTGCTGCGGCACGGTTGTAATAGTGGAGAACGTCTTTAATAGTGCTAAATTGTCCTGCATGCATATAAGGGGCTGTCGCTGAAATATTTCTCAAACTAGGTACTTTTGTTGCTCCTATGAGTTCTGCAGTGGCTCTCTTGCTATAGATCAACTCTCTACATTGCACTGAATGGCTATCGCTATACCGGCCAAGGCAATTGAAGGGATCGGCCAAAGCGACCTCAATGCCTTGCCAGCGCCCTAGTTGTGCATTAGGGAGTGGTGTCGGGACCGTTGTTGCATGAAAGTCGCCATTAGAGAGTAATGGTCCGTTATGGCAACGGAGACATTGTCCTTGCTCGCTGATGAAAATTCTTAGTCCTGCAATTTCGTTCGCGTTTAGAAGGGGAACTTGAGTATTCGCAGACTTTTCTGTTGAGGCACTGATCTGATCGATATAGCGATCAAACCGGGTATCCTGAGGCCACAGGGTTGCCTGATAAGCGGCAAGAGACTTTCCGATATTTGCGAAAACACGGTTAATAGCGTTTTGTGTGTATGTATCTAGCTGTTGCCATTGTTCTTTTTCCGCAAGGTGTTGACTGACAGGAGATGCTTGCTCAGGCAGTAACGCATTGACTAGCTGCGTGGGGATGAGACCAAAGGTGTTTTGGTAAAGAAGCGGATATTGCTTGATAATGTGTTGAGCATATTGAGTACGTGTGCCACCGTGCTCAATATGATTTTCGAGAGGTTTTAACGCTTGGGCCCATAGGCTATCAGCGCTACCATCAAGCATGAACCAATTGAAACTGGCAACACCGAGCAATGATGGAACCTGCTTGCTTATAGATATGTCGCTGTTATGCGTTAAGGTAAAATAGTGCTCTGGCTGGTGGCAGCTAGCGCAAGCAATTTGCTTCGATCGGCTTAATTGAGTATCAATAAAGAGCTGTTGACCAAGCATAGCGGCCTGTGCGTTGTGGAAGTATTTGTTCGAGGGGTCACTTACCTCCCATTTACTTGGAAGCCGTAAACTACGGAGAATTGCTAATTCTTCCTGAGTCCAGTTCATTTCTGTAGACACTGGTTTATTTATTGTTAGGAAGAAAAGCAATATTGCCGTAGCAGATATTATGGCTAATGATATTTTAGTTTGAGTTGACATGATCTATATCAATTTTTATTATTTGATGAAATTGATCGCTTTCATTAATACCTGTGAGTTCTATTTGCCATTTCCCATACATATTAAATTTGACACCATCAATGATGTATTTTCCTGGTTCTGTTTCTTCTGTTAATCGAGGCTGTGTTGGTAAGCCATGCTTGTGAGCCGGCATACCTCCGTCGACTGAAAATTGTAAGCCTTGGACTGGTTGTCCTGACGGATCATTAATCGCAATAATCCAAGATTGTATTTGATTCAATCGGATAGGAGGGTCGGTAGGTGATGTGCTGATATTATACTGAGACGTTTGTACGGTAACAGGCAGTAAAGTGCCAGCTAGCAAAGGATTATTTACTAACAATAGTAAAGTTATTACTACATATTTAATTAACACAATGACCTAGCTCTTAGATTGGTGATATTTAGATTTTGAGTATTGTTTTTAAAATGTTCCTTATCAAGCTCAGCATTAAGAAAAACCATGATATATATGTGGCAAAGGAGTTGGAAGTTAATGTCTGATTATATAAATTAATACGATTATCATTTTAAATTAGGTATTCACTATGTTTATTTGTGCTTACTTATATAACTGTGATCGATGACTGTGACGGTTGATTGGGAAGGGTAGTTTGGGGATACCTAAGTACTTAGATAAGGTTGCTTTTGAAAGTGTTCTTTAAGGTTTCAATGACTTTTTCTGCATCCTCGCCAAGAGCCGAGAAGACTAGCGTATCGTTGTGTTGGATGTTTAGCGACATTAGTTTGTTGATACTTTTGGCATCGACGGACTTGCCTGCTTTTGCGAGCCATATCTGAGCGTTGAAAGAACGAAGTGTGGCGGCAAGTACGGCGGCAGGACGAACATGGAGCCCGTGGGGTTGATCTACCGTACATGAAAAGATGTGTAGTTCTTGATGGTTGGTATTTGTTGCTGTCGTTTCGCGTTGTGGTTCTTCCTGTCGTAGTGGCTGACCAAGCGCTTGGCTTTTGGCGGATAGGGCGTTCATGGCCTCGGTGGCGACTGCATCTAGTGACAAGCCTGATGCTGCCGAGGCACTGGCAACAATACAACCTTCGACAAGCGGCGCAGCACAGATTTTAACTGTTTGGCCTTGTATGGGATCCATGAGATCAAGTGCCGTTTCCGCGCTAAGGATTGCGCTGCCCAGATCCACCATGACTAGTACGCCGTCGTCTGAATACACTTCCTCTATGGCATTCATTACGGCAATAGCATCGGTTCCTATAGGGTTTACAGGATCATCAATACCTGCGGCAATGGCTATGTTGACTTTGCCTTGGGTTACCTGTGAAGCAAGATCTAACAGCCCTTGTGCAAGCTTCAGGCTATGGGAAACAATGACAATGTTGACCATGGTTGAAAGTTACCAGCTTCTGCACAGGGTGCTATCAACGTGTTTGAGAAAGTAGCTGATCATTGTCTTCATTGCAGGCTTCCTACTAGAGTATCTGTGTGTTTATGTTAGTAGACAGCCGTTAGGATTTGTTCGAATATCATGATGAATAGAGGCTCCATTGAGGAGCCTCTATTAGATGTTATAACTGAGAATATTTGGTTGAGCGTTAGTGCTGCTTTCTAGGTTGGAGCTAGTCGATTTTAATACTGAGGCCTTTTGCTAGGGCAATGCCTAACGTCTTGTCTGCTTTCAAAAAGTGTTCCACTTGTTGTTTTTTGATTTGCTCATTATCTACCTCGCTTATTGACGCAACGATGTTGCCAATAAGCCGTTGTTGTTGAGCGGGATCCATCAAGCGGAATAGGTTGCCTGGCTGGCTGTAGTAATCATCATCATAGTCTCTGAAATTGAAGTGCAGGGCTTCTCGCTCCAGTCCCAATGCCGGTTCTGCATCGTGGCTCGGGACATAGCTATTGTGATGATTTGGGGCATAGTTTAGATTTTCACCACCATTGTCGTCGGTGCGCATACTTCCGTCACGGTGGGTAGTATTGACCGAAGGTTTGGGTCTATTCACCGGCAACTGGCCATGGTTTACCCCGAGGCGGTAGCGCTGGGTGTCACCATAGGAAAATAGGCGGCCTTGCAGCATACGATCTGGCGAGTAACCAATGCCCGGCACGATATTGGCAGGGGTAAAGGCAGCTTGCTCTACCTCGGCAAAGTAGTTCTCGGGGTTACGGTTGAGTTCCAGTGTGCCCACATCGATTAACGGGAAGTCGCCATGGGGCCAGACTTTGGTGAGATCGAATGGGTGTATGGTGTACTCGCTGGCTTGCTTTTCGGTCATGACCTGGACTTTGACATCCCAGCGAGGAAATTGTCCGTCCTCGATACTCATAAACAGATCGGCCTGAGAAGACTCCCGGCTTTTGCCCACTACGCTGGCCGCTTCTTCATCGGTATAGTAGCGATGGCCCTGTTGCGTCTTGAAGTGGAACTTAACGTAAAAACGCTCATTGCTTTTATTGATGAAACTGAAGGTGTGGCTACCGTAGCCATTGATATGGCGGTAATCAGTAGGAATACCTCGGTCGCTGAATAGTATCATGATTTGGTGGAGCGACTCGGGATGGCGAGACCAAAAATCCCAGGCGGCAGTTGCACTCCGAAGGTTCGTTTTTGGATCACGTTTTTGAGTATGGATAAAGTCAGGAAACTTCAGCGGATCACGAATGAAGAAAACCGGCGTGTTGTTACCGACGAGATCCCAGTTACCTTCATCGGTATAGAACTTGAGGGCGAAACCACGCACATCTCGTTCTGCATCAGCCGCACCTTTCTCTCCGGCTACTGTCGAGAATCGCAATAAGACATCGGTTTGTTTGCCGATGTCAGAAAAAATATCGGCTTTGGTGTATTGGGTTATGTCATGGGTCACCGTGAACGTACCGAATGCCGCAGAGCCTTTGGCGTGTACGACTCGCTCTGGGATACGCTCCCGGTCAAAATGAGCTAGTTTTTCTATAAGCCAGGTATCTTGCAGCAAAATTGGGCCTCTGGCGCCTGCTGTTAGGCTGTTATCGTTATCTATAACAGGAGAACCATTTGCTTGAGTTAATGTTTTCTTTGTCATGGGACAGCTCCTTTTGGGGTCTAAGATAAGGTTAAGCCTGTCCCATTAATTGGTAAAATCAGTAGTTTCTATCTTATCAATAAGCAAAACCACTCAATAGCAAGATAACTGAAACACAAAAGGTTTCCTCTCATTCTCAGTGATGGTTCTCATCAGTAATATTATCGGTGTTTTTTTTATCGTGACTGTAGCCTTCAGGTTTCTGTTGTCTAAGCTTTTTTGTATGTATCCTCAAACAACTCTTAGGGCAGTGTTCCTTTTTCGATGGACGTTATTGGTATTCGTTTTCTGGCTAGTCAGTATGCAGGAGGCGACTCATGCTGAAGAGGCTGGGAGTGGGCACTATGCCCCAGGCTTTCTGGCATCGGCAGTTGATATGACTCCGATAAATGAGGCCTTTGTAGTTCGTGTGAAAACTCTTAACTATGAAGGCTCTTTGGGAAATACAAAGCTGCCAATAGCAGGCCTTGTCGTGACAGAGGCTGATATTGAAACGAGCGAGGTTGCGGTGGAGTTGGTTTGGAACCCAAGAGGCGAGTTCATTGATGGTTGGTCGTACAGTATGGGAGCAACATTTCCTTATGTTTCAATGAAAGTTTCTGCCGGAATTGTTGATGAGTTGGACAATATAGCTTCTGTCTCTCGAAGGGTCACATCAGAGGAGAGTGGTTTTGGTGATCTCATTTTTCAGCCACTGATGTTGTCTCACACTATTGAGCGATATTGGTGGGGAGATTACCGTTTAGCGATTTATGCCCCTACGGGGGAATATGAGATAGGGCGTCTGGCTAATACAGGCAAAAACTACTGGACCCTTAGCCCCACATTGGCATTGATCCATATCGAGCCGGCAATTGGACGAGAATTTTCCGTATTTGGTGGCATTGATTTCAATAGCAACAACAGTGATATCGATTATCAGACAGGTATACAAGCTCATGTTGAGTCGACGTTTGTCCAGAACCTGATTTTATTTGGAGGGTTTACAGGCATCGGAGCCAGCGGCTACTGGTATCGACAGCTTACTGGCGACAGTGGTCGGGGAGCCGTGTTGGGCAAGTTGAAAAGTGAGGCCTTTGGAATAGGTCCTGTTCTAAGCTATCGAACGCAATGGAACAATGCAGAGATATTTTGTGAGCTTAAATGGCTTCATGATATAGAGGCAAGTCAACGCTATGAGGGTGATACCATTTCATTAAAAGTAAGTGCCGAGTATTAGGTTGCAGGCAGATTCTTCTAAGTAAAAAGCAATGGCACTGGCTGCCTGCAATCTTCCCTCAATAAAAAGCGAAGGTAGCCCTTCGCTTTTAGTATTTAATCAAACAGTTGAAATAATCAGAGTTGGGATTTTCTTAAGATAAACTCTTCAATGACCTTGGCAACACCATCGTTGTCGTTGGTATCGGTAATATGGTTCGCCAGTGCTTTGGTATCCTCGGTGGCGTTGCCCATTGCAACACCAAGGCCGGCATATTCGATCATATGGTGATCATTACCGGCATCACCCATACAAATTACTTCACTCGGATTGATATTAAGGTGTTCAGCCAGCATCGCGACACCAGCACCCTTGTTGCTTTTCGGGTTAAGTAGTTCGAGGAAGAAAGGTGCACTTTGAACAATGGTGTACTGTTCATATAGTGATTCGGGTAACTGGGCAATAGCCGCAGATAAGATCTCAGAATCGGCCACCATCATAACTTTGATGATTTCTTCATTGTTGTCGAGTTCGGAAAAATCAAGCTCAGTCACTTCTACGCCATTGATAGTGGACTCATGCTGGGTGAAGGTATTGTTTTGAGGTGTGATCAGGCCGCGAGTCGGTGAGAAAGCATGGACGAACACACCAAGATCGTGGCTAAGGCTGGCAATGTTCTTGGCATCGCTACCTTTCATGATTTGCTTTCTGATAACTTCTTTGTTTCCAACTCGCTGTACCAGCGAAGCGTTGTAGCTAAGAACATAGTCATCGTTACTGGTCATGCCTAGCTGAGCTAGGTAATCAGCCATACCTTCCAAAGGTCGGCCCGAAGCCAATACCACATGGACGCCTTGTTCTCTAGCGTCATTGATTGCCTGCTTGGTACGCACAGAAATCTCTTTCTGGGAGTTAAGCAGGGTGCCATCCATATCGAGTGCAACCAGTTTGTACATGTTGTGTATCCACATTCAAAATTTTTAGAACGAGTATGATAATCAATTTTTGTGATCAACTCGACATAAAAGGATGACAGAGAGAACATCACTATTTTTGAGTGCCCGGATACGCTGTTGGTTCGATTGTTAAAATCATGAGTGAAAACGGTAGAAGGTTTCTATAGATTTACAGTCATGCGAGCGGTATAGTGCGTGACGTTATTATTAAGAGGCGATCAACTCGCCTTTTATTTTGGGTTCATACCGTACGATGTTCTTTTTTGTGCGGTGTTTATATTAATACCAAGAAACAAAGAAAGTCATGAGAGTAGCAATGAACGTTTATGAAGTAGCTTCAATAGTAAGGAATAGAATAGCTAGCGGCGTGAGAACTAGTGGTATGAGAAATAATAGTTTGGTGAACCGCAGCAATGCGCTACGTATAGTGCTCGGTACTATGTTGGCCGTTTTGGGGAATTCAGCTGTTGCTGGGCAGGTCTCACTAGGTGCAATGACTTCGTATTCTCCTGAAGTTTATAGAGATACAGACGCTAACGTCGTAGCAATTCCTGTTATTGGTTATGAAAGCGAGCATGTGTTTCTTCGCGGTTTTTCTGCAGGTGTTAGGTTGTTTCCAATCGGTACACCGACAAACGTGATCTTTAGGTTGGCCTATGATCCTAGAACGCTGAAACCTTCAGATTCCGAAGATGTACAAATTCAGCAACTGGATGAGCGAGAAGCGTCGGTTCTTGGTGGTGTCAGCTATCAGATGTTATCACAAGTAGGGGTGTTTGAAGTTGGTGCAGGGACAGATCTCGGAAACAAGCATAACGGCTTATATGCGGAAGCTTCGTGGAGATTACCCTTCAGAATGAATCGCTTCGGTATTACACCACAAATTGGTTATTCGTATAATAGTGATAAGATTAACAATCACTTATATGGTGTTTCAAAAGCAGAATCTCTTCGCTCTGGCCTTGACGAATTCGAAGCTGGTTGGGATGGGCAATATTTTGTGGGTTTAAGTGGCTATGTCTTTCTCACTGAGAGTTTGCGGTTAAATGCGAGTGTTCGATACACTAACTTGCAAGGTGATATTGAGAACAGTCCAATTATTGCAGCATCTGTTTCAAGCATGGGAGCGCTTGGCATCTCGTATGTATTCTAACTTGTGTTAGTGAATTGGGTTAGGTCAGTAATCAAAATGATTGACTGACCATGACCTTATGCTAGTTTCTAAGCTTGGCTAGAGGGTGAAGAACCATTGGTTTAAGTTTTATTAGCTCACAGGCAGAAAGGGCACCCAATACTATCAACCCCATTGCCAATGAAGTAATAAGTGTTAGTGATTCGTCAAAAACAACAACGGCAATTAAGGCTGCGATAACAGGAGTGAAAGATCCTAAAGCAGCACTCACCTCAGCCCCAAGTCTCGAAATCGCATACCCATAACTGAAGTTGGCAACGATCCCCGCAGCGATGCCCTGAATCAGATAATGAAAGATGACATTACTGGCAGGGACTGCTGTCAAATTGAACTCAACCCGCTTACTCGCATTCCTATGGTATACCAAGCCCAACAGAAACTTGCTGTTAACAACAGAGCATGTCCCTGTGCGATATGCTGCTGGCCGCTAAACAGAGAATGGGTTACAAACAGGCCAATACCGACAAGAATAACACTAATACCTACCTTCCGGGCATTGGATATTTTTTCGCAATAGCAAAAAGCGGCAATGGATGACACGAAAAGGGGGGAGGACCCCAGGGATCAACGAGGCACCATCGGCAACAGGTGCCAAACGTAACCCGTTGGCGGCCAGTAGGAAGAAAGGCAGTCCGGCACCGAAGGCAATGGCAAAGAGGTAACGCTTAGGTGTTGCTGTGATCTGTTGTTTCTTCGGTAAGCGCAACTGAGTGGTGACTGACCCGATGCCCTTAACGAGATAAAGAAGCTGGCCCATATCAGCAAGGTTGCCAGGTTAAGTTAAATCGCCAAAAAATGGGCCTGATGATGACGTTCTTTGTCAATGTAAGTCTAAGTAATCACCGTGATCAGGCTATCAGTGAATTTGAGAATGCTGTTGATTGCATGACCGAGGTGATCAGCTGCCACGTGATCTCTGGATCTTATGATTACTTGTTAGAGGTTGTCAGTAAAGATCTACAACACTACGAGGCTTTCATGCGCAAACTGCAAACTCTGAGTATGGTTAAAGATATCAATACTAATCTTGCGATCCGTTCTGTAAAGCAAGGTACGCCGTTACCTGTTGTCGAATAGAAAGTGTCACTTCGGTCTCAATTGTTTCAGCTTTATCTTCTCCGTTTTGTTTTTTTCAGGCTTTATATTCTTACAAATCAACCTAGTAAAACTAATCATTTTTTGAGGATAAACATTCGTTATGTGTGAGAAGTGTAATGCCGTAATGACTCGTGTTCGCCGTAATTGGTGGCAGAAGTTTTTTTACGTATCAGTTTGGAAATGTACAAAGTGTGAGCACACGATAAAGTTATGAGTGATAAGAAGAAAATACGTAGGCTTATTAGCTAGAAATAGCCCACCAAGAAAACGTGATGGGCTTTTCGTTTGTCATTAGGGTATTAGCCTTGGATCTATAGGCTTAGTGCTCTATTGACCGTTCTTTTATAAAGCGGTTTCCAGGATTGCACGGCTGTCAGCAATAGCAATATTTCCATGCTCACCCAATGCTTTCATACCATGTTTTTCTAGGCCTGCGATTAGAGTATCAATTGCAGTTGCATCTAGTTCAACATCAGACAGACGGGTCGGAACTTGCATTTGTTTGAAAAAGGCGATTGTATGGGCAATAGCCGCATCGATACGCTCATCAACAGAACCTTCTGTAATACCAAAAATACGCTCGCCGTACTGAAGTAGTTTGGCTTCTTTGTCGGCACGACGCTCTTGCATGACAGCGGGTAGAACGATACTCAATGTGCGGGCATGGTCGATACCATAATTGCCGGTCAGTTCATGGCCAATCATGTGGGTTGTCCAGTCTTGCGGAACACCAACACCGATCAATCCGTTTAGGGCCTGAGTTGCCGACCACATGATGTTGGAACGTACATCCATGTCATCTGGTGTTGCTAGTGCTTTTGGGCCTTCTTCTATCAGAGTCAGTAATAGCCCTTCAGCGAAGCGATCTTGCACTTTGGCATTAGCCGGGAAGGTTAGATATTGCTCCATTACATGAACGAAGGCATCAACGACACCGTTAACAACCTGACGAGGGGACAAGCTTAGGGTTGTTTGTGGATCCAGTACTGCAAAGATTGGCTGAACCAATGGAGACATGAATGCCAACTTGTCTTTACCGCGAGACACGACCGCCCCCATGTTATTTTCTGAGCCGGTTGCCGGTAACGTTAGTACACATGCCAGTGGTACGGCCGCTTTTACGCCTTCATTGGCAGCCAGAATGTTCCAAGGGTCTTCGCCTTCATAACTCGCAGCAGCAGCTATGAATTTCGTACCGTCAATAACAGAACCGCCACCAACAGCCAGTAGGTAGTCAAACCCTTCGCTCTTGATCATATCGACCGCTTTCATCAGGGTATCGTACTGTGGGTTGGGTTCGATACCTGCAAATTCTCCCCATTGATGGTCTGCCAGTGCAGCTTCTACCTGTGTGTAAACGCCATTGCTTTTGATTGAGCCACCACCATAGGTAACCAGAACTTTCTTATCTTTCGGAATATCATTGGTGATGGCGGCGATCTGGCCTTCACCAAAATGAATACGGGTAGGGTTTTGATAAGTAAACTTGTTCATCATTGTTCTCCGGTGAGGTCTTTATCAGCCAGTAGCAGGCTAAGAAACGATACGGAATAGTCTAGGGGAGTTTTGGTTAGTGTTTAATACACGATCCTGTTTAAAACTTGCCTAATTCTACTTAATTAACGTAAGGGCTTGCATTCATGATCTGAACAGCGATGATGAGAATAACGGAGGAAGGCATGAAAAATACAGTCAGCTTAGCGACATCTTTATGTGAACAATACGGCTTGGATAAGCAGATAGGGCGGGTAGATACCTGTTTGCCGGGAGTTCGGCTGTTTAGAATTAATCGATATCATAAAGTTACACCGCAGATGTATCAGCAAGGAGTGGTTGTTATCTTCCAGGGGAATAAAATTGGCCACTTGAACGACTATCGTTTCGAGTATGATACGGAGCATTGTCTTATCGTTGCAACGCCTTACCCTATTGCCTGTGAGACTTTTGCCTCAGACGATTCGCCGCTGATAGGCATTGATATTGAATTTGACCTTACTGTTATCCAACAGCTTGTTGATCTCTTAGAGCAGTATGGTGGTGCCAGTATATTGAAAGCTGAGCCGAATGGCCGTGGTGTTGCAGCCTCACTTATAACACCTGACATAACAAGCTGTATGTACCGCCTGCTACAAGCGCTACATAATCCACTTGATGCGATGGTGTTGGGGCCACAGATATTGCGTGAGTTCTTTTATCTGCTTTTGCAGGGTGAGCAAGGCTATTTACTTGCCCAATACTGTAAGCAAGATAGTGCCTTGTCACGAGTGTCAAAAGTTATTAATCATGTGCAAGCCCACTATCAGCAAAAGTTGGCTATCGAGGAGCTTGCCGATATGGCTGGGATGAGCGTGTCTGCATTTCATCGTGCTTTTAAGCAGGTTGTCACCGATCCTCCGCTGCAGTACGTAAAGAAAATCCGTCTGAATAAAGCAAGAACGATGATGGTACAAGACGGAACGCCTGCAAATGTGGCAGCAATTAACGTGGGATATGAAAGTGCAACCCAGTTTAGCCGCGAGTTTAAGCGATACTTTGGCCTACCACCAAGTAAGGCAGCCGATATTGGTCTTGTGCAATAAGCGTTCATAATAACAAGCAAATGTCTGAGACTTTTTATTCTGGTTTATGTAGTGCGTCGGAATGCCCTTTGCCGTAAAGACTTGGCCTTGTTCGAGTACTCTAGTATTCTACTGCGCCGCAATCGCGGCCGAAGCGCTTCACGCTCATCAGATAAAGGAAAAGGTAATGGCACAGAAATTTTATGTTGTATGGGTAGGCCGCGAAACGGGCGTATTTACTAGCTGGGATCACACCAAAAAGCTCGTCGATAAATATCCGAAGGCAAGATATAAGTCATTTAAAACGCGAGAAGAAGCTGAAAGTGCATACAGCTCTGGCGTTAAGTCTGCGAAATCACGTAATTCTGGCAAAGCGGTATTTGCGAAGAAATCGGAGACCTCTGCAGTTATAAAACCGGAATTGTCAGATTTTGATGTGAATATTTATTGCGATGGAGCCTGTGATCCTAACCCCGGCAGAGCGGGATCTGGCGTTGCAGTCTACAGTGGTAATTACCTTACCGAGCTTTGGTACGGTCTATATAACCCCCAAGGGACAAACAATAGCGCGGAGTTAAATGCCCTTTATCAGGCATTGCTTATAGCCAAGGAGAATGTAGGCAAAGGCAAAACGGTTCAGGTACTGAGCGATTCGAAATACTCCATTAACTGCATTTCTGTGTGGGCATTTAATTGGAAGAAGAAAGGGTGGATGCGTAAAGAGAAGGGAGATATTAAGAACCTGGAAGTTATCCAGGCATCGCATGAGTTATATCTTTCCATCAAAGACACAATGACCCTGTCTCATGTTAAGGGCCATGCCGGTATCGAAGGAAATGAGCTTGCCGATAGGATGTCTGTATTGGCTGTCGATCGGGAAGATACGGATTTTTGTCGTTATAGTGAGGCCTTAGATATAGGTGCGATACTTGCTTTAAGGGCGGGTTAACGAACCATCTTCGTACGAAAAGAAAGATAGTGCACAATAAAATTGAACGCTGTTTTATTGTGGTGTACTATTTGAGCACTGTTTTTTATTAGAGACTAAATGTGAAACGTTACCTGTTATTGATTATCTCGCTGCTTACCATGCTGGCTGGTTGTGTCGCCTATCCGGTAACGAGAACTTACTATGAGCCGAACCCAAATGATGGTGATCCAGCAGCAACAAGTGGTTGCGGTTATCATACAACGAAGAATGATTCGTTGGAGCGCGTTATTGACGGTGCAACCATTCATGTTATGCCTGAGTATGTCGACGGTGAGGATCTGAAGGTAACAATCTCAATAAAAAATGAATTTGAATATGTCGATGTTTATCCCGGAAAGATCTTTGTTAAAGATGTCGCCAGTGGAAACAAACTGTATCCGAGCGATACCTCTGTGACGATGCAGATGCCAAGTAAGCACATGCCTTTTTATCGTCAGTGGGTTACTTTTAGCTTCCCTGTTTCAGTGAATGAACTTGACGAGCTATATATAACGATTCCTACTGGTAGTCTTGTTATTCCTAATTTATCGACGAAAAATGAGGCTAGTGCAGTCCATTTTCGATTTAATAAAATGAAGAAAGCTGATTTTTATTATAACTCGATAAATTGCTAGTCATGATTGCTCACTTGGCTATCCATGGAGGAAGCTATGTCAGATAAAAACTATCGCTACAGGTGATGATGCCAAAGCAGCTTGAGCTTTCAATTAAGTGGGCCGCTCAGGCTATAAGGTTGGGCCACTGTTTGCTGATAGTGCTGAATTGGCAGAATTGCTATTTCGAGCCCTTAAAGCAGAGATAAAGCCGACTGATCTTATTTACCTCGATGTGCCTGAAGTCAACGGTTGTGCTGTTGCTCTTGCAGAAAAATACAATATGAATACAGTGTTTAAAACCGCACGTATGTATACGGGACAGTTTCCTGATCTTCCCTTGGATCGTACTTTTGGTGTTACCACGTTTGAACTTGGCTGATGGTATCAGCAGAATAGTAGTTAATTGGGTATCGTTACATATCATTTCAAATAAGCAATTCACAACAGCTTCGTCATCATCCATTATGAGCTTAGTGGCTTATGTGCTGTTTCAGTAAAAAAACAGTTCACTATTCTCAATAGAAAACCGCGACGGAGCTCATATCATGGTAATACAGGCAATCAAGAAACAGTTACAACACCTGCATGCTTCAGATATTAAAGGTGTTGGTCAATTAGTAACTCAAGCTACGATGAATGTGACCCGTATTGCCGAAGGCGTGCACCAGTCGGTGTGGAGCTCATTGGGTATGCCTGGCGGTAATGAGCCAGGTCGAACAAGAGGCCTTACCGGACTGGTTTACAGGAGTATCTATACTGTTACGCAGGTGGTGGGTAACGGCATTGATCTCGTACTGGAAAAACAGCAGCCTTTGCTGGAGTCTTTAGATAAAGGTAAACCTGAAACACCCGAGCGTGTTGCTGTGCTGTCGGCCCTGAATGGTGTGATGGGCGATCGTCTAGTGGCGAACAATAACCAATTTGCGATTCCGATGACATTTTATTATCAGCGGAAAGCATTGGACTGGGAGGCTTTGCCTTCTATGCCTGAAGCAAC
>Ga0209379_10001276_pt1 | contig 17008 bp, 13 predicted proteins | sample tdDd001_FD_187124 | JGI IMG/M metagenome (GOLD analysis project Ga0209379, IMG submission 187124) | Marine sediment microbial communities from the Atlantic coast under amendment with organic carbon and nitrate - tdDd00.1 (SPAdes)... | ecosystem: Environmental > Aquatic > Marine > Coastal >...
TTTATTATTAACCTTATAGATTCCGTTGTGGGGACCTATAAAGTTAATGCAAGAACAAAAGATATCCAGATTCATGTCGAAAGTAATCCGAACCAAACCATCATTATTGATGAGCCCACTTTAAATATTTGTCTTTGTAATCTAGTAAATAATGCCATTAAATTCACTCCTGAAAGTGGCACAATTACTATAAGTGCTCAACAAAACAATAATAAACTAAGATTAAAAATTAGTGACTCCGGGATTGGTATGAATAAGGAAACGTTAAAAAAGTTATTTAAAATTGAAGAAAGTTTCAGTACAAGAGGCACCAATAAAGAAAAAGGCTCAGGTTTAGGATTAATTCTGGTAAAAGAACTTGTAGAAAAAAATCAAGGTCGTATTTTTGTAGAAAGTGAATTGGGCAAAGGCAGTCATTTTATGATTGATCTTCCCAACATGCAGTAGATTGACCTTACCAGGCTTAATCTTGCATTTCTCAAAGATTTTTTTTTACTCATAAGTTCAGCATATGCTACCCCAATTTTTAATTGCAGCTCCCTCAAGTGGTTCTGGGAAAACGACCATTACTCAAGGCCTACTTCGTAGTTTACGCAACAAAGGCTTGTTTGTTCAGCCCTTTAAGTGCGGACCTGATTATATAGATACCAAACATCATGAGTGGGCCTCAGGAAATGTTTCAATCAACCTGGACACTTTTATGAGCAGTCCAAAACATGTTTCAGAAATCTATTCTAAATACAGTTCAAAAGCTGATGCAACTGTGGTTGAAGGTGTAATGGGGCTTTTTGATGGAGCCAATAGAATGGAAGGTAGTTCTGCTAAAATTGCTGAATTATTAGACATTCCGATTATCCTTGTCATTAATGCTAAGGCAACTGCCTACTCTGTAGCCCCTTTGCTTTATGGCTACAAGCACTTCTATCCTGGAATTAAGATTGCTGGAGCGATTTTTAATTTTGTAAACAGTGAATCTCACTATCAATTTATGAAAGATGCTTGTGAAGATGTAGGAGTTCAAGCATTAGGTTATGTACCACGAAATGAAAACATCAATTTGCCAGAGCGACATTTAGGATTACAAATATCAGCTAAGGATAATTATGAGGAAACCATTAATGCAATGGCCTCTCACTTAGAAAAGACAGTTGACATTGATAAAATTCTGGATATATGTAAATCAAAGAAACCTAATTATAAAGCTTGCCCTGCTATAAGTAAGTCTAAACTAAGAATAGGTATCGCTAAAGATGAAGCCTTTAATTTTACCTATCATGAAAATTTACAAGCACTATCTCAAATAGGTGAAATAAGCTACTTTTCGCCCATAAATGACAATAGCTTGCCAGAGGTTGATTTCGTTTATCTAGCCGGAGGATATCCCGAATTATACCTTAAAGAACTGTCTCAAAATAAGAGTATGAGAAAGTCTATACAAGAATTTGCTGCATCTGGAGGGAAAATTTTGGCTGAGTGTGGAGGTATGATGTATCTCTCAAATAATATTATAGATAAGGATGGTAATTTGTTTCCAATGGTTGGTTTTCTGAACCAAAATGCAAGTATGGAGAATATGAAACTAAAACTGGGGTATCGAAAGATCAAATTACAAAATGAAACACTATTCGGTCATGAATTTCATTATTCTAACTTGGTTAATTCAATAGAAGAAACCAATGAAATAGAAGTTTATTCCGCCCGGGATAAACGTCTAGATACACAAGTGATACGCAAGAATAATGTGCTTGCTTCTTACATCCATTTTTATTGGGGTGAAAAGAATATTTATAGGACATTTTGGGGAAAATAATTATAATCAAATAGACAAAACAATTTATTTATCATGGGAAAACAAAATTGGAAACCTGGAACAATGGTCTATCCATTGCCTGCTGTAATGGTTAGCTGTGGTGCTAGTAAGGAAGATTATAATATTATAACTATCGCCTGGACCGGAACGATTTGCACCGATCCTGCCATGTGTTATATCTCGGTTCGTCCCAACCGCCATTCATATGATATTATCAAAAAACATGGTGAGTTTGTCATCAATTTAACGACTAAAGATTTAGCTTATGCAACAGATTGGTGTGGCGTAAAATCTGGCAAAGATTTCAACAAGTTTGAAGAGATGAACTTAACTCCTGGAAAATCGAAAGAATTAAAAGCACCAATTATTGAAGAATCTCCCTTGTCAATTGAATGCAAACTAAAACAAATTGTTGAACTTGGATCGCATGACATGTTTATAGCTGAAGTTGTTAATGTTCAAGCTGATGAAAAATATATCGATCCCCAAAGTGGACAATTTAGGCTAGATAAGGCACAGCCAATTGCTTATTCTCATGGACACTACTACGAATTGGGTAAACTTATTGGTCGCTTTGGACATTCTGTAATGAAGAAAAAGACGAAGAAAAGATTAGCTCAAAAGGATTCAAAGAAATAAAAAAGTTTTAGTCGCTGTCACAGAATTTAACAAGCAAGAACATTTTGTGACACGACTTGATCTTCACTAATAGAAATAGGTAAATCGAGTGATATACGAGTGCCAACACCTAATTCCGATTCAACCCTCACTTCCCCATTTAATAAAAGAGACAATTCTTTACACAAAGTCAGTCCTATGCCTACTCCACCGTAAGATTTAGTAGATGCCATGTCTGACTGAATAAAGGGTTTCATGACACTTAATATTTTACTTTCCTCTATACCAATACCAGTATCTTTCACATAGATTGAGACAAAATCAGTCTTCACTTCATAACCCAGTTCAATGTAACCTTCTTCGGTAAATTTTATTGCATTACTAAGGAAATGAGTTATTATTTGTTTGACTCTAAATCGATCTGATTTTACAACATACGATTTATCATTAGGAATATTCAATTCGAAACTTAGTGTTTTATTACTATTCATCTCCAACTCAAACTTAAAAATTGGATATAGTTCATGTAATAAACTAAGGACACAAAATTCCTTATTATCAACCTGTGTTAAATTAGATTCCAGTTTAGAGATTTCTATTAATTCATTCAAAACCGCCAATAATTGATTACTACCTTCATTGATATAATCAATATACTCATCTTTTTCATGACACTCTATTCTTGGACTTTTAAGAAGCTCTGAGAATCCCAGAATAGAATTTAAAGGCGTACGTAATTCATGAGAAATATTCGAAAGAAATGCTGACTTTAGTCTATCAGATTCCTGCGATTTTAAAATGGCTTCGCTCAACTCCTTTTTTAATAGAAGCTCTTTCTTTCTATCAGCCTTAATCAACCGGTGGATTATGAGACCCGTAATAATTACAAAGAACCAGCCCTTATAAGTTTGTATTTGGGTCAAATAGGTGGCATCAAAACTTAATAACAACAAAATTTTATCAGAAGCGATAATCCATAAAGCGCCAAAAAATATATAAATAACTGCGACCTTATTTTCAATATTTAAGTCACGAAAATTAATTCTCTCAAAAAAATGCTGCATTTCAATTTTAAGCTTTTAAAGGCAGATCAAAATAGACGCTTGTTCCAATATTTAATATACTTTCAACTTGTATCGTCCCCTTATTTTTCTCCAGCAGATCCTTCACAATAATGAGACCTAAACCTGTGCCTGATTCCTTATTAGTTCCTTCTTGTTGTATTTTCTTATCGATTTGAAATAAATATTGGATATCATCTTTATGTATACCAATCCCATTATCACGGATAATAACGACGCCTCTATTATTTTTTACTTCAGCAGAAATTTCAACACATCCACTTTTTCGCGTAAACTTTATAGCATTATTAATAAGATTCAAAACTACGGTTTTAATCATATTTTCGTCACCAAAAACTTTGAAATTTTCGGGAATATTATTTTTCAGTTCAATTTCTTTTGCTTTGGCAATATTTATTAGTGTCTGAATAACTGAATCAGAAATGTTTTTTAAATCAATTGTTTCAGGATTCCATGAAACACCTCCTATTTGAATACGTCCCCATCTCAATAAATTGTCAAGAAGTTCATTCATATCTAAGGCCGAAGCATAGCAGTTCTTTATAAATTCAATTTTCTCTTCTTCAGAAAAGATCTCCGAATTTTTAGAAATTATCTCTAGCAAGCCTAATACCGCCGCTAAAGGGCCCTTTAAGTCATGAGATATAATTGAAAAAAACTGATCCTTAGTTGCATTGGATTCTTTCAATTCTGCCGTTCGTTTTTCAAGCTTAGCTCTATTTTCAACAATTTCGCTAACATCATCAATCACCCAAATATTCGCATTTTCAATATGAGAATATAACATCTCACTGATATATATTTTCGTCCATAAAACACTATCATCTATTCTCTTGAGAGGAATTTCATTGCGAATCAAAGCCTTGCTGCCTTGCAATTGCTGATATTCACTCATTAGAATATCAAAATTACTTTGACTCAAAAAAGTGGTCATGATATTTTTACCCAGAAGTTCTCCTTTTTCACATCCGAGAATTTCTGAAATTCGATTATTTTGATCAATAATCTTTCCTTCTTGGTCAGTAACAACAATACCAACCAACGAATTGTTTAAAATTGCTTTCAAACGTAAATAAGCCAGTTTTGTTAACTCTTCCTGTTTGGTAATTTCAACATTCTTCCTATTCAAATTATCATTTGCTTCAAGAAGTTCTCGAGAACGTTCTTCAACTTTTTGATCTAATTCCAGGTTTCGAAGCTCTAACAACCTCTTTTGTTTGTACTTAAAAACGGAATAAATAATTAATAAGAGAATGACAACCAGACCAATGCGTAATACATTTTTAAATAATCTGATATTCTTCTCAAAAAATGTTTTCTCTCTGTTCACCAAGATAGAGCCTTCGGGCAAATGATGTAACTCGATATCATGTTTTGATAATAATGAATGATCAAACTTAATGCTAACGGCAGATTTTTCATGAACCGGAATAATATCAGGATTTGCCCCTTTTACAATGGAGAGTGCTAATTCACCAGCAAGTTTCCCTTGCATATATCCACTGGTTATATATCCCCCCACAATTCCTTTTCCAAGATAAAAATCCCATGATGAATAAATTGGTACCGAAGAGGACTCACTTACTAATCTTACTGCATCATTGAAAGAATAATAATTTCCATCTGCATCCATAGTAAAAGGAGCTAAATAGATCATCCAATCATCTGATAAATTCTTAACTTTATCCTGAATAGATTTCATATTACTATTATCAGAGTATTCAATTACCATACTCTTTTCAAGTTCAGGTAGAACACTCTTAACGATCGCCTTATTTGCCAGTCCGGTTACGGTTCTATCATTGATTATTAAAGTCTTCCTATCTGGATGTAACTTATGCATTAGCATTAAGGTCGAATCAATTGCTGCGTACTCCGCTATTCCGGTCACCTGTCTTTCACCCTTTAATAATTCCGGCTTATAATTATTAATTCCGCAAAAAATAATGGGGGTATTTTTAAAAAATCGCGACCTATTTTTAATTACAAAATTCAAAGCATTATTGTCTGACACAATAATAGCATCGCATGTCACTTTTGAACACAGCAGCTCGTATTTTTGCTCAAATGATTCAATAAATATTGGATCAACAAATCGCTTCGAGTCCAGATATTCATAAAAGGTCTCAATTTCATTTTCAAGAGGAGTTAATACCGATTCAATTCCACTGGAGATACTATCAGTCCAAACAAAGCTCTGATGATAAGAGTGTATCACCAAAATATGTTTTTTATCCTTACTAGCAGCTTTATTCGCAAAAATTGAAAAGCACGACGTAAAAACTAAAAATAAACTTAAAAACAAATAGCGCATAACGGGATAATTTTCGAATAATTGAAACCTATTTTATACCAATAGAATTTACAAATAAATTATGTTTTTATTGCATAAAAAATCAATCTGCATATATAATTATATGATTTTTAGCCTTCTCAAGCAATCACACGCTTCAATATATAAAAAAAAGCCTACACAAGTGCAGGCTTTCTATATACATATAATCAAAATGAGTTGATCACTCCAACTTTTATTTTTATCGAATACGATCCATCGAACGTATCATTGCTTCATCTTTTCCAATATTTCGAATAGCTAAATAAGACAAGACAACACTCACTAATGGGAAAGCATTAATAATACTGTAGTTAGCAATAGCTTGCATCGATTCCAGTTGCGAATTTACATTATAATACACTAAACCAACGATTCCCAATAAACAGAAAATATTAAAAACAGTTAATCGAATCTGACGAATACGCTTTTTGTATGAGAAGATAGTCACCAAAACATTTAATATAATTAGAGCTAATAAAACAGCTACTGGATAGGCTTTAAAAAGCATAGGCTCACCTTCTGTTAAAGATGGAATTCCTCGGTATATAAATGAATAAGCATTGTTTGCTGAATCGATTAATTCTGCCAAAGGGAAAAAGAACATCAATGTCATTAGGATTAAAACGCCTAATAGGAATAAAGTTTGAATTCTTTGAATCATAGTTTTGTTAAAATTGAAAATTAATATTTTAGGATTAAACTTTTCTTTATATAAAGCTTTTCCATGCACAAATTTAACCTTAAAAATAAGAGCAGCAAATTTTCATCTACTACTCTTATTCTTCAACTTACAAACTATAAAATTATCTTCTAGACCTATCTCTCAACCCTTCTTTTTTAAAGACATATAGTCAATATAGTACAGAAGTTTTACAGACAAAGAATTAAATCTTGTTGCATCAAATGTATTTTTAAGATTGTTTATAAAACGATGCGCAATCATTTCATTCGAATCCACTATAGAGTTTTTCCATACCAAAGCCAATTCACTCCCTGGTGCAAATCGCCAGGAATACACCATATCAATATTAAATGTATTAAAGTTAATATCATGATTATCTGTATACGAAGTGGCTTGTAATCGCCCATTATCCAGTAAGCTTCCAAAACTTTTATATTCGGCTTTAGCCCAATAATGACGTGCTCTAAAACTTAAAGACATCTTATTATTAAAAATATAATTGGCAGTCATTCTATTTTCCAGGTAAGCCGTGTTTCGTCTTCCAATATAAACATTGGTTACTCCATTGATTTCTTCATCATTCACATAGCCCATATCATCTAACTGTCTATCCCATTTCATTCTGTACCTCATAGTAAACCTATCATTAAACCGATAACGTGGGCTTAATGAAAGAGAAAAAACAATTAAATCATCCGTGGAGAATCGCTTCCCATATTCTGCCTCAATGTCGAAAGCAAACTCTTTTCTGTAATCAGAAGAAAACCATAAGCCTACAAAAGCAGATGATCCTTTTCTCAATTTCATACCATCAACACGAGGTTCACGAAAATCGTATTGATGCATGGGATGAATATTACCATAAATACCAACTGAATTATAGGATGTAAATTTAAATCTTGAATTATAATAAATTGTAAAACGCGAAAAACGAGCAGGCTTATACTGCGTTTCATGACTAATAGTCATATTATTATGCTGAGCCAACAAAATACCGGTAGGCTTATAGATATGGTAGCCCAGTCTGAAATTATTTCTTATAAGATTGTTTCGATTTAAAAACCCCATATCATTAGGGTTGTAATTGTCGGATATCATCTCATTAGAGAAACTCCAATTAAATTTTCCACTTATTTTCTCGAAAGATACTCTATGATGCTGACCAATCTCATCATCCTCATTTTTCTCATAACGACGTGACATCATAGCCTTACCTTTTACCTGATAAGTCCGAGATCTATTTTTCATTAGAAATTCGGTACCTGTCACATTTGCGATATAGTCTTCATTGGGCACTGTAACATTTGTATTAAACAAAGACACATAAGATTCGTTCTTTAAACTTTGATCAAAAACCAACATATTATAATTGGCAAATGCCTGGGTTTTGAATTTACGCTTGGAACCTGTGATCGTATCTTTAATTTCAGCATATGTATTTCTAATCATAGAATTCAAAAAGCCCACTCCTAACCCCTTACTTGTTCTACCCGATATTTTTGTTGAATTTAAGATTTTAGCTTCTACTGGATTTTCATATATGATTTCATTCTCTTCAAGCTCTTCTTCTACATCATATCTATACTTAGGTGAAGCCCCTATTCGTTTCGAATAAAAAATTCCGCCTCTGTTAAAAAGTTCCGTCGCCTCCGTAAAAAACTGTCTTTTTTCATTAAACTTAGTTTCATAAGGAGAAAGGTTTAAAATTTGATCGTCAGATTGGACCTGCCCAAAATCAGGAATCAACATCATATCGAGAGTAAAACTCTCATTAATTCCATACTTGAGGTCAAGACCACCCCGATAATTCGTTTCAAATGAAGATTTATCGGATGATTTGTCGACATACACAGAAAAATAGGGCGAAAAAGACAATCGTGTAGGCGGCTTAATATTTTCTATTCCTTTTAAAATACCCGACTGATTAACCCAACCCGATTCTTCTTTATCGATAAAATTCCAACTTACCTTTTCCTTATCACGTTGAATGTTACGAATGATGTTTATTCCCCACTCCTGAATATTCTTTTTGGGAAAACGCAGGGCTGAATATGGAATCTCAAATTCAGCACTCCAGCCATTTTCCCCAATGTGAGCACCACTTTTCCAAACCGCGTCCCAATTATTATCTTCTCTATTTTTAACAATCTTAGCATCTATCTGTACCCCCATTGGAGTCACTATAAATTCAAAGGCATCTAAACCATTATTAAAGGGATCGATCATTAGAAGAATGAAATCACTATTATTTATGTCATCGCGTTTACTGAGTTCTTTCAGAATCTTATCAGGCTGATCATCATACATCATAAGCCCAACTATAAGCGCATTATCGGTATAAATAAATTTCGCTTCCGTTCTATAATTCGAGGGAGTTCCGTTATCAGGATCTAGTTGGATAAAGTCGTCAGCAACCGGAATATCCTTCCAAATTGCATCATCTAAAAGCCCATCTATTTTAGGGTTTTGTTTAACACGCTTTGCTTGAATTTCTTTTTTTGAAAAGGCTTGTGCAGGCAAACACAAACTGAGAGACAGAGCTATTAAAAGCAGAGTTAGTTTAGGCATAGTCAATTTAGGTTTTCTAAGGTTGTATAATGGTTATGAGACTTAGTCATTTATCATACCAAAACCAATACTTGCCTGATTACCAAAACATAACCATTTAATCAACTATAAACAAGTGAACGCTTATAGAACAACCAATGTTCGAAAACGAACATCAATCTCTATTAAACTCAATAAAAAAAAGGCTGCTCCTCTCGAAACAGCCTTTAATAAATATTCTATAAGTCGTTTAGTTGTTACCTAAAATAAGAGGCATACCTTCTTTACCACTACCAATCACAACAACTTTTGAATTAGGAGATTTCGACAATTCAATAGTTGCTTCAATTCCACGCATCTTCAATAGAGCTGTAGTCAAACTACTATTAATAATCTTATTTGCTTTCGCTTCACCTTCCGCTGCAATACGCTTTCTCTCTGCCTCACTCTTTTCTCTATCAAGCTTAAATTGGTACGCTAGAGCTTCCTGCTCTTGTTGTAGCTTACTTTCAATAGCTTGCTTAATCTTTGCAGGCAAATTAATCGAACGAATCAATAAAGCCTTCATTTCGATATTATTCTTCTTAAGAATTAAAGATGTTTCAGTAATAATAGCATCTTCAACTTCTTTTCTACGAGTCGAGTAGATTTCTTCGGCAGTATATCGACCTGCTACCTGTCTAACAGAAGAACGAACCTCTGGCACAACTAACTGATTGATATAATTCTTACCAAAAATCTCATGTAAATAACCAATTTTATTATAGGTTGGATTAAATCGAACAGATACATCAATATTTACGGATAAACCACTCTTATCCAATACATCCATCGTTTCTTCACTTTTCTGCTCCTTTACATCGTATACATGTAAGTCATTCCAAGGTGCAATTACATGGAAACCAGGCATAAATACATTCTCTTTATCCAATCCGTTTGAGAATTTACGGAAAATAATTCCACGCTCACCTGGCTGAAGCGTTTTAAACATACTTGATCCTGACATAACTAAAATCAGTGCAAAAGCAGCAACTACGATTAAGAAATACGGTTTTTGTTTCATTTTTTGAAGTTTAATGCTCTATAATAGATATCTTTCTAATTAGAAAGCAATTAGATATTAGCCATCAACTATGAGCTTTAGAGTCATTATAATTTTCACTAATAGAAAGGTAAATATAGCATAATATATTCATTGAGAAAACAAGAATCGGCGGAAATAAATCAATGAATTATATTGAAAACATATATTCAAAGTCGTTTTTGAATGCGTGAATTATTTGTATATTTGGAACTTGATTGGATCAAATAGATCTAAGTAGATACTACTTCTCTCTCCTATTTTTTCAGTCGACTCTATAAATTACTCCAAACAACCATAATAAAGTATTGTTAATCTGCAATTAACAGTTTGCCTAATATTCTGCCTATATTTACAAATAACATTTGTTGACAAGGTAAAATATTTGAGCTCTCTGAGCTGTTGCAATTCAAAATTTTAAAAACATATGGAACCTATTAAATCATCAGAACTAATTATCAACCCAGACGGGAGTATTTTTCACTTGCATTTGAGACCTGAGCATCTTGCTGATACGGTTATTCTTGTTGGAGATCCGGGGCGTGTGGAATTAGTTGCAAGTTTTTTCGATGAAGTTGAGTTAACCATCTCGAACCGCGAATTTGTAACTAAAACAGGTCGCTATAAAGGCAAACGATTCTCCGTTTTATCTACGGGCATTGGAACCGATAATATTGATATTGTAGTTAACGAATTGGATGCTTTAGTTAATATTGATTTGGAGACACGTCTACCTAAAAAAGAGCACAAAGCTTTAACTCTTGTTCGTATCGGAACTTCGGGTTCATTACAAGGAAATATTCCTGTTGATTCATTTCTTTTATCTAAGAAATCTATTGGATTCGATGGGATGCTAAATTTCTATGCGGGCAGAGATGAAGTTTCAGATCTTGAATTTGAGAAAGCATTTAAAGAAGGTGTTAATTGGAATCCAAAATTAGCTTCACCTTACTTTGTTTCTTCTTCTGAAAAAGTTATCAATCAACTTGATGGTGATGATATGATTCAAGGAATTACAATCTCTGCAAATGGTTTTTACGGACCGCAGGGTAGAGTGCTTCGTCTGAATACTTTGGATATGGATTTAAATGATAAGATTGAAGCTTTTGAATATCAAGGACAAAAAATCACTAACTACGAAATGGAAAGTTCTGCTATTGCAGGATTAGCCGCTCTTTTAGGGCACGAAGCTGCAACAGTTTGTGCTATTATTGCGAATCGCGTCAATAAAGATGCCAGCAAGGATTACAAACCTGTAGTTAAAAACCTTATCAAAACTGTACTGGATAGATTAAGCAAATAGTATAATATATCGAGATCGAATTGAGTCATAAGCTCATGACTTTGTTATCAAAAAGCTCTGAAACCCACAAGAATTGTTCTTCTTAGTGGGTTTTATTATATTTAAGAAAGAACCGATCTCAAAACTACTATGAACGAAGAGAAAGTACGTGCTTTAATTTCACTTCTAGATGATTCTGATCCAAATGTTTACGTCAACATTAGTAAGGAATTATCGAAGTTACCTTCATCAGACATTCCCTATTTGGAAAATATTTGGTTGGAGTCTGACAGCCCTTTGTTACAAGAACGTTTAGAAAGTATAATCGATGAGATACATCACAATTCAATTATTAAGGAACTTATAAACTGGAAAAATTCCCCCAAACAAAATCTAATTGACGGAGCTATTCTCATTAATAAAAGTGTTAGTTACCACCTCACTACAAACAATGTTAAAGCAACAATTGAAAAAATTGTTAATGAAATTAAACCAGAATTTAAAGAACTGGAGAGTTATCTGGATAAGGTGAAAATCCTAAATCATTTTCTATATTTCATTCATAACTTCATGGTATTATCTCCAAAAGAAGAAACCAATTGGGGAGGGAATATCAGTACTGTTCTTGCTCAAAAAAAAGGCAATTATATTATTACAAGTATTATCTATGCGGGAATTGCTCAAGAACTAAAACTGCCCGTTGCAGGCATTCAACTTCCCAATAGTATACTGCTATGTTGTGAAAGTTATCATAGCGATCCGGCGTCCAGAAAATCAAAGCGAAATTATTTCTACATCAATCCTATTGATAATGGTGCCGTGCTTTCGTCCATGCAGCTTGAACATGTGATTAAATTTAAAAAACTAAAAAATCTGCCTCAGTATTATAAACCATGTAACAATCTTGATCTGATCAAACTACTTATTCAGAATCAGATATTCTGCTATAGTCGCCAGAATAATTACAAATATGTAGAAATTCTAAAAAAGCTACTGAATACCTTGCTTCATAAGAAAGCGTAAGAAAAGATTAAGAAAAAAAAATCTCCAACTTCGAAAAGCTGGAGATTCTAAATATACAGTTAGTATTTACTTTGCGTAATTGATTGCTCTTGTTTCACGAATAACTGTGATTTTCACTTGACCAGGATATGTCATTTCATCCTGAATCTTCTGAGCAATATCCAATGATAAGCTTTCCGCTTCTTTGTCAGAAACTTTATCACTTCCCACAATAACTCTCAACTCTCTACCTGCCTGAATAGCATAAGTTTTCAATACACCAGGGTGAGAAAGAGCCAAGTTTTCAAGATCCTTAAGACGCTTAATATAAGATTCAACAATCTCACGTCGAGCTCCCGGACGAGCTCCCGAGATAGCATCACATGCCTGAATAATTGGAGCGATTAGAGTTGTCATCTCAATTTCATCGTGGTGAGCTCCAATTGCATTACAAATATCTGGCTTCTCTTTATATTTCTCAGCCAATTTCATACCTAAAATTGCGTGTGGCAATTCTGGCTCATCATCTGGCACCTTACTTATATCGTGTAAAAGACCTGCACGTTTTGCTTTTTTAGCATTCAAGCCAAGCTCAGTTGCCATAATAGCACATAAGTTAGCTGTTTCACGAGCATGCTGTAATAAATTCTGACCGTAAGATGAACGATATTTCATTTTACCAACCATACGAATCAATTCAGGGTGTAAACCATGAATTCCCAAATCGATAGCCGTACGTTTACCCGTTTCAGCCATTTCTTCTTCAATCTGCTTACGAGTCTTATTCACAACCTCTTCAATTCGAGCAGGGTGAATACGACCATCAGTTACCAATTGATGAAGAGCCAAGCGAGCAATCTCACGACGAACAGGATCGAAACCTGAAAGCACAATTGCTTCGGGTGTATCATCTACAATAATTTCAATTCCTGTTGCAGCCTCGAGAGCACGAATATTACGACCTTCACGACCAATAATACGTCCTTTGATCTCATCAGATTCAATATGGAAAATCGTCACAGAATTCTCAATTGCAGTTTCGGTTGCTACACGTTGAATTGTTTTAATTACAACCTTTTTAGCTTCCATATTAGCCGACATCTTGGCGTCTTCCATGATATCGTTCACATAAGACATCGCTTCAGTTTTCGCTTCTTCTTTCAAAGAATCTACAATCTGGTTTTTAGCCTCTTCAGCAGATAATCCTGAAATTTTCTCCAACTGCTCAATTTGCTGACGCTTAGATTTCTCAAGCTCCATCTCTTTTCTGTCTACCAACTCCATTTGAACATTTAAGTTCTCACGAATGGTATCAACCTCTTTCTTCTTACGTTGGAAATCTTCTACTCGTTGATTAACTGCAGTTTCTTTTTGCTTTACCTTGTTTTCAATCACTAAAAGCTTTGCATTTTTAGCATTAATTTGCTTTTCGTGTTCCGTTCTAAGCTGTAAAAATTTCTCTTTCGCTTGTAGGATTTTATCTTTTCTAAGAACCTCCGCTTCGGCTTGGGCATCCTTTATGATACTTTCGCTCTTACGTTTTAAAGCACGCTGCAAGACGAAATAGGATATAAATCCGCCCCCAACTAAAGCAATGGCTCCTATGATTATTTCTGTCATTGTTTTTTATATTTAGTCAATACTCAATTTTCTTTATATAATAAATAACCCGCACCATCACTCAGATATCCCAACTACGAAAAATCACACAATACCAAGATATTGGTATTTAATAATTTAATCACAATCAGTCACTAAGAAATAATGCGGGCTACTGTTTTTTTAAAGGTGTTTTTATTGTTCTTCCTTAATAAACTCATTCAATTCTTGTTCCAAAGCTTCCAGCTCCTTTAAAACTGGAGAAACATCTGTTTTTGCTTCTGATTCCAATACTTTTACTACAAACTGCAGAGAAGCCATGGCTAAAAAATCCTGAATGTCTTTATCTTTATATTTCTGTTGGTATTGCAATACCTTTTCATTTATAGTTTTTGCTGCCTTTCGAATAATCTCTTCTCTATTCCTTTTTATATTTAAAGGGTAAAGACGACCTGCTACATTTACTTTTATCAAAAATTCGTCAGACATAAACAATTCCTATTTGTTTAAAAGAGCAATACACTTATCAATCTCCCGCACAATTTGGCTAATCTTATTTTTAGCCTGCTGCGAATCACCTGTATTCACAGCAAAAGTCTTTGCCAATTTTAAAGTATCATACTGATGTTTGAACTCCTCATTTTCTTTGCTTAAAGTCTCTACTTGTTCAAGCAAATCCATTTTTTCACGAACTAACTTGTCTTTTTCAAGCTTTAGATCCTGATACAAAGTTATAAGACGAGAGATTTGCCCTCGTAACTCAGATACTATTTCAATTGGCTTTACCTCCATTCTCAAAAATTTCTTCTACAAAATTAACATTGCTGTTAAGATAATCAAAAATATTGCTTTCTATTTTCAATTGCAAGCCTTAAAAAAACACATTTTTATTAGTTTTACAGTCTGATAAAAACACAAGCTAATTAGGAATACCATGAAAATAAAGGATCTAAACATAAATATACTTTTTTTCTTATTATTTATATTATTTCACCCTTTCACAGTAAAGGCCCACAATATACCTAAGAACTATTTCAGGTCGCCAGTAGATTTTAAAATAACCCTATCCGGAACATTTGCTGAGCTTCGAAATAATCATTTTCATTCAGGAATAGACATTAGGACCTTTACTACGGGCAAAAAAGTTTACGCCATAGCTGACGGCATTGTTAGTCGTATTAAAATATCTGCAGGAGGCTACGGAAAGGCTTTATATATCGACCACCCGAATGGATACACATCGGTTTATGCACACTTAAGTAAATTTTCACCAAAAATTGAAGCATATATAAAGTCTCAACAATATCGAACTAAGAAATTTTCGATTGATATCGATCTTAACAAGATGGAATCGCATAAAAAAGAGCAGTTCAAACTAAAGAAAGGCCAGATTATAGCCTATTCGGGAAATACGGGATCATCTATGGGGCCACACCTGCATTTTGAGATCAGAGAGACTAAAAGTGAGAAGCCAATTAACCCAATGCTTTTAGGATTCAAAATTTTGGATACGACAGCCCCAAAAATTTATAATTTATACGCCTACCCTCTTGACAAGAACAGTAGCGTAAATGGTAAAAATACCAGACAAACATTTAAGGTTAGTTCTTTAAATAAAAACAGTTTCATCTTGAAAACAAACAAAATGAAATTGCATGGCAAAATTGGTTTTGCCATTCACACACAAGATTTTCTTGATAATACTTGGGGAAAGTGTGGTATTAATAAGCTACAGTTAAAAATCAATGACTCTTTAATTACCAATTATTCTCTTAACAAATTTTCCTTTAGCGAGAGTCGTTATATTAATTCTCATATAGATTATGAACTAAATTATGATACCAAACGAAAAGTCCACAAAGCATTTATTGAGCCCAATAATAAGTTAAGCTTTTATTCAGGTATGACAACAGATGGCTCATATGAATTCAATGAAAATAAAAACTATAAAATTGAATTATCTGTTTTTGACTCTTACCAAAACAAAGCTAAACTTCAATTTACTGCTAAAGGCGATACGACTTCAGTTCATTTCCCACAAGAAACATTTACCAGCTTATTTGAATATGAAAATGAAAATAAATTCTCTGAAAAAGGTATAAACTTGAAATTCCCAAAGAATTGCTTCTACTCAAATCTTGAATTCAACTATACAACAAGCCAGGATTCTAACTTTTTATCACCAATATTTCACATTCACAAACCAAGTGTAGCTCTGAATAAATATTATAGCATTTCAATAAAGCTTAACAAGATCGATCAGAATTTATCAGATAAATTAGTTGTCGTTCAAATCAATAAAGACCAAAACATAGCATCAGTGGGTGGAATCTTTATAGATGGTCACATCAAAACAAAAACTAAAAAGCTTGGTAATTATGCCGTTTCAATTGACACAATTGCGCCTAGCATCACAACGAAGACTGATTATAAAAACAAAAATATCAAGATTCTGAAATTCATTGATTTTACGATAAAAGATAACTTATCAGGTATTAAATCATTTCATGGAGAAATAGATGGCAAATGGGTTTTATTTGAATTTGATAAAAAGAAAAACCGCCTGTTTTATACTTTTGATAAAAAAAGATTAGCTAGCAATAAAAAACATAAACTGAATTTGATTGTAAAGGATGCAGTTGGAAATATTGGAACTTACAGATGTGATTTTACCTGGTAAAATTAAAAGCAATAAAAAGGAGAGTTTTAACAACTCTCCTTTTTTGATTAAAAGTTCCAGTATTTTGAAATTAACTCAAGACGATACTCATATAAATCATTCATTTTCAACTCTGATAAAATTCGAGTGTTTAGATTTTTATCATACCTAACCAAATGATATATTAAACCTGCCATAAATGCTAGACACAGCGCTGTCAATAATAGATAATCAAGCTCTCGCACATCCCAAACAAGAACTCTCAACTCCAAAAGAATAAAAAAAGTAATGGAAGCTAAATTCAGTAAGAT
>Ga0209379_10001278_pt1 | contig 16996 bp, 15 predicted proteins | sample tdDd001_FD_187124 | JGI IMG/M metagenome (GOLD analysis project Ga0209379, IMG submission 187124) | Marine sediment microbial communities from the Atlantic coast under amendment with organic carbon and nitrate - tdDd00.1 (SPAdes)... | ecosystem: Environmental > Aquatic > Marine > Coastal >...
GATAGAGGTCGTTGAATGGGGAACATTCCTTTCTGCCACATCTTCAGGGGAAGCAGAGCTGTATATGCTAGGGTGGTCACCATCTACTGGCGACGGAGACTATGGTCTTGTTCCAAATACTCATAGTTCCAATAAGGGAAGCGGTGGAAACAGAAGTTTCTACGAGAATAAGGAGTTAGATAAAGTCCTTGATATGGCCAAGGAGGAGCTGGATACAGAAAAAAGAAGGGAACTCTATGCAAAAGCCCAGGATATAATAAATGAAGATGCTGCAGTGCTTCCTCTCTACTATCAGCTGTCAAATGCTGGTCTTAATAAAGAGGTCAAGGGATATGTTCAGACATCTGCAAACTACCCGTATTTTTATATGTTGAGTTTCTAAGATTTTACTAAGAGTAAGATGAAAAATGAAACCCCTTTACCGGACTTAGAGGTAAAGAGGAAGAAAGTTCTTTAAATAAATGTGAATAAAAGTAATTGAAAAATCCCATCCAACTTATAATTGAGTTGGATGGGATTTTTTTAAAATACTCTATTAAGTGCGACCCCTACACTATTACCATTTATTCCTGAGTTATGGTCTGTAATACCACCATTTGAAATATGCCATACAGATCCCTTTAATATAATTTCTGTTGTTTCCGAAAGGGTATACCCCAGACCTACTCCGATATTTTCTTTGAAGTTAAAATTATCGTGCTGACTTACATCATCGGTATTCATATACATAACCCCAAGACCTCCGAAGATCAGCAGGTTCCACCTATGGTCTAGAGGGAATTCTTTTTTCAGGCTCATCATAAAACCGGGGTCAAAATCTGTATCTATAAAATGTATAAAGGGATCTAAAGAAAAATAAAATGTTTCAGAAAAGTTATATACAGGAAAGGAAGATTCAAGATACCATCCGTCATAGGACCTTTCATTGGTTCCATTGAAGTATCCTCCCTCGATGGAGACAGGTATAGAGTAAACTTTTAAAGAAAATAGGATCATAATCATAGCTATTTTTTTTATCATAGATACCATCCTTATTAATTAGTATGAGTATTTAGATTTAAGAATAATAATGGGAATTCCTTTAAAAAAAACAAAAAACTATAAAATTTATAGTTTCTTAAAGTATAAAAAACCCCTGTTGAGAAACTGGTCTCCACAGGGGTTAAAAATTCTATTAAAGTTTAAGAGTGCAGCTTACTCCAAAAGCAAGGAAGCTCTTTTCATATTTTATAGTAGGATATGACACTTCTCCCCCTGCAAAATCTTTTTTCTCACCCTCTGCAGTGGCTGTATCGTAGTTTATCTGAGCTACTGAGAGTACCCACTCCTGATCTGCAGTAGGTCTGTACTTTATACCAGTACCGATAATTTGAGAATCAAGGGCATATTCTACATCTGAATATGTCTCTGAGCTGGCTCCAGTATCAGCATAGTTGTATCCCAGGGTCCAAGACCACTTTTCACTGATGGTATACTCAAGACCAATATTCAGATCATAACCATTGTCATAACCCTCTGCTCCGTCAAGGTCTGCATCCTCTACAAAGTAGTAGTTTCCACCCAGACTAAGAGTCAGCTTATCTGTTACTCTATGAGCTGCTCCAAGAGCTAAGAGTGCAGGCAGGTCTCTGTATCTGCTGTCACCATCAGCATATTGCGGATAGAAGTCAAGGAAACCGATATCTTTTCCAAGAACATTGGCATTATCCACCTTAGCATCAGCTTTAAATTTAAGCTTTACCTTAGATTCATATCTGGCTGCAAAGTTCCACTTGTCATTTGGCATATAGTTAACACCTAATATACCTCCAACCCCCCATGCTTCTCTTTCAGAGTCAATAGAAAAATCTTTGTCTGAAGCCAGGTAGTCAGGAACACCTTCATACTTAGCATATCCTTTAAGTTCTCTTGTAGCATATACTAATCTACCGGCAGCTGAAACTGAAAGTTTTTCGTTGAGAGCCCATGCTCTACCAAGGGTAGCAGCAAAGTACTTATTACTCCCCTCAAAGGCTGAGTCAGACATTGTTGCTCCCGCAAAAGGGTTCTTTCCTCCAAAGGCAGGCTTTAAAGATTCTCCTATCTGCTTTAACAGACCAGGTATTTTACCAGATCCCGGAACACCGTCGTCATATTCAAGGGTAGATCCCCCTCCTATAATTCCAGCACTAAAATAAGTAGCAGTATTTCTCTTTTTACTCACAAAGTTGATGTTTGGAATTACTGGTTCAAAAGTATCTGAATCATAATCCACACCCTCACTCTTCATACCTTCGTGGATAAACCCAAACTGAGTTCCCAACTGTAAGTATCTACCATCATCAAGATGCACTAAACCGGCAGGGTTGTAGTTTGTTCCATCTACCGATATAATAGCATTCTGAGCTGGATTTCCTAGATATGATGGTGACTGATTCATTAGATAATCGATACTTGCAGAGTATGCAAGATTTGAAATACATGTAAATAATATAATTTTTTTAATTGTTTTTTTCATCTTCTCCCACTTCAGGGTCAATAGCTTCTTTTATAAAAAGACTACCAGTTTCTAATAAGTGTTTTTTGATCTCATTATTTGAAGTTTCTTTAATATAACCAGTACATACTAGAGTAGCAAATCCCTGAGTATATATCCAACCCTTATTTAAGAGCCAGTCTTCTCTTTCAGGACTGAGGCTTTTAAACCTTTTATCCTTTGCGAACTGTTCCTTTATGAGGGCTTTGAAATCTTCAAGAATTTCTTCTATTAAATCATTATAGGTTGTAGGTCTCAAAAAAATAGATCTGAATAGTTCTTTTTCCTCTCTAGCAAATAAAACAACTCCCATTCCCACATTAAGAAGAGTAATATCTGTATAGTCTTCTCTAATGTAGTCCATGAACTTGTTTTTAGCAAGCTTTAATAACTCCTCTTTAACCTCTTCCATAGAGGAAAAGAATGTATATATTGGAATAGTTGATGATTTCATTTCCTTAGCGAGGTTTCTGGCACTGATATCCTGAAGTCCCCTTTCTACTAATATTTTATAGGCATAGCTTAAAATTATTTCTCGAGAATAAATAGCTTTTTTAGGCAAAATATAACCTCCTAGGTGTTATGCATATACAATATAATATAACATTGAAATGTTGTAAAAGTCAATATTTAGTAGGCTCTTAAAAGAGAAAACAAAACATTAAATTACACTTCTATATTATTGACAGGTGTTATATAACGGCAGTAAGTATCTTTGGAATACTGGGATTTATAAAAAAAAATCCTTTAATAGAAAACAAATATAAATAATCAAAAAAAACTAAAATTTGTCATGAATTACAGTATATCATAAATAAGAGGAGGTTGCTGATACAACCCCCTCCTTAAAATTATTCTATATCGGTATTATCTACACTCTTCTTTTTGGTAGCCAGGTAGCCGATTCCTCCGGCAGCGATGGCACCTATAAGTATGATTATTCCCATGGGAGCCTTCTTTTTCTCCACAGGTTCAGTAGTTACGACTTCTTCTTCCACTATAACCTTAGTAATTTCTTCATCAGTTGCAATCTTCTCCTTGACACTTGTTTCTATAGCTACAGTAATATCATCCTCTGAAGGTTCAACTGGAGTTACATACCTTGTTTTCTTTTTAGTACTCCTGCTTGTAGTTTTAGAAGGAGTTACAGATTTTTTTTCAGGTTCAGTAGGTATTATTACCGACTCCTCTTCTGTAGATACCTCTGCAGTATCTACCTCTAAGTCCTGTTCTATCTCCTCATCTAGCTGAGGGAGGTAGGAAGCTCCTGCTACAAGTTCCGGAGTTGTTGTTACCTGGACCTGCTGGTCCTCTTTAGGCTCAGCTTTGGAACACCCTAAAATAAGTAAGCCTGCGAATATAAGCATAAAAATTTTCTTCATCGATATCACCTCTCAAATAGTATATAGGTCTATATAAACACTTCTCTAAAACTGGATAATTCCTTTAAAATAAATAAAACATTACTATTAAGAAGGATAACAGCTAGGGGGAACGAAAAAAAAATTAGGGTGATGCACATGAAGATAATATTTATATCGGGTTTAAGCGGAACCAAATCAATTGAAAACCTTTCCTTTGGAATAGAGAATAATCAGGACAGGTATGAGATATTAAGAAAAAATCAGATGAAAAATATTTATTATACCATAGGAAAGGAGATGGGAACTACCCATGATGAGATTGAGATCTTTCATCTGAGGTGGCAGGACCTTATAAATAACGATTCAGAAGAGTTAAACTTTTTAAATAAAACCAAGGTTTTTACCTACTGGCTGAAAAAAGATTTTGTAGTAAAGAGTTTAAAATCTAAAAACAGAGCTATTATAAGAATAATTCTAACTAGTGGAGCTGTGATGTTAACATGGTATCTCTTTATACTACTGGGATTTCTTGGTATAAATCTGGAGTTAATTCAGGAGTTCTTTGAAAAATTTATCCCCAGGGAATGGCTAGTGAGGGTGTATACCCTTCTTTTTACTCTTCTTACCTTTATAGTGGGGAGATCATCTCATCTTGTGAGGTTAAACTGCAATACGAAAAGATATCTTACAGATGAGAAGCTCCGGTTGTCCCTTAGAAAGCGTTTTTTAGATGAGATCTCCGATCAGCTGGATAGCAATGAGGAGTTTATTATACTGGCTCACAGCTTTGGAACGATTATCTCCATCGACTGCATATCTAATCTGGAATTTTTCAGGGGAAGAAGTTTCAGATTTATTACCTTAGGGAGTCCCGTTAACTTTTTAAGTATGAGATCAGATATAATAAGAGAAAACCTTGAAAAGTTTAAGGAGATCTTAGAGGACGATGAGACGAAGATGAAATGGATATTTTATTACTCTGAAAGCGACTGGCTTTCTCCTGATATTCCGGCAGAGATAAAAGAGAGAGGTGCTAAAGAAAAGTTCATCTACTATGATCTGGGAGGAGAGGAAGACTTCTTAGAAAGACTTACAGGGAAACCCCATATGAAATATTTTTACAATAAGAAAGTAATCGAGTCTGTAATTATTCCGGAAGAAGGCATAAATTAAAATAAGGAACCCAATGGGTTCCTTATTTGTTATCTTGAAGGTCTGTAATCTATAGGGGCGCTGCCAAATATCTTATCTTCCCTTCTGGCCTCTAATTCTACAGAGAGCATCTCCTCTGCTATATGAGTCATATTTCTCAGGGAATCCGGAGGACATACCTTATCTATAGTAATTCCATGTCTTTTCTTTAGGTGAACATAGTTCTTCCACAGCCATTGCTTGACCTTTGCCACGTCAGAAGGTTTTCTGAGTATTTCAAGAACCTCTCCTCTTATTTTATATATTTCAACCATGGGAGTTTCCTTGGAAAATGCTGCTATTCTGTGCCCGAGATCCCTTGCAGATTTCTCATCTATCTCCTGACAAAGAAACTTAAGAGCATGCCAGCTTTCAAACAGGTCATTCACTCCGTTTAGCTCCTTTCTTTTAAACCAGGTAAAGGCTGTGAGTCTTCTTCTCCAGTCCCACCACTTTACAGGACTCTGAAGGTCTGCAGCAGGTATGAGGAAGATATGTTTTTCCAGAAGCAGTGCTCCAAATACCCCAGGTGGTTTACCCAGCCTGTTATTTTTCAGAGAAGTACGGTAAACTCCGCAGCTAGGACTCCCCTCCATAAATATATATGCATCAACTTCAGCTCTTTCAAGGGTTTCCATACAGGACTTGGCCCCGGCTCTCATCATATTTGATACATTTTTTCCATGTCGGTTTTTTATATCGGCTTCATGATTCCAGAAATCAAAACCATTTCCTCCGACGAGTCTGATAGGTGGTCTTGGTACACCCATCCCTGACATGACCTCAGGGCAGACAGGGGTCCAGAGAAAGTTAGCCTTTTCTCTTTTTAAGTAACCCAGCATATCCCAGCCCTTGGCGTTATATCTAACTCTTGCTCCATACATACAGGCAGATATACCTATCTTCATTCTATCGGTTAAAGTGTGATCCATTTTAATGTCCTCCCTCTTTTATATAATTATTTATTTTGTCTAAATAACCTTCCATATTAAACTTTCTTTTCAGGCCTGTTGCCATCATACATCTCACCTTTCCATAGACTTCCCTTTCCTTCCAGGCTCTGTCGTGTTTTCCAAAACACCAGGCTACTCCGGTAAAGGAGTTGGGGTCTCTTCCGTCTAAAAAATACTTATTATTGAGGTAGATAGCTGTTTCATAAGCCTTTTTAGGGCTCCGGCTCCATTCGAGGATCTTCTTACACCAGTACATACGCATATATCCGTGCATATAACCTGTAAGGACCATCTCATGCTGAGCGGCATTCCAGTAGCTGTCGTGGGTTCTTCCTTCTTCCAGCTCCTCCAGGTTATAGATGTACTCCCTTTCATCCACAGAGTGTATTCTGAGACTCTCATAGGCCCAGGGATAGGTGATTCCCTCCCAACTGTCATAATGATCGTTGTAATAGATAAAATTAAAGGATAGTTCTCTTCTTATGATGAGCTCCTCTAAAAAATTATCGACAGCTTCTTTATTTGTATTATCCCTCACAGCAAGGACTCTTTTAGCTATACATTGCGGGGATATGTTTCCAAAATGCAGATATGGTGAAAGATAGGAAACATTTCCCAGGGACGGATCGCTTCCTAAAGTATCATATTTATCTAACTTATCTTCAATAAAGACATCCAGAAGTCTGACAGCTTCTTTTTCTCCCCCCTTAAAATATCTGCTTGGGGATACTTTGGTGTCCAGCTTTAGTCTGCTACAGATCTCTTCTGGAGTTTTATCTGTATCAAGGGATAGCTCCCTCCAGCGTTTAATGAGTTTTTTATCTGTTTTAGTGGTTATGAGGTAGTTTTCCTCCTGAAAATCATAGAGGTAATCATCTAATACCCTTTTTATCTTAGACCTTATAGTTCTGGCAGCATACTCCTCCTTGGGACTTGTAATCTCCACAGGAACGATGAGGTTACCCTCTACCTCTACCATAGGACACTGTACGATATCTATAAGCCTTCTTCTTAAATCTCTTTCATATTTGAGATATCCCTTATCGCAGATGAGTATAGCTGCTTTATCTGATACCTCCCCGATGTTTTTTAGAGTATCTCCATAGAGAAGGTAAAAATCTATCCCTCGTTTCTTTAGATTTTTTTCTACGTTACAGAGTCCCTCTATCATAAAGTGATAGTGCCTCAGATTGGCTTCAGGATAGTCGTCAAATATATTGAAAAAAACCACCAGTGGAAGCTGTTTAATATTAGCAGTAACCACTGCATATTCCAGGGCATGGTTTTCAATAGTTCTTTGTGCTCCCTGCATCCAGTAGGCTATATAGTTTCCCTTTTCTTCAAAGATATTATTTATATTTTGCACTCTGGCTTCCAAAACATCCCTCCTTTCCTTGGCTATATAGGTGATATACTCCGGTTACTATAAAAACCTATTTTATAGGTAAAAAATATATATAGAAAGAGGGATGCAGCGCATCCCTCTTTCTATATATTATTTATTTGGGAAATACTTTTTAAACAAAGGGTATAGTTCCCTCTCCTCTTTAGCTATCCTGTAGATGAGCTTTTCAATTATTAAGTACGCATCGTCTTTAAAACTCTCATTGTTTTCACTAGACTGGTATCTTGTATAAAAGTTCATGACCTCACTGGAGATCTCACCCATCTCATCCTCAAAGGAATCAGATATCAATTTGGTGGTTTCAAGATTTCTCAGAGCCGGATAAAGATGGTTATCTTCATTTATCAGATGGGAGATAAGGACTGTTTTTAACTCCTTGAAATGGTGTTCTAGAACATTATCTTCCTTATTAACCACTATTTTTTTTAAGTGCATTCTGATTTCTCTGTGCTGACCATGCAGCTCCTCTATTAATCCCATTATGTTCTCTCCCTTATAGTTTGTCTACTCTTATTCTGGCTTTCATCCCCTCATAAAGGTGAATATTTTTTCCCTCGTAGTTACAGAAATAATAGTCTTTATTGTCATGCTCTACTCTTCCTCTGTGCCAGCTCCCATCTACATCTACTTCTATGATATTCCCGCATGTAAAGTAAAAATCAGGCATGGTATCTAAGTTGTATCTTCCTTGACTGTTTAAAAGAAGATGCCCCTCCTTAACCTCTCTTGTGAGATGCTCTAGTTCATGAAGGGCTTCTTCGACCTCTCCATGGAGATACTCTATGATTGAATTAGCTTTCTCCTCTTCAAATGTTTTTTCAGGTTCATGTTGAAGCGCCTCTTTTGTTTTCAGGTGGAGTACTTTTAACTCGTCTAATAGTTCAAGATATTTATTATTTAACATTTTAAATCCCCCCTCTTTAATCCTAATAAAATTATTCTAAAAAAATATAGAAATCTTTTTTTAAAGAGATATTTTTTTTCTTAAGGAGGTATCAAAAAAAGGGAGTCCCCACCTGCAAGGTACAGATGGGGATAATTATGAAAAGTTAATTAAATTTATATACCCTTTAGTCGGCAGGGCTCTTAATAAAGTCTAAAAAGAGATTATTTTTTTTTCAAAACCTCTTCTATCCATACAAAGGTAAGGGCAATATACATATATATCATTCCCAGGGTGAGTATAGGGTGTTTTATATACTCTATCAGGTTCTCCCCACGGTACAGCACTCCTCTGAAAAAATACCAACGCTTAATAGCCTTCATTGTCCCGTTTTCCTCGGTTTTCATGGTTTTATCCATCACGGAAAAATAGTATCTTTTCTTTGCAAGAATATTTTTTAGAGTGACCTCCTTTTCATCGTGAGCCACCCCTGTAAAGGGAGCTCTTTCAAGATAGCCTCCCATCTCCATATACCTGATTGTAGGCTGGGTTTCCTCAAAGGCTATCTGATTAAAGTTTATTCCTCCGGATTTCTTATAGTCCTTAACCTTCCAGAATCTTGCAGCCTCTATGGAGGTTTCTCCTACTTTTTTACCTGCTCTGTTGACTACCCTTCTTTCAAATACTTTTACCTTTGAAAAGAAGTTAGTAAAGGTAGAAAATGCTTCTTCAGGAATAACCAGTCCCCCTATATGATCATTTTCTTCAAGGTAATCGACACACTGTTTTGCCAGGTCCTCCTTCAGTATCATATCTGAATCTAATATGTATATATATTCAGGGTCCAGTTCCCAGGCTTTATCTATAGCTGTTTTTCTGGCTATTCCCCGCTCTCCGTGGGGAAGTGTGATAAGGTGAAAGTTTTTAAACCTACCTTCTATCACCCTTAAAATTTCAGGAGTCCCGTCGGTAGATCCGTCATCAGCTACTACTATCTCTATATCCCTATAGGTTTGATTCAGGCAGCTTTCCACACACTTTTTTATTATGTTTTCGTTGTTATATGTAGATAAAAGCATTACAACTCTACTCATCTGTCTTCCTCCAGTCCCTCTATGAAGTTGTTGAACTCGGTCTTTGTATTTTCCCAGTGAAAGTTAAGAGAAAATTTATATGCAGCATCCCTCATGAGGTCATATTTTTTACGGTCCTCTATAACAGATTTCATCTCTTTGATAAGATCTTCTACAGTATTATTGGTACAGAGATAGCCAGCTTCACCTTTTTTCAGGGCATCCCTTATACCTGCTGAGTTAAATCCTATACTAGGAGTTCCCACAGCAGCAGCTTCTGTTATAATAAGACCCCATCCCTCTCTAAGAGATGGAAATAACAGACAGTGGGAGCGGCTCATCAGCTCGAGTTTTTTTTCTTCTGAGACAAACCCCCAGTATGTAATGTCACCCTCGATGCTTAGATGAGAAGTTTCATAGCTTTTTACAATGGGAAGAAGGACCTCATTAACATATTCCTCCTTCTTCTTCCCCACTACCCACAACCTGGCTTTTGGGTAATCGGCCTTTAGTCTGCAGAATGCTTCCACAGCCTTGTCTATCCCCTTGTAGTTTGAATAACGCCCTACATATATAAAGGTGGGCTCCTCCTCCTTAGAAAGGAAATCAGCAGGGTTCCAGGGGATAAAATCTATTCCCTCTGGAAGGATAGTTACCTTTCCCGGATCAAAACCAATATCTATGAGGTCATCCTTGGTTGACTGGGATACTGTAATTGTAGGGTCGTCCTTAGATAACTTTAAGAATGGTGTTTCACTGACTCTTCCTATTACATTTACAGGAAATGAAGTGTTCATATCCCATATCTCCCTTGTGAGCTGGTGTATAAAGAATATTCTTTTGTGCTTTTCCACCCAGAACCTGGTGAAAAACCTGTGGGTATTACACTGATCTACCACATAATCGATATCTTTTTTATTTTCACAGTAGTATTTTTTTGCTTTTAAAACCACACTAAGTATACTGCCCTCTCTCAGATACTGTACGCCGTCTATCGTCTCTTCACTGGCTCCTCCGGGAAACTCCGGAGAAAAGTGTATAATCTCAAATTTATTTTTATCCAGACGTTTTATCATCTCGTGGGTAAATATCTCTGCTCCCCCTTTTTTTGGAGCTTTTATATCCCGCCATGAAAGAAAGAGTATCTTTTTTCTATATCTTTTGTTTTCTTTTTCCATCTTCACTCATCTCCTCAAATATAAAAGTAGCTGCTAGTAATAAAAATAAAAATGTATAGAAGAATATACCGCCCTTTAAAAAGGTCTCTATATCTTCTCCGTAATTAAGAAGAAAAAGTGTAAATAGTACAGCTATTCCTCCCAGAGAAAAGATGTATATTTTTCTCTCTAAGATGATATTGATGTTTACCAGGTAGAAGCTGTTAACAAGCATAATATACATGATACTTCCCATAAAGAGGTAGTTTGCAGCTTCTATATACTTTTCCCCAAAGAGGTATTCCACTGAAAGGGGAAAGACTGTTATATAACCTATGAGAATAAGAAGCTGGATTCCTGCTAAGATGAAGAAGTATTTACGCACCTTATCATTAAAGCTGACCTTATTTTTTACATCGGTGCTGAGGTTTGGTATAAATACCGTGATAAGGCTAAAGGAGATAAATAGTATTATCTGGCTGTAACGAAGAACCACAGCATATACCCCTGAAATCTCATGGAGTTTATAGTTAAATATAACCATATCTATAGATGTATAGTAGTAGATAAAGAAGTTAGACAGATAGATTATACTGAGACTCTTGGCAACTGGAGCTATATCTCCCTGATTTTTGACTACAAGGGTACCGATCTTTAGTTTTATTATTCCGTGTACTACTCCTATTCCCATACCAAATACCAGACCTAAAAGGACGATGTCTATATGGTTGTAGATAGGGAGAAGTATAACTACAAAGAATACCTTGGCAAGATCTTCCACATAAAAGTTCATATTCAGATTAAAAAACTGCTTTTCCCCCTGAAATATTCCCCTTAAGATACTGAGAAAAAGATTTAGAATAAATACTGCAAAGAGCAGTCCCAGAGAGAGATAGGAAGATCTTGTAAAGTTATTGATCTGTTCGATTAATAAAAGAAATATAGTTGTCAGTACAGCTATATAGAGAAAAGCTGTCTTATAGATACGTTTAGCTGCTACGCCATTTTGAGCCACCTCTTTGGCAGTATAGGTCTGAAAAGATATCCCTGCCACAAGAAGGATAGCTAAGATACTAAGGAGTGCATTTAATGTCCCGTAGCTTTGCTGACTGACATACCAACTGCAAAACACATGGAAAAAATAGTTAACACCATTTAGCGCAACATCAAGTATGGGGAATACCTTGTCTTGGTATTTTAGTATTGCTGATTTTATGTCCATATCACCTCATCTCCTGTCTCATCCGGTAGGATACCAGACCTCTTATCTCATCCTTACTAAGGGGTTTGGTAAGTATTCCCTTTGCTCCTGCATCCAATACCTTTCTTTTTTCCGTAGCCATAGAGTAGGCAGTAAGAGCGACTACATAGTTGCCATAGATCTCCCCTGTGGATGTTAGTTCCTCTAGTACCTCAAGACCATTCATCACAGGCATCTGAATATCGAGAAGGAAAAGGTTGAACTTGTCCTTTCTTAAAAGATCAAGAGCAATCTTCCCGTTATCAGCAAATACTATATCCACATCTAATTTCTTTAACATCATTTCAAGAACCAGCTGATTATCTTTTACATCCTCAGCTACAAGGATCTTAAATCTCTTCTTTTTCTCATCTGGAGGAAAGATATCATCTAGTAAACCTAAGTTACTAAGGGCCGGTTTTTTAGGAGGAGCCCCCACAGGAACTTTTATATTTAATAAAAAGGTGGTTCCCTGTCCTACTGTACTCTTCACCTTGATATCACCCTCCATGAGGTTGCATAGAGCCTTGGTTATAGCCAGACCCAGACCAGTTCCCTTATGGTGTACATCCACCTGTTCAAAGGAATTGAATATATTTGGCAGAGCCTCCTCCTTTATTCCCAAACCAGTATCTGAAACTTCTACAAATAACTGATTGGCTCTGTAGGAAACTGTTACACATATAGATCCGTTTTCTGTAAACTTAAATGAATTGGACAAAAGGTTTATAAGGATCTGTTTTATTCTGCTTTCATCTCCCTTGAGGTATTCAGGCATTGGTTCCTCAACTTTAAATTTGAAATCTAAATTTTTCTGAAAAGCATGGATCTTAAAGAGACCTTCTAGACTTTTAAAAGTCTTCCTTATATTAAAATTTCTTTTGGATAGTTTTAATTTCTCTGCATCTATCTTGGAGAAATCCAGGATATTGTTGATTATACTTAAAAGGTGTTTACCGGAACCTACGACTGCAGTAAGTTTAATCAACTTATCTTTTTCCTTTTCATCCTCTAAGAGAAGTTCTGAGTAACCTATTATGGAGTTTAGAGGAGTCCTTAATTCATGGGTCATATTAGCCAGGAACGCTCCCTTGGCTTCACTGAGCTTCTCAGCATCTACTCTGTTTTTTTCAAGGGCTTCAGAACTTTCCTTTATATTTTTCACCATCTGATTAAACATCCTTATGAGTTCATTGACCTCCTTGTCTTTTTGCATCTCAATGTTGAAGTCATATCTTCCCTTGGCTACTCCCTGAAGGCCCTTTTTCATCTTAAGGAACGGACTTAATATATAGTGTTTAATCATAGAGTTATTGATTATGAGTAGTAATATGAGAAAGAAAGCTATTATTGAAAATACCAGCAGCTGAAGTTTATAGTGAGCCATCCTCTCCCTTTTAAAATTCATATTAAGGTAGAGGATATAGTTCTCTTCAGAGGTATCTATAGCAACGAGGGCTTTATCCCTTATGGGAATAGCGATCTCGTAGGTGTGGCTGCTAAAATCTTCCTTTTTTATAAAGAGTTTTCCATCTTCTGATATAGGGGTTATAAAGGTTCTTCCTATATCAGACCCCTCCTCCCTTCTGTTGTTTGAATAGAGTATACTCATATCAGTTTTGTAGACTCTGATGTTTTTGACCATACTATTTGTAGTTATCTTTTCAAAGAGCCTTTCGATAGCGTCTTCATGATCATCACCATCTTTTAACAGGGGCATCAAAGCCCAGTCAGCTGTGGCTGAAAGGGTGAGGGCAGTACCCCGGATCTCCCTTCTGAAGTTTTCTTCTAAGAATTTATATAAAGAGATATAGACAAAAAAGCTGATTATAATAGTGTAGATAAACATTTTTATGGGAAGTTTTAATAAAACAGAGGTCTCCTTCTTCATTTCACTACCTCTCCTGTGTATAGTTCTCCTACCTCAATCTTTAGATTCATATTTTTTATCTTTTTATTTAACACTTCTTCGATCTTCTTCCCACTGAGCATCTTCTGATTATCCTCTCTAAAAAAATAGTTTTGCCTATATTTGTCACTGGCGTTAAAATCTATATCCTTTAATAGCTCAAGATACCTTTCTGGTTCATTTAACTTTATATAGAGTACCTTATACCATGCATCTATTATTATTTTCAATTTCCGTTTATTTCTACGAATAGTTTTTTTATTTGCTACAAAGACTTCATCTAACTCCTCTATACTTTCCGATGCCTCTATTATCCTGCCTTTTTCAAACAGATCTTCATCAAAGGGTTTATAAAAGTAAAGAGCATCTACCTCTCCCTTATAAAACTCCTCAGTTGCTTCTTTTTGTTCTCTGAATACTATATTTACATCCTTTCTCTTGAGGTTTAATGTCTCAAGGTATTCCAATAGTTCCATATATTCATCTGTATCAGCTTCCATTGCTATGGTTTTTCCTCTTAGGTTAGAAGTTTTATCCCTTACAAAGAGAGCTCTTGTCTTTTTAGAGGTACTGGTTAATAGAAATATCTGTCCGGCTTCACCCTTGTCGTAAAAGAATATTGAATCAAAAACAGATGAATATACCACATCTGTCCTGCCCATATAAAATGATTCTACATTATCCCCCCTGTTTTTATATTCCACCACCTCAAAACTGTCATCGAGGTATCCCAGTTCCTTGGCAATCTTCATAAACTGAGAATTTTCCTGGCTGTCTACCCCTACCCTTATGGGGTTATCTAGGATATTACACCCTATGGATATAAACATAAGGATAACAAATGAAAAAATCTTTTTCATCATCATCTGGTCACCTCTCTTATATCTTTTTTACTGGTGAGGATTTCTACAATACTTTTCAGGTATTTAATAGAATCTTTTAAGATGTTTATATGGGATCCGTCTCTGTCTATACACCTCACAGGGAGCTGCATAGTACGAAAGTTCAGTTTCTTGCAGATATACATCATCTCAAGATCTATAGCCAGTTCCCTTTCCACATTAAGGTAGGGAAGGATATACCTTGCAGTATCTCCCTTTATGGCCTTTAGACCAGTCTGAGCATCATAGACACCCTTTGGAAGGAGGGGCTTTGTGAGGGTTCTTTTTGCAAAGCTGAGACACCTTCTTATAAGGGGCCTGTTTTCTGCTGTGAGATCCTTGGTAGCAGCCACTACATCATAGTAACCGGCTCTTAAGATGTTTATCATCTTGGCGATATCCTCTATATAAAATGAATCATCTCCATCTACTATTAAGATTATATTACCGGAAACATTTTTAATTCCCTCTATATAGGTACCTGCTTTTCTGGTGTTTTCTGAAAGGTCCCTTAACTCTAAGAAACCAAAATCACTGATATAACTGCTCTTTTCACTAAATCTCTGAAGGAGCTTTTCAGTAAGTTCTTTGGTATCATCGATACTTCCGTCATTTATAAAGTATATCTTAGAGTTTCTATAGCTTCCCTCTAAAAAGTTATTGAGCTTTTCTGCAAAATTCAGTACATGCTCAAACCTCTCCCCCTCATTGTAAAGGGGGACTATTATAGAAAGTTTAAATATCTCACTGGCAAATTCAGGATCGATGAGACTGTTTAACAGCTCTACCACCTTGTCACCATTGTCGGTAGTCGCAGTATGAACCCTTATCTGCCCTGTTCCCTCTATAAGGGAAAGTTCATTGGTGGCAAAGAGCTCATTGTAATCTGTTATGAAAAGTATAGGAACCGTCCTGTCAACACTTCTGAACTTATTAGCTGCTTCAATGGCTGCATCCTTTGACAGGGAATCTATTATTATGGCATCTCCTTTTTCATTTCCTGTGATCTCTTCCATAGAAAACTTTTCATATAAGAAAAAACCAAGGATTTTACTGTATTTAATCTTTCTTTCCTCTGTTGTTGCTATCACTATACTTTTCATCCCTATTCCTCCCCTTGATAATGTGGTTGTATATACTGACTACCAGGTATAGGATTATACTCATAAGGAGAAGAAATATCCCTATAAAATAAACCTTTCTGAGAACAATATCTATGCTTCCCCTTCCGCTTTTGCTTGTGATAAAGGATGCTCCCACACCGTTTATTACCTGTGTTACTCTCTGACCATCTAAAGACTCCCTCCAAAGGGGATTAGGAGACTCTCCATAGGAAACGACTACTCTTTCACCATGGGGATTATCCAGAGTAAACTCTCTTTTCATAGTATCTATCCTCTTATATGTAACAGAGGCACTGGTATCTTTAGAAGAAAACAGCTTGGTATCTCCCGCCTCCTCTATATAGAGGTTATCAAAAGCTATGAGCTCATCATAGGGAAGGATCTGGTAGTTTTTCATATGAAAGTACCCCTTTTCCTTCTTGTCCCCTCTAGACCATATCTGAAGCTGCATATAGACGGTATCTTCTGGTGCTGTAAAGAGCTGTTCATATGTATTCCATCTTTCCTTAAAGTGTTCCTCCACTTCAAACACATACTGTACATCGATAATATCTTTATCCTTATCTAAAAACATAACTTTGGCATGCCTTTTCTTTATTGTTTCAGATCTGGCATCGTAGGAGATGAGGTATTCCTTCATAGGATCTACCCTCATCATATTAGAAGCATACACATACCAGTCACAGGAACAGGTAGGATCAAACTCTATATTTAAAATATCATCTGTTATTTCATCAGCCATCATACTCTCATCTATAGACTCACACTCACTGCAGTCCTCCTGGAATATATCTTCAAAGAACTCAGGCTCCTTTACCTCCCTTGGATCAAATTTATGGATATCACTTAATCTGCTCATAGAGGGAACCTTAGAATCAAAGTCTATCTGAAGGGTGTAACTGCCCTTTTCTATACTCCTTTCCTCTAAAGTAATCTTCTCATAGTATGGAAGAGTATCTTCTAGTTTAAAATACCTTCTGGGAAAATCTTCATCTGATGGTTCAGGGATAATTACAGTATCTATATTATTACTTTGGTTCTTTTCCTTAAAATCCCTGCTATAGACGGTGTCTTCAAGGACATTTTTTCCGTCTTTATCTACGATCTTCATAGTAAGAGTACCGTTATATTCAGGTTTAGCCTCCATGTTCAGAGTTAGTTTATAGGGAGCATTTTTTAAGATCTCTATCTCCTTTTTCAGGGTACCCGACTGACTTCTTACAGCTCTTCCTCCGCTGAGCTTTGGATAACGCCTTTCAGTCTGGATATTACCACTATATAAAAAGGCTTCCTCTCCCTCT
>Ga0209379_10001279_pt1 | contig 16986 bp, 11 predicted proteins | sample tdDd001_FD_187124 | JGI IMG/M metagenome (GOLD analysis project Ga0209379, IMG submission 187124) | Marine sediment microbial communities from the Atlantic coast under amendment with organic carbon and nitrate - tdDd00.1 (SPAdes)... | ecosystem: Environmental > Aquatic > Marine > Coastal >...
ACTAAAGCCGAACCAAGTTGGCGTACCCACCGCACCAAAAGAGACAGGCACAGAATTCATAATAAGCGCCAACATAGCCACACGAAGCGCCGGAAAACCAAGCCCAACCAAGATTGGGGCAGCAATTGCCGCCGGTGTACCAAACCCTGATGCACCTTCAATCATAAAGGCAAACGCCCAACCAATGATCATAAGCTGCGCAATTTGATTACGGCTGACGCCTTCTAGCCAACGTTTGATGACCGCTTCCGCACCGGATAAAGAGATGGTTCTATTTAAAAGTATGGCTCCGGCGATAATCGAAATTGGTGTGATGGCAGATAGCGCACCTGCAATAGCGCTGGCCACAAGTGGCGTGATATGCGCGTTAAAGTAAAACAGTTGAATGACACCGACTAAAAGTGCCGTTAGCGGCAAAGCAATATTTGAAGGGATGGCCTTTTTTTTGGTCATCATCCATATGAGTAAAATAATAGGGGCAATAGATATCAATAAGTTGGCCATTGGGCCTCCATGTTTTCGTTATTGGAATCGTTATTTTTATTTTGATTTTTGTCGCTTAGGGTAAAGCTTATAGTTGTTGTGGTTATTTTAGAGAGAGGATTCGAGTTGGCTATTGATATTTAAATAAGCCAATTTTTGCGTAGAAGGAAATCTGTGACACGCGACTAGTTAGCTTAAATTAAATTTATTAATATCCATTTAATATCAACAATTTAAAAGAAAAACAATAATGATAGATAGTTTAATTAGAACTGTTTTGGAAACAATTAAGTGCAAACTAGCAACTAATAAACAAGGCTAGAAAAACAGGCATAACAATTATTCTCATCAATACTATTAATATAGTAAGCCACTATATTAAATTATAAATTGACTATAAAAGGAGATATTAAAAAGAGAGAGAAAAAGAAAAGATATTAATAGAATGGATATTTCCTTTTTATCGAAGTTTTGCTCACTTCAGTATGGTCTCATTAGACTCAGGTTAAATGAACGAATCACACTAGTAACTTACAGTCACGATAAATCAGAATGGTGCACTTTTCGGATAGAGGCGATGTGCTGAATAATTGCCAAGTAATAACATTTGACTACTGTTGATGGTTATCGGTTAGTTTGCTCTTCTTTGCTAGCGAATAGATCTATCGACACCTGCGAAAACAATCCCCTAAAGCATAGATACTGCTTTGATTCACGACTCAACAGGGTTCAAAACTGACTTAAAACGAAAAAGCCCCAGCATTTCTGCTGGGGCTTTAGAATGTGGCGGGAGTGAGGGAACCGAACCATAACTTAAGTCATTGATATAAATAAAATAAAAAGCAAATACAGTAATAGTATTACTTAGGGCATTACTTTAATCCATCAATGGAATAACACTAAACTAGCTATTAGTGATTCTTAGTCCAAGTTTCGAGAACACTGAAACTAACAACAAAAAACACATTTAAAATCAGATCCTTAAATATAAAGACCAAACCGTATAACGCACCTGAATAAAGTGCTCAGCGGCTTCCACATGATTGAAGCTAATCTTTCTTTGAGCCAGAGAACTTATACGATCGACGCGCCCAACCTTTTATTCTAAGGCAATCGGACTGGACGATAACCCGTAATGGCTAACAGCGTCACAAAAAGTATGTAAATCTTCTCCTTCTTGGAATACACCGGTAGAGGTCAGTACCATAGGATAGCCTGGCATTCTAAATCGTCGAGCCAATGGGAGAGCTTCTCACTACAGAGTTACTCATAAACGCCCCAAATAACATTAAGCCAAAAACTCTAAACCGAGTAACCGGGGATAAGTTGCGTTGAGTTTGAAAACACCCTTACTTGCTCAGAAATGGCCTTAGCGCCGAGTAGACCCAACGTTTACCCACATGCTTAAGACGCTTGAGCAATAACAGGCACTTTAGTCTGGTATCTTTGACCATTACTTCACCATTCTTCATTTGGCGAATACGTTCAATCGCCTGTTCTGCGCTACACGCTCGACGAGTCAGTGGATCGACATAGGTAGGGTAAGCAACTAAAGCAAAATAGGCTAAGCTGGTGAGGTTATGTCGCCGAGTACGGCGTTCGCATACTAAATTGTCGTGAGTAAGCCCCCAACCAGCATAAAATGGCATGCCGTAGGTGGTTACCTGCTTGCCACGCAACAGCGCCTCGAACCCGGTTAGGGAAGTCATAGTATGCACCTCGTCAACCTGAACAAGCAGCTGCGCCATAGCAATGTTCGTCTCAACCCAGTCCGCAACGGCAGTGAAGTCACCTTGCCACTGACCCTGATCGCGTTGCCCGGCGACCACATCCGGATGCGGCTTATAAATAATATAGGCATCCGGCTCGGCATCGCGTGCCGCCCTGAGCAATGCCTCGTTGGTCATTACCTCAGGCGATCCGTAACGGATAGAGGCATCACTTTCCACCTGACCCGGCACCAAGATGATCTTCCGACCCGCAGGCAAATCCAACACAGTATCGGTACCGACATTATATTTGGTCAAATTGGCACGTAACATCTGCTCGATAAGTTGCTCGGCACGCCAGCGTTCCCAAGGCGTTGAGTTACGGTGGTTCAGCATATATTCCAAGTCACTTTCTATACGCGCATCGAAATAGATCCCGCGGCGATCGCAAACCAAAGAAACCGGGCGGTTAAAGTGAACCCCTAGCCCCACCGAACGGATAAAGCCATCCTCGATACAGAAGCAGGCCTCATCCGGCTCGCCCCTGCCCCAACGAATAGCCTTGCCATTGGCCGACGGCGCAAAGCGCCACGCCTGCAGGTAATCACCGATCCAGCGCTGCTTCCACCACGACAACCGTGAAAGAGAGACCGCCATTTCCGCATTTGCCTGCAACGCGAGCTGATCGCTCATATAGCTGATTATCCGCTCTATCTCGCAACGCTCACCCAAAGTCGGGTCAACATAGCGGGCATACTGGATATAGGCGGCATCGAATACCTGCTCAAGGGTACGCGGCTGATTGCGGCGTTCGCAGCTTTGCTGATCGTGGGTTAACCCCCACCCCGCATAGAACGGCATACCGAAACAATGCACCTGCGCCCCGGCCATCAGGGCTTCGAACCCCATCAGGCTAGATACGGTATATACGTGCGTCGTTGTTTCCAGAAAATCCCACGGATTCACCGTCTCGGCATACAGCTTTACGTTCGGGTGCTCAAACGGCAACGGGTACAAAAAGCCCTTTTTCTTGCCGTGCACCACATCGGGATGCACCTTCACCCAAACAGTCTCGTGCGGATGGGCTTCCACCGCTCTGCGCAGCATCTGAACGAATGTATCCTGATCAGCCATCGCGCCCACCACAGAGGCATCGCCTTGGGTCTGGTCAATCACCACTACCTTAGGGGCTGCCGCCCGCAACTGCAGGTCACTTTGGTTCTGGTTATACTTAGACAATCGATATTCGCGAATCGCAGAGATACAGCGGCGGCTTCGTTCCACCGCCTCCAAAGGTAAGCCTTCACTTGATGAAATGAGTTGCTCTAAGCGCGAAGATTGGCGGGCATCGTAATAAATTCCCACCTCATCGATGACCAAGCTTAAGGGCTGCGCACCGGCAACCCCCAACCCAATTGAGCGCAAAAAGCCGTCTTCTAATGCAACATACGGCATGTTATGCGCAGCGGCATAATCCCTTGCCCGCTTGGCGGTTGATTTAAAGCCCCAACCAATGACAACATCACCGGTTGAGAAATCACTCGGTTCAGTTATAAAGTGATTAACATTCTTTAACCTTACAATCCCTCGAGAAAAACAAATATATTTACCCAAAGAAATAACCACTAATCAATTTTAATTTATTAACCATTTGGTGTACTTTGAATTAGAAATAAATACTTTAGGGTTTTTCTTAAACCGCTTCAATCTTCTAACGTTCTTATCCATAAAACCAGTTGACGATAAAGTCTTCAGATCCTCTTCCGGCGTTGTCTCGACTAGTAATACGTTCGGTTTTGTAGTTTCGAGCTTCTTCTTTTTATTAGGAGCTGGAATTAAGGACTCTCGCTGTACTTGTAGACCTTTCTGCCATACGACGTGCTTGTTGTGGTTATCTTTATGATTTCTATGAAGAATAACTTTAACTTTCTGGCCTCCATAGCCATCCTCAAACATCACCTCCTCCAAAATCTTAGTATCATGGATATTAGGGGTTGAAAAATAATGGTTTAAGTATCTCAAAGATTTATTTGGCTCAAAGTCAAATCTATCAATGTAACCATCAAAATGTGATATAAACTCTTTAATAAATTCCAACGCCGATGAATGGATATCTTCTACTACTGCAACTCGCCTAGATTCACAAGGCAGTGAGTCTACATATACAGGTTCCAGTTCTCCGTTAACATCGACAAAGTTTGAAAAACTGCTATCCGTAGAACTAAAGAATGTTTCATACAACGGAACAAATCTACAAAATGGATGATATGTATCATGTCTATCTATATAGCTTGCCAAGAACGCATGTGTATCCATACCATTATTTCTAACTCTTTTTATCGCATCTCTAAACGTAATAAGATAGTAACCATCAATTTTCATCCCAGTTAATTGACTGAGTGATTGTTGCATTGTTCCTGCATAACCAATGTCAACAATGGCTTTTTTCCTATCAGAAAGAAAGCCCATATCATCAAGGTATTTAGTATATAAATCTCTTTCCATTTTAGAATTATAAAAAATTAATGACGATATATCCTCAAAAAATGGAAGTAACGTATTTTTACTGGAATTATCTATTTTTGTAGAAACAGTCAGAGAATGTTTATCAAGTATGTCTTCACTTATCGAAGACACAGAGATTCCGAATCGGTTAAATAGAAAATCACCCAATGTTGATTTAGAAACATCTACTTCAAGTAGATCTTTAATATCAGAGAAGCTAGAAATCTTAGAGACATTAACAGAGCGTCTAGAACAAAGGAGGTACTTTGAATTTGGAGCATCAGGATATGATTTTGATAGTAAATCATATGCCTTTTTCATGATCTTTCCATCTCTTGCTAGAAAGAACAATTCTTCCACCCCTTTTCTAATGGCTTCTTCAATTAACCACTTAGTATATCCAAATAACAAAGGCCCAAATGCCATATATCCGCAACTGGTAACCGAGCCATTAAAAATACTACCTCTTCTCTGAGGCCTGTACGGATTATTACAATACTTATTTGCAATAATTGAAAGGACAGAATTCCAATAAATATTATTCCGACCAAAATCACGAGACCAAACTGATTGATATGTAGGTAACTCTACGAATTTCTCTGTAGCTTTAGTTAAATGAAATGCTTTAATACCTCTATCGTTAGCTTTTATGACGTCAGCTCGTAAGTTGTCACCAACATGAAGAATCCGATCAGGACTAATTTCAATATCTTCCAGAACTTTATCGAATAGCAAACCATTATGCTTCTTACACCCATACTCGGATGAGACATATAGTTTTTCATAACCTAAATAACCTTTATTATCTAGTATATCTTCCAAATGAGAGCTCTTTAAATACATGTCCGATATAAGAATAACTCGTTTTCCTAATGACTTGGCGTATTCATAAGCTTTATATCCAGACTCCCTTTTATATAGAAACCTTTTCTCTGAACTTATCTCTAGATCTTTAATTCTATTAGCTGTTGACTCGCTGACATCAATTTCACTTCTAAGAACATCATAAATTTCATCGATATCGATTTCATACCTTTCTTCACTAACTGCCAACTCAAAAGCTTGCTTTTCAGAGAGCATACGAATGCTCTTGAAATCAACCTTCCTACCCACGATCTTTGACACGTCTTCTGAGATAAACTCAAAGAGATCCGTTGGTTTAAAGAATGGTCTATATAAAAGAGTATCAAAAATATCAAAAGAAATTACATCTTTACGCCTAATTTGTTCAAATAACTCTGGGCAAGCTCCCAATTCCATATCGAATAAGGCTGATTCATAGTATCTTTTTGATAGTTTCTTGAAGTTTTCATCCCAATCTTTATTTAAATAATCGAGTAAGACATCATTGTTCCACTTGCCTATTTTATCCTTAACATCGACATTAATTATTGATTCAAAAATTGTTTTTAAATAATCCTTTTTATAGAAAAGTAAGTTCTGAGAATAATTAAACCTTGTCAGTATATTTGAAAGAATATGATCTTTGTCGTTCACTTTCGACGTTCTAACATTATCAATAAAACCACTATAAGTAGTTGAATTTGATAATATAGATACCTGACTTTCTCCTACTGAGTAAATATTTTTATTCCATAAGGCTGCTTGATAAGCCAAAGATGTAGATATAACAATAACACCATCCACATCATGACAAATATATTGAGACACACTGTTAATTTGATCAAACGAATCGTCGAAAATAAAGTTTCTATATTTAGAAGATAGATATGACTTTATTTTCGGCGTTATTACGTTGGAACATATATTTTTGGACGTATACTGTGTAACAATAAATCCAATGTCATCTGGAGTGTTATTCAGCAAATTAATTAAGACATCAAACTGAGACTTTCCAGTTACATCATCTACCGTAAAATAATTATCCACCTGAAGAGGAAAAAGAACCAACTTATTAAAACGACAACGATACCTCTTCAAAATATTCTTTATAGGTGAAAAATCATCTATTAATTTTTCCTTTTCTCTAAGGATATTTATTAATTGAAGGCCGAAATCATTCTTAGAACAACCATCTAGCTTTGAAATTCCTGATTTTCCTAACAATCCTGTATCAAAAGAAATCAATTTAACAAACGGATCACGAGAAAAAGCACCTGGTTGTTGGTAAATAATTTTAGCATCAGGTAGAAGTTCGGTAATAAATGAAATATCTGATTCCCAAGAAACAACTACTTCCGGATTAAAAATCTTTATTTCATCTGATACAATTTCTGATATTGAATTAATTGAATCTGTAACATTTAATTCATCAACAACAATAAACCTATCCTTATTTATATTAATGAGTAATTTTTCTTTTAATGCTTGTAAATAAACTGATTTACTTAGAATCAGTTTAAATTCAACATTTGATGTTCTCAGTGAATGTACTTGTGGAAGAATACTATGCCTAAGTGTTGGGAAACGAAATAGAGGGTTATTTAATTCAATTTTAGGATTTAAGTAATATAAAACTCTCATGCTAACTCATTATTTATTTAAAATGTACTTTTTCTTTAAGTTAAAAAATATAATTTACAGGAAACAGATTGAACTCAATTATACCCAGCCAACATGCTCTCTAATGACACCCAGTCCCAATAAACCAATCGCCCACATCATTAAACAGGAAATAAAAACAGAGCCAATCGATTTCAGCCTTTGAGGCTCTGTTGATTCGTCTGGGTGGATTGGCGCAACGAAAATCGCCAAATAACGGTGCTTTCGCGCAGCTTCAACTCGGGCAGCCTCTAGCGAGGCTAGTGCCGAAGTATAAGCTTTTTCAGCAAAGGTTCGTTCCATCAGCAAAGGCTCATATTCTGCAAATACTCCGCTCATGCTTGGCTGGACCTCACTGTCACCAGTCATAATCTGTTTTTCTTGATCAATTTGTTGTGTCAACGCTTGAACTCTGCGTGTTAGGTTCACCACTGAAGGCGCGCCTTCATCCATATAACTGGTTAGGGCGTTCAGCTCGGCATGGGCCTTGGCAAGTTGTACTTCCAACTCACTAATCAGCATCATTTTTGTACTGGCGGTCTGGGTTGGGTCGAGATCTCTCGCCTCATTACGGAACTTATTCATCGCCATTCGAATATTGGTTACGCGAGTTTCAGCTCTCACCACTTCATTTTCTGCAAAAACTAAATCATCCGAACGCGCAACTTCTGAGAGGTTATTAACCAAAACTTCGCTTTGCTTTAGTACAGCTTCGGCAAGCTGCTTAGCATCCTCGGCACTAAAAGCGCGAACCTTAAGTGTAATAATGGTCGTGGTCGGATCGTAAGAAACTGTTACACGTTTGCGCCAATAGTGCAGCTGTTCCTCAAGGCTTGACTGCTCCCCCATAGCAGACAACCAATCCGCGTCTGGATGGTTGAATATCAAAGCTAAATCAATCTCTTCGCTAATAGCCTGCACAATGTCTCGAGACTGAACGTAGTCCTGAACTATGTAGGAATCGGTTGCGCTACCTCCTTGTGCAGGCATACCAGCTAAACCACTCAACAAATCAATTTGTTGCATTTCATTGCCCTTTACAGCAAAACGGGTTTCGACCACATAAAGGCCGGCAGCAACGAAGCTGTAATAAAAAGTAGTAAGCAAGGTCGGTACAATGACCATCAATAAGAAGCTACGTTGTTTGTTGTTGCGGTTTTTCCAGACCTTGTTAAGGAGTAACTTGTACTTTTTCTGTAATTTCATTTTGAAAGTGTCAAATAGTTATCTATCGCGTCATTGATATCTTCGTAAAACGTCAGCTCGCCGCCGGACAATACCAACCCCATGTCGCAGTGCTCTTTCAAGGTCGGCATACTGTGCGACACCATGATCAAGCTGGATTTTTCGCTGCGCGCCTTAAAGGCATCACGGCACTTATCCTGAAAGCGGCGATCCCCCACCCCGGTGATCTCATCGACCAGATAGCAGTCAAAATCAATGGCCATCGACAGGCCAAACGCCAACCTTGCCTTCATCCCCGAGCTGTAGCTGCGGATCGGCATATCCAAGTAGTCGCCCAGCTCAGAAAACTCCTTGACGAACTCGGTCACCTGCTTGATATCGGCCCCGTAAATCCGGCTGACAAAGCGCAGGTTTTCCGCGCCAGTCATCGAGCCATTGAAACCACCGGAAAAACCCAGCGGCCACGACATTTTGACGTTACGCTTAATCACCCCGCTCGTTGGCGCTTCAGAGCCAGCAATCATCCGCAACAAGGTGGATTTGCCTGCACCGTTCACCCCCAACAGACCAATGTTGCGCCCTTTGGGAAAATTGAGGGTACAGGGCTTTAGCACTTGCTTCACCCCCCCCGCAGTCCTGTAAGTTTTCGAAACGTTTACAAGTTCAATCATAAGTTACGTGCTTTATGCCGAGTGTATTGCGTCAGAGCTAGCCCTAGAAGAAACATGGCAATACTACAAACCACGGCAAAGTGGTAGTTGATATATGTGTTTTGATAGGTGGTAAAAAAACCACTTCGAACCCATTCAATACACTGGAAAATAGGGTTCCACTGCAAGTATTCCCTCGCTTTAGGTGGTAGACTTGCTGCGGTAAAAAATATTCCTGACAAAAAATAGAGCGGTCGATTTAAAGCACTAAACAACTTGTCCCAACTGTCGATATAAATTCGAATCGCAGAGTTAACCATACCAACGCCTGTCGAGAACATTATCAATACCAGCAGCCCCATCAACACATGAAATAAATCATAAATAGATAACACCTTACCCATTAGTTGCTCTGAAACAATAATCAAAGCAAATACGACTAGCATGGTGACTGCCTCCAATAATGCACGCCCAATCAAAACATCAAATGGCGTAACATGTGGATAGGAGAGTAAGGCTTGATTCGCGCCAAGGGCTCCTGATAAGCGAGAAGAAATAGAGCTGTAGATCAGCCAGGGGACGATCCCCGTAGTAAAGAACACAGATAAATCTCCTCCAACGGGAGACTGTCGTCCCAAGGCAGAAAATATGATAACTAAGATCAGCACTTGAGCTAGAGGCTCAAATACAGCCCATAAATAACCAATTTGGCTTTTACCATACTTGGCCAATGCTTCCCGTAATATAAGGGCATAGAGCACTCGTCCTTGAACCCTTAATGCTTGTCTTAACTCACCCATTTAAATATTCAGCAACTGAACCAGACCGACTACTTTGTTGCTGTCGCTCAATACCACCAATGACGAAACCGCATGCTCACGCATTTTCTCTTCGGCATCAGAAAGCATTTCAGTGTCGAAACAGGTCTTCGGGGTGGCAGTCATCAAATCACACGCCTTAAGTTCGCTAAACACCACATCTTCAGCCAGCGCCCGACGCAAGTCACCATCGGTAATAATGCCCTTGAGCGTGCCGTTGTCGGTGACAATAGCGACACCCTTGCGTCCCTCGTTCATGGTGATCACAATCGAGGTCATCGCATCGTTAACATCCACCAGCGGCAGGTACTCTTTGACCATCACATCACGGACCCGTGTCAGCAGACGGCGGCCCAGCGAGCCCCCCGGATGGAAACGGGCAAAATCGTTCGGCTGGAACTGGCGCACTTTCATCAAAGCGACGGCCAGCGCATCACCCAACGCGATGGTCAGAGTGGTCGAGGTCGTCGGTGCCAAATTGTTCGGGCACGACTCTTGCGACTCAGCCAGCAGCAAGGTCGTATCGGAGTTCTTACTCATGGTTGAATTGATTTTTCCGGTGATAGAAATGATCTTATTCCCGAACAGCTTGAGCGATGGGATAAGTTGCAAAACCTCGTCGGTTTCACCACTGTTGGAAATCAGGATGATCACATCATCACGGGTGATCATGCCCAAGTCGCCATGGAAAGCTTCGCTCGGATGCAAGAAGAAACTTGGGGTTCCCGTCGACGCCAAGGTTGCCGAAATCTTCTTACCGACATGGCCGGACTTACCCATCCCACAGACAATCACATGCCCCTGGCAATCGGCCATATAGGCAATGGCTTCTTGGTACTGGCTATAGTCAATGTTATTCGCCATCAGTTCCAGTGCCGATGCTTGATGGCGAAAGGTGCTGACAATAGAATCGAGGACTGATTGCCGCTCAGTGGACACTGAGTAGTAGTCGTTTATATCAAGCGTTTTCATGATTGCGTCTCCTGGCTATCACATTACCGCCGCCGGATTCGGTAAGCTTATTGAAGAATAGTTTTGAGCTTGTCACGCAAGACCTCCGGGGAATAAGAGTACCCCGCCCCCAGCAACAAATACTGGTGGCTAAGATAATCAATAAACCGGCACCGTTCGTTGGCATCGGTGTTGCTGGCGGCATTGGCGATACAATCGGCCCCTGCAGCCCAATTCAGGCGGCTGGCAATACCACGATGCTCGTAAATCGAATCACCCATCAAGATTAGCGGGGTATTGGTGCGCAACACGTCGATGGCTGCACTGGAGTTGATGGTAAACACCACTTTGGCCTGCTCGGCTAGCTCCGGGACTTTACCGTCAACCCAGTAGCTGCTCGGGCTCAGAGCGTAATGTGCGGTATCCAACGGATGAGCCTTAATGGCCAGTTTCATCCCCTGCCTCTGAGTAATCTCCTCGATCAGAGCAATCACCTCTTGATTAGATTCAAACGAGCTGTGGACCAGCACCTGCGAATCGTATTCAAGCTGGAGCAACAGCAACGCAGCGTTACCCGCCAAGGTACTGCATTGCTTTTTACGTGGCTTGAAGCGATTGACCATCCGCTTACCGTATTTACGCAAGCTGTAGTTGTTATGCAGATAACGCAAAACTGTTTTGCTGCCAGCCCAACGCTCAGCGGCAAAACCAATTAGAAACAGCAAGAAGAAGAACATTGATCTTATCGAGTCATGTTTATCGCAGGGCCTAAATGATGGATACTCACCAATCCACCCCTTAACTTCGTCGGCATTGCCAAAGCGGATATCGGCATAGGCATTGACCCCTTTCGGGTCAATCACAGTGGTATGTGGGCGGATCAACCCTTGTTCTGTCACCAGATAACGGATCCCCAGCTCTCTGCACACCTCGATGGAAATCGCGTGATGCCAGCGGGTATCGTTGTTGACCAGCACCAAGTCGACCTGCTTTTCGACAATGAATGCCTTGATCGCCACATAGAAGCGTGCCATATAAGCTACTTCCTGCTCGCTCAACTCACGGTGCTCGCGCTTCTTAGCAAAAGCGTGGTGATAGGTTTTCAGTTCGCGAATCTTGTCGTAAAACGGCTGAGCCTGTGCAGCACTGATCTTTCCGATAAGCGCTGCAGCCAAATGAATTGGGAAAGTCGGCAAATAAACCTTTTTGGACAAACATGAAGTAACTGCATATTTTTCCTTGGCCACCAGCCGTGCAATCTTCTCATGCAACGGCGAATACATCGGATCCAAGGAAAGAACGACATATTCTTTCTTCATGTGTTACTTAATCGCGACATTTGCCGCAACAGCAATCTGATAGATGATCTGAGTAATGTCTTTCACGGCCTGCATGGTCTTGGTGTCGACCTTCGGCAGTACCAATACCTGATCGCCTTTCTGTAACGGCTCATTGCTATCAAACTCAACTATGCCATTGGCACGAACAACGGCAATTCGCTGATCTTCTGCACGGTCGGTAAAGCCGCCAGCCCAGGCAATGTAATCGTCTAGCGTTGCCTCTGGGTTGTATACCACCGCTTGGGGCATCAGCACTTCGCCACCAACCTGGATTAGATCGGTCTTGATCGGGATAACAATCTTGTCACCCTGCTCAAGAAGGATGTTGGCAATCTGACCGTTGTCGGAGACGATCACCTTTCCCAATGGCTCAATATTACGAGCACGCTCGGTAAAATTGAGCACCATTTCAGCTTCTTTTGCTCGTATCACAGCTTCACCATCAGAAGAGGCTGGAGATGTGAAGACACTTCTTTCTAGACGGTTTAATGATTCATTAATCATTTCTTTTTGCTTTTTAGCCACACTTGGGCGAAGCAAATAAATGGACTCAAAATTTGCCAGTTCCGGATCGATTTCGATATTGCTAAGTAAATCGTGTAAGTGTGTTCTTTTTTTAACTGCAAAATAAGAGGGGCCTAAGTAACTTCCGGATACTTGAACGTCGATTACTTGAGCGTGAAGATCATCATTGAATAGAACTTTGTCGCCATCTTTCAACTCAAAATCCTGGAAAGCGTTGTATTCAACGTACAATGAAAATGGACCTTCGTTACGGTTACCAACGACGCCAACATGGGAGACTTTTGCGAGAGGCTTTGCATACGCGATTAGTTGTCTTCCCATCTCCCTATCATCTTCCAGTTCGAAACGAAAAGGATTTCTTGCACCACCAGTAACCGTCACCGTCGCCTTTTGAGAAGTAACCAATATTACGTCACCATCTTTAAAACTAGGAGATTCGAGGTGGCCTTGTTGGATAAAGTCATACAGGTCTATCGATGCGATCACTTTTCGATTGCGCAATATTTGGATTTCGCGGTAGCTACCTCTATCGCTGTCAATACCACCAGCTCTCTTTAGAAAGTAAAGTACGGAATCTGACGCCATACCTGCGTATTGACCAGGGCGAATAACCGGGCCAGCCAAGTACACGCTAACAGGCGTCGCCGTCAGCAAGTTGACATAGACGTTCACATTACTTGTATATACCTGCTTAATTTTCTTCGTAACCAGTTGATTAACTTGACTTGCTGGCACATTAAGCACTTGTATAGGCCCTATCTCCGGAACAAAAATATTGCCTTGGTTATCGACCGTTACAACACTGGAATAACTGACAGCCCCCCATAGCCAAATATTTATTTTGTCTCCGGGAGCAATCAAATAGTTATCGTTGAGGCCATCAACACGTTCAGTTTCGTAACCACCTGCAAAAAGGTTGGCTCCATAAGGAGGAACTGCTGATTCACCGGAAGAAGGCAATAGCTGTTTAACATCTACTTCCCCAGGTAAAAGCACACCATTTCTATTCTCAACAGCATACTCACCCTGTTTTAAATTTTGAGAAGGGCTACTTATCGATTGAATCGCCGCGTTATTCTCATTGCCTTTACTCAGTTGGTCTGATGGAATGCTTGATGCATTTACCTCAAACACTAACAGAGCAAAAGAAACAAAAGCTACATGTAAATTGGTCATAATCAGTTTCCTACAAAACGATATCTGCAAAACCACTTTCCAAAGCAGGCATTAAGCGCCACTCATTCAACTTAGACGCATCATCCGAAAAAGCGCATGCAATATGATTTTGGTTCTGCTTCATAGATTGGATTCTGAGCTCTCTGCATTTCTTTCCTAATGCAGAAATATAGGGATAACCCAATAATATTTTATAGTCTGGGTGTGATAAATTACGTTGACTAGCCTTATCTAACTGGGGCCAGTATTTTTTAGGTATCATTTTCCCTGAAACTTTAAAAGAAGATTGCGAAACTAGTGGTTGTTGTGCAATCACCTCCCTCGGTTTAGTCGTACATGCACTAAGAGAAATTGCGATAAATAATATGACTAAAATACGCTTCATGACGTTCTCGAATTTTCATTTTGGCACGCTACCGCCCGATGATTGTTTGCGCTATTCACTAAACGCATTTGTTCAAACTTGATCTTTGAAATAAACCTAGAATTTATAACAACAAAATACTCTATCACCCTTTGAATAAGGGACATGTCGTACAATTTATTAAAACTTCTTGTTATATAACGCTATGTAGTCAACTGAGCCGAATACGATATCGGTGAAAAAAGTTAGAGTACGTAAGGTTTAAAGCGCGTAGAAATCTACCTATTGAACAATGCATTTGGTAGTTAAAAATATTTACACTCATCTTTTAACAATCAAAAAAGCAATGAAAAATGTTATATAACTAGCGTATCACCACCTTGGATGCGCACTTAAATACAAAAGCATCAACTAAAGCCATTGAAATTAAACCATCTAATGCACCAAAGATCTTACATAACCCATATAAGCACATACGAGCGGTTGTGAATAATCATCATGCCATCTATCGAGTCGCGCATGAGTAATTAGATATTTTTATATTTTTATATTTTTATATCGAAGAAAATCTAGAGAATTGAAATATAACCACCTAAAAACAAAAAAGCTTCGCTAGAAAAACTAACGAAGCTTAATTGATAATTAACTTATTTTGATATTTAATAGCTAGTACAAACAACGCAACGAAAAATTATCTAAACTCATCTTAATTGGACCATAGAAAAATATTGAACACTTGTCATCCAAACTAAATACTCTTGTAAACCTAAGCTCAGCAGAACCATTTAAGGAAAGAGTGATATAGCCGCCTTCACTAAACTCAATCCCATCGTAGTTGTAGCTGATAGAGTTGGAGGTTTCTGACGTATTGCTAACGTTAATATAACTAAACTTTGAGATAAGCTCTCCTGACCTAAAATCAGTATAGTTCAACCAAGAATATCCTAATGCTTCTACTTTACCGATCAACTTGATATGTGAAGATTCGACCGCAACAAATAAAGCAAGGTTGATAAAAACCAACGCCATAAATGGCATATATCTATTGGCACTGAAGAAGAAATTGAGTCTTGTCATAAATACACTCGCTCCCATCAATTTTAACCAATACTTTACCATCATCTTTCATCACAATATTTGGGTATGGATTCGCTCTAAGAACTCGAAGAAAACCCATGTTGTAATACACTGCTATACCAGAAAGCCACAAGTTTACGATAGTTATCAGAGTCAACAATATCAGCCCTAGATATCTAACATTGAGCGCAGGTTGAACCTTAGAAACAGCCTCAATAGTCGGAGATACCACATTACGAGACAACTCTGATGTAAGGGCTGAAGTTTTGTTTTTATCCTGCTCGACATAAACAAGAGAGTAGCCGATACCAGGCTCATTAACCAATATTCGCTTGTCCTTATCTTCTAGTAAGCACCTCGTCCTATTGATAAGCTGTGACACACTTTCCTGTGATATGGGCTTAGATTCCCATACAAAATCGATAATTTGCTCTTTAGAAACTACGCCTGAACGCCCTTCATATAAGCACATAAGTAAGCGAAATATTTTGGGCGTTAATCCAATTTCATCTAAACCGAACTTTTCAGATTCTTGTTCTGCAAGACGTAATACACGCGTTCCGACAGTCCACGTATATTTACCGAAAACAAGAACTACTTCTTGATCATTCACGGATTTACCTAGCCTTTATAATTAATTCTAACAATAGAGTTAAACTGACTGTAATCTTGTTTTATATAAATCTACAAATAGATATCATATGGGCAATTATAATTAGCGATACAACAGCAGTTCATCTTGATATAAGTCATTTATTTTAAACATTAATTTCATTATAAACCACAAAAAGTAAAAAAAAAGTGGACATTATTGATTTATAATCACTCACTTAAATGCACCAGTTCACTCGTAGGTTGCTTATGTACAATTATATAATTAAAAATACAAATTACGTTTGATTCCAGGGCATTTGGCAAAGGGAGAATAAAGTGGACTTAGAACGACTAAATAATTTAAAGAGATGAAAAAAATGTTCCGATTTAGTTATACATTTAACATGTGTGATAATTTGAAAAGTAAGCAGGGAAAGGTGTGTGAATAACAAAAACGAAAAAGCCCCAGCATTTCTGCTGGGGCTTTAGAATGTGGCGGTGAGTGAGAGATTCGAACTCTCGATACGTTGCCGTATACACACTTTCCAGGCGTGCTCCTTCAGCCACTCGGACAACTCACCGAATCAAATTGTGGTTGGCATCGTTAACCAACGAGGCGCTAATTTAATGATTATGTGCCTGATGGTCAAGGCTAAACATGAAAAAAAGCGCCCTTTTGCGTTTGTTTGCTCACTATCTAGCTAAATTGTGCAAAACAGGGACAATTAGGCCCCTTGATAGTAGCCAGGAACGCGGAACCAGCGACGGCACTGGTCTAAGAAGTAACCGTAAAGTACGCCCATACCACAAGACACAACCGCGTTACTCGCCACTGCTGTAATGATTTGATCAGTAGAAGCGCCTACCGCGAATAAGATGCCAGCGTAGACTGGTGATTGGAATAATACGTAGGCAACCAAGTCAGAGACATTCTTCATAAATGATGAAGGTGAAAGCTTGTTGCCTTGGCGCAATACCCAATCACGGAACATACCATAAGGCCAAGCAATCGCGATATTGACTGGAATAGACAATGTACGTGATGCCAGAGACTGCTCGAACGTCATACCTGAAATCAAAATCTCGATGATCATCCCGGTGATAAAA
>Ga0209379_10001281_pt1 | contig 16936 bp, 19 predicted proteins | sample tdDd001_FD_187124 | JGI IMG/M metagenome (GOLD analysis project Ga0209379, IMG submission 187124) | Marine sediment microbial communities from the Atlantic coast under amendment with organic carbon and nitrate - tdDd00.1 (SPAdes)... | ecosystem: Environmental > Aquatic > Marine > Coastal >...
CCATTTTACAATTGTGGATGGACACTAATTAATTATCCGACTTTTGTATAGGAGGTCTTGCTATGAGAAAATTGATCGTTTTTGCAGTTGTGGTTGCATTTATCTTTGGCGCCGTCGGTTTTGCTTCGGCGGACGATTCGGAAATGCTCAAAGCCAATGAAAAGAAGGTTTGGTCGGAGGCATTAAAAGCCGTTCCAGCCGAACGCCAGCTCTCCACCGAGCAGTTTAAAGCCCTTTACGATAACGTGGTTGCCGGAAAAGAGAAAGCCTATCTCATCGACACCCGAACCCATCCGGAGTTCTACGCATTTCACATTCCTTACACCGATCACATTCATTCGGGCCACATGTATACGATTCCTAAAAAAATCAAGGACAAAAACGCCAAAATCGTGGTCTGGTGCCGCACGAAAAAAAGACAGGCCTATGTATCGGAGAAACTCGTCCAGTATGGTTATACCAATATTTGGACGCTCAAGGACGGTATCGTAGGGTGGATCAAAGCCGGTCATCCCGTATCCAACGAGTTTGCGGGAATCTTTAAGGTCACCGAATACCATAAGAATTTCACGGAAATGGATAAAAAGACAGGCAAGCCTTTGTATCGAATCCGTGAATTTCATCCCTATTAACAAATAGATCCTTTCCATCGAGGGAAAAGGGGCCCCCTTTTCCCTCGATGGGTCCTCGTTTTTGACCAATTCTATCCCCACAATCGAACGTTTTTCCGTGCTTTCTTTAAAATAAAGACCCCAAAGAATTATCCGCAGTTTTTATCATAAAAGCCCTTGACAGAAATCCGGCTGCTCCTTATATTCCAAAAACAGAATATAAGGAGCAGCCATGAAAACATTTGTCAAAGCCATGAAGGCCCTATCCGATCCCAACAGGGTGAAAATCGTAAAATTACTTCAGCAAAAGGTGATGTGCGTCTGCGAGCTTCAGGCGGCCTTGAAAATTTCCCAGCCGAGCGTTTCCAAACACCTTAAAATACTCGAAGAGGCCGGATTGGTCGATTTTCAGAAAGACGGTTTGTGGGTCAACTATTATCCGGCCGACGGTCATCATAGCCCCTATGCTGCAAACCTTCTGGGGAATATCAAACACTGGCTGAACGATGATCCTGATCTCGCTGACTTAATGAAGCAAGCTCCTTTTTTTAACCGGGAAGAAATATGTAAGCCATAATTTTTTTTGAGTTTGATATATAGCTAAATAAGCATATTATAATTTATAGGCCCCCGTCTTGTTTCAAGAACATATAAAACTTAGGAATTTTTTTGGGGACACAGAGGGACACAGATTCCCAAGATTCTTAAATCAAAAAATAATATTATCTGTGTATTCCTGCCCACTCGTGCCTCGCATGGCAGGCGGGTCTGTGAAAATCTGCCTGCCCCGTTGGTCCGGAAGATCATACTGGGGTGTCCTATCAAAATTGGCAGAGGACCACGGGCGTGAGCCCGTGGGTATCTACTAATTATAATGAGGAGGATGAACGATGGGTAACGCAACCATAGCCCAAAAAACACCGGCAGCGGTGGAAGAAACTGATGATATTGAAGCGGATATTCCACCGAGCCTGATCGACTGGAAGCAGATATGGAAACCCCTGAGTTTTATCGTGGGCGGTTTTGTCATCTTTTTCTGGCTTCCAGTGGACAACACCCGGTTCGCCGGGGCCGTGATCGAATCCCTTGCCCTTGCAAAATGGTATGCCCAGGAGCACGTGATTCTCTGTCTGGTGCCGGCATTTTTTATCGCCGGTGCCATTGCCTGTTTCGTATCCCAGGCCGCGGTCATGAAATATCTGGGCGCCGGCGCCAAAAAAGTTCTGGCGTATGGCGTTGCGTCGGTATCCGGCTCCATCCTGGCGGTCTGTTCCTGTACGGTCTTGCCCCTTTTTGCCAGCATCTGGAAACGGGGCGCAGGGCTTGGACCGGCCATTGCGTTTCTTTATTCCGGCCCGGCCATTAATGTTTTGGCCATTGTGCTGACGGCCCGGGTTCTCGGGCTTCCCATCGGTATCGCACGAGCGGTAGGAGCGATAATCTTTAGCATCGTCATCGGGCTGATCATGCATTTTCTTTTTAGAAAAGAAGAGGAAGCCAAAGTCCAGGCAGCCATGCACATGCCCGAACCCGATGTTGAACGGCCCCTGTGGCAGAATGTGATCTATTTTGCCACCATGGTGTTTATTCTTATTTCTGCCACCTGGGGAAAACCTGCCGAATCCACCGGCCTCTGGCATGCCATCTTCAGTTTCAAGTGGCTGATGACCGGATTTTTTGCATTAACTCTGGGCGTACTCCTCGTAGTCTGGTTCAAGGTGAAGGCCTATAAGGTTGGCCTGGCCGGCGCAGCGGTTCTGCTTCTGGCGCTTCTTTTTCCGCACGAGCCGCTCATCGCTTTTTCCACAGGGATCATCGGACTGGTGTGGATGATCACCACAACCCGCGGAGAAACCGAAAACTGGTTTCTATCTTCCTGGGATTTTACCAAACAGATCATGCCGCTGCTCTTTGCCGGCGTTCTGGTAGCAGGGCTTCTTTTGGGGCGGCCCGGTTCCGAGGGCCTTATCTCGTCGAAGTGGGTGAGCAGCCTGGTGGGTGGAAACTCGCTGGGAGCAAACCTGTTTGCTTCTGTAGCCGGCGCGTTCATGTACTTTGCCACCCTCACGGAGGTGCCGATTTTGCAGGGACTTCTCGGCTCAGGCATGGGGCAGGGACCGGCACTGGCGCTTCTGCTTGCCGGACCGGCGCTGAGTCTGCCGAACATGCTGGTGATCCGAAGTGTATTGGGTACCCAAAAGACGGTTGCTTTCGTCACCTTGGTCGTCATCATGTCCACCATCAGCGGGATGATCTTCGGGCATTTTTTTCGATAAAAGACAACTCATTCAGCCGCTAAGGCACAAAGTCACAAAGAATATGTATGAATTAAAAATGGCATTAAAAGAATTATATTATAATTTTTGGTGTCTTCGGGCCTTTGTGGCTTAGCTATTCCGATAAAAGGAGAAAGCATCATGCCAAACGATAAGATAACCCGCGTCAGCGTCGGCGGACAGCCCACCGGGATCATCGGCTTGAAACCGATTCTCGAAGAAGTGGCCGATGAATTACCAGGCAGAACCGACGAAGACATCAGGGCTGAGCTTTTAAACCGATTGTCCCAAAAAAACTACATCAGCAGTAAAACAAGAGATGTTTACGGCCAGGCGTTTTTAAGAGAATTTAAAAAATTCGTTGGAGAACCCTTTGACGACACGGACGCCGGCGGACTGGAGGTCAAAGTTTTGGGGCCCGGCTGCCCGCGGTGTGAAAAACTCGAGCAGGATCTCATGGCAACGATGGCTGAACTCCAAATTGCCGGTGGACTTGAACATGTCCGGGATCCAATGGAAATCGCAAGTTACGGTGTTATGGGAATGCCGGCATTGATCATCAACGGTGAAGTAAAAGCCGTGGGATCCGTCCCGCCGCCGAATAAACTCAAAGAATGGTTGCTGGAGGCAGCAAAACGTTAAACATGATAAGTTCTGAAAGCTAAACAAACAACGTCAACAAGTTATCCATTTAAATGTTTGACGAAACCAGAAAGGAGAAAAACATGGAAATTAAAGTGCTGGGCCCCGGATGCCCTAAGTGCAGGCAGACCGAACAGAATGTAAAGGACGCAGTTTCTGAAATCGGTGTCGACGCAACGGTTGAAAAGGTAACCGATATCATGGAAATTGCCGGATACGGTGTTTTCGGCACCCCTTCTGTGATCATTGATGGTGAAGTTAAAAGCGTTGGCAAGATTCCCAGCAAAGAAGAAATCAAAACCTGGATTGAAAAATAGAAAACTAAATAGAAAAGGAGGAAAAAAATGGCTGAAGAATGTTGCACACCGGGAGGAAATATCATGATCCTGGCCTGCTCGGGCGGATCGAATGTCGGTCAGCTGAGCAACCAGGCGGCAATCGAACTGACACAGGAAGGATTCGGGAAGATGTTCTGCCTGGCCGGTATCGGCGGTCATTTGGGCGGTTTTGTCCAGTCTGCCAAGGATGTTCCTGCTATGGTGGCCGTTGACGGGTGTGAAGTGGGGTGTGCCAAAGCGATTTTGGACCATGCGAAAATCCCGACAAAAAATTACCTGGTGTTGACGGAACTCGGCATTGAAAAGAATAAGGAGTTTAATTTGAAAGCCGGGGATATTCAGAAAGTTAAAGCGGCAGTTCAATCCGCATGTAAATAGGACCCAAGTCGAGCGTTTCAAATTTTTGAAACGCTCGACTTGGGCAAGAAATTTTTAAAATGTTGCAGCTAAGGTCGTCGCCGGCTGATACTGTGGATAAGGAGTTGATTGGGTGAAAACACTACGGTTGGGAATTTGTCTTCCACTCTTGATATGTTTATTTTTGTTCATACCGATTTCAGGAAATGTTCGGGCGGATGAATTTAAAAATCTGCCGGTCAAAGGGACGGTTACCCTGATCGATCTGGGGGCCAAAAAGTGCATTCCGTGCAAGATGATGGCGCCGATCCTGGAAAAGATGGAAAAAGTGTATAAAGGAAAAGCTGCTGTCGTGTTTATCGATGTTTGGGAGCACCGTGAACAGGCCCAACGGTTTAGAATCAGGGCAATTCCCACACAGATCTTTTACGATAAAAACGGTAAAGAAGTGTATCGGCATGTTGGGTTTCTGGCTGAAAAAGATATTGTGGCACAACTGGAGAAGATGGGTGTCAAGTAAATCGTTATGATTGAATCATTCTTTTTGACGGTAAACGAGTGGATGGCCGGGGGTAACGCCATTACCGCAATGGGCTGTTTCGCATGGGGAATGATCAGCGTGTTGTTCAGTCCGTGCCATCTGGCGTCGATTCCCCTCATCATCGCCTATGTGGGCGGCCAGCATCGGGCATTGACCCCCAAACAGGCGGGTTCTTATGCGGCCCTTTTTACATTGGGGCTGTTTATCACCATCACCGTGATCGGTATCGTTTGCACGCTACTGGGCCGGATGCTCGGAGACGTGGGGAATTACTGGCAGATTCTGATCGGCCTGTTACTGGTCTGGGTGGCCCTGGGCATGCTGGGTGTTGAAAAATGCACTATGTCCGGAAGCCTGGTGTATCGTTTAAACTTAAAGGGGCTGTTCGGCGCTTTTGCGCTGGGTCTGGCGTACGGGATTCTTTCGGGTTCCTGTACCTTCGGGTTTATCGCCCCGATTTTGGCCATCATCACGGTTCAGCAGAAAATGGTATCCGGGATTCTGTTTATTGTCCTGTTTGCCGTCGGCCACTGCCTGCCGATTGTGATCGCCGGGAGCTCGACTGCCGCGGTCAGGCGCCTGATGGAAAACAGTACGTGGCAAAACGCCGGCAACTGGTTCCGAAAAGGGGCAGGTGTTTGCATCGGACTTCTGGGCATCTATTTTATCGTGAATACATGGGTGGTATTGTGATATAATTCCTATAGCTTCCATTAGAATTGAAAGCGATCACGACACGCCTTTTTCTGCTCGGGGCTTCGGTATAAGCGACAATTTTGGATTTTTGGTTGAAATTATTAGGCGTAACGCGTTATTTTGGCTTCAGCCGTTGAAAATATGGAATGGATTACACAAAAAAACGCCTGCGGAGAGAAAAATGTATCATGACCTTAAAGTGTTTTCCGGAAACTCAAACAAAGGGCTATCAAAAAAAATATGCCGGCATCTCAACATCCCACTCAGCAAACTGGATATTTCGCGGTTTTCCAATGACAATCTGTTCGTACAGGTCAGGGAAAACGTGAGAGAAAAAGATGTTTTTATCATTCAGTCCTTTAGCCGGCCTGTGAGCAGTCACATTTTGGAGCTGTTGATCACCCTTGACGCTTTGCGCAGCGCTTCCGCCAAGAGAATTACCGCGGTGGTTCCGTACTACTCCTACGCCAGGTCCGACAAAAAAGACGCCCCCAGAATCTCCATCGCCGGTAGACTCATGGCGGACCTGCTCAAAACCGCAGGTGCCAACCGAGTGCTGACCATGGATCTCCATGCCGATTCGGTTCACGGATTCTTCAGCATTCCGGTGGATCACCTCACGGCCGTTCCCATCATCTGCGACCATTTCCAAGGTCGTCTCGACATTTCAAATACCGTCGTTGTTGCAACGGACGCCGGCGGCGCCAAGAGAGCCGGGCGTTTTGCCCAAAAAATGAACACCTCCATGGCCATCATCGATAAGAGACGAATCAGTGATACGGATGTTGTTCAGGGATTGGTGGTGGGCGATGTGAAAGGAAAAGATGCAATTATTTTCGATGATGAAATTTCTACGGGGGGCACCCTGACAACTTCCGTAAAGACCCTTGAAAAGGCCGGGGTCAGAAAGATCTTTGTGGGCGCCACCCATCCTGTTTTGTCCGGGCCGGCTGTAAAGAACCTGAAAGACTCATCCATAGAAGAAATTGTCGTTACGGATACGGTGGAAATTCCGGATAATAAAAAGATGGAACAGTTAAACGTGCTGTCCGTGGGGCCTCTGTTTGCCGAGGCCATAAAGCGAATACACAGCGGTGAAAGTGTGGGAGCTCTGTTCAGCTGATCGCTTCCTTTTTGAGGATGTCATCCCGACGCGCATCCTTCGTATCTTGCCGGCGCTGTGCTTCAGCAGTATCCGTATCGTTTTTTTTAGTATCGAACATCCCTTTGAGATAGACCACTCTCTGCCGGCATGAACTCCTGTCCGCTTGATCAGGAGTTCATTAACAATCCGACTTGATCAAATTCTTTTCATTGGAAAGCATCCCATCTGGACGCTTCTAAAGCGTGCGCCGGTCGTTCCGAAATCCGTTCCGTCGATGGCGGTATTACCGCTTGGCGGCCGATGAAGCTCCCGATAACGTGCGGGAATCCGTTGACTGGACGTTGAGGTCACTTTCGAAACGCCGGAGATTCGCCAGGATGCAGAACGGTTAAAGAAAATTTTAAAGCTCGACCCGGAGGTGCTGTGCAAGGCTCAAAACAGAGCTTGATTCAAGGAGAATCTCTGTGAGAAAATATCATATTTTTCTTTGGGGAAATATTTTGCAATAAAGGAGGGGAGTATGCTGCTCAAATCTTATCAAAAAGAAATTTTCCGGGCAGAGTGCAACCCGGGCTTTGAAGCCTTGCACTGTTTTGCCCATCTGGATCAGGATGTCGGCGAAGCGATTCCATACCTGAATGCCACGCTCGGGGGGTTTACCTATCAAAAAGACCCGCCAAGTGTAACATTCAAAGCCCATGGTAAATTGATCACCGTTCACGCCAAAAAAATTGCCGTCAATGCCCTGAAAGATGAGGACGAAGCCATCCGAATTATCGAGTGGTTGAAACGGGAAATAAACTCGGCCTGGGACAATCGAGACAAGATTGAACCCCTTTATGAAGCGGCCCCCCAGCCCAAGGTCATCGAGATTCTAAAATCGCTCCCAAAAACCAATTGTAAAGAATGCGGCCAGCCCACCTGTATGGTCTTCGCCGTCCAGATGTCGGAAGGGGCAAAAGGGCCTCAAGACTGCCCGCCCTTGGACGACGCAGGTAGACAACGACTGTCGAGTTATTTGGGTCGGTTTCGTTTTGATTTTTAATTGTTGAGAGGAGGAAACTATTGATGAGCAACGATGCTGTTTTGAACAATGAACGAAAAATGACCAGTATTTTCGAGCGATTTCTGTCCCTATGGGTGGTGCTGTGCATTGTTGCCGGCATCCTGCTTGGAAAAATCGCCCCCGGCGTGGCCCAATACCTCGATGGCCTGGCCATCTATGTCAAGGGCGCGCCGGTGGTGTCCATCCCCATCGCAGTCTGTCTGTTTTTCATGATGTATCCCATCATGGTCAAAATCGATTTCGGCGAAGTCATTAAGGCGGGCAAGAGCGGAAAACCGGTGTTTTTGACCCTGTTCGTCAACTGGTGCATCAAGCCGTTTACCATGTACGGGATCGCCACTTTTTTTCTCGGCACGCTGTTTTACAATTTTATCGGTCCGGATGCCGTGGATTTGGTCAAGATGCCGTTCGGTCTCGACCTTCCGTTGGGTGCGACCTACGGAGCCGGTACGGTGGTGATGGCCGGTGGCGTCAAAATGCTCCAAGTGCCCCTTTGGCGCAGCTATCTTGCCGGTTGCATCCTGCTGGGGATAGCGCCGTGTACCGCCATGGTCTTGGTGTGGGGGTATCTGTCACGAGGCAATGACGGTCTGACTCTGGTAATGGTGGCCATCAACTCCCTGACCATGCTCGTTCTTTATGGTGTTCTGGGGGGTTTTTTGCTGGGTGTGGGACGGTTGCCGGTACCCTGGCAGGCGTTGCTGCTGTCCATCGGCATTTACGTGGCCCTTCCTTTGGTGGCGGGCTACCTTTCACGTAAGTGGATCATTTCTACTAAAGGTGAAACATGGTTTAAGGAAAAATTTTTACACGTTCTGACCCCCATTACGATTGTCTCGCTGCTCATTACCCTGGTGCTGTTGTTTTCCTTTAAAGGTGAGGTAATTATCAGCAACCCCCTGACCATCGTGTGGATCGCCGTTCCGCTCTTCGTTCAGACCATGCTCATTTTCTGGCTTGCTTACGGCCTTGCGCGGCTGCTGAATCTTCGCTACATGGACGCGGCTCCGGCTGCCATGATCGGGGCTTCCAACCATTTCGAAGTGGCCATCGCCACGTCCACCATGCTCTTCGGTCTGTCTTCGGGCGCTGCTCTTGCCACGGTGGTGGGTGTGCTGATTGAAGTCCCACTAATGCTCATGCTGGTCAAAATATGTTTGAAGACCGAACACTGGTTTTCTCGAGCGGTATAAGCATTCCGTTGAAAAAATACCGGTGATCCAAAAACAATTGGGATGTCTTAAATGATGCACCTATTCGGTGCTTGACCGCTTCTTAGTGTTTTGATAGAAAATGCTTATTTTGTTCTGTTTCGGATACCCTACGTTCACTGCATATATTCGCCTGGGGCGGATGGAATTTTCAAAAGGCAAAGTTTCTTCTTAAAGGAGGAAATCGTGAAACCAAAACGACCCGTTATCCTCACCCTTGTTTTTATTTTTGCAACAATTTTTGCAGCTTCAACATACACCGTGGCCCAGGGACCGCCAAGTTGTCCGCCGGACAAAGCCCTCTGCGCACAGATGCTTAGATTCGGCAAAGAGGCATACGCCCGGGGAAAATACCTGGATGCAAAAGAATATTTCCGCAAAGCGGTCAAGGCGGATCCCACCTCTCTGACCGCCTGGCGTTACTACGATCAGACGGTGATCTTCGGATTGGCCGAGAAGGTGGAAAAGAATGCAAATTTAGTGCTGCCCGATGTCTCCACCCGACAGGAACCGGGCGTCGGTTTGCCCCCGGCAGTCTCCCCGGCACCTCCGGAAGCCGCCACCGGCAAACCGGGAGTGAGCGAGTTTAAAATTGTCGAAGATGAAGGTTGTTAGGCGCTTTGAGGGGATGTCATGAACAATAAAAAGAAAAACAGCGTAGTGATCGAGATATTCAGAAACGGGTATCATACAATCTTTGATAACAACTGGCCCATGTGGCTGGGCGGGCTGTTGATCGGCATCATGAGTGTCATCACCTTTGCCTGGGCCAGACCCTGGGGCGTGGCCGGCGGCCTGAGAAACTGGGGAGACGGGTTGTTGAGCCTGGCTGGTATTTACAAACATTCTCCCCTTTCTCCGTTACTTTCCACCAATTCCATCCTGACCTTGGGATTGCTTTGGGGCGCCTTTGGATCAGCGCTTTTATCCAAACAGTTCGCCATTCGCTCCGCTCCGCTTCTGGAGCTCTTTAAAGGTGTTGTGGGCGGGACACTGATGGGTATTGGCGCTGCAATGAGCGGCGGGTGCAATGTCGGCGGCTTCTATGCGGCTGTCAGTGCCCTGTCCGCAAGTGGTCTTGCCATGATGCTGGGCCTGATAACGGGCGCGTATTTGGGTCTTCGCTATCTGTACTGGGAAATGGAACATCTCCCTTCAGGGTCCGTGGGCGGCGGTGCGTCTTCAGAAAAAAAACAAGGGTTTGACTGGTTGAAATTAGAGCCTTATTTGGGTGCCGTCGTGTTCCTTGCCGCCATCGTTTGTGCATGGATTTATAGCAAAGAAGCCTATACCAGAGTCGGGGGGCTCCTTTTATGCGGCATCGCATTTGGATTTATTATTCAACGAACACGCTTTTGTTTTGTCAGAGGATTTCGTGAACCGTTCATGACCGGTGAATCGGAAGTTCCAAGGGCCATCGTCCTGAGCATGGTCATCAGCGTGCTCGGATTTGCCGCCCTTAAATGGACCGGGTTGCGGGGAGAAAATGTTTATGTGGCCCAGGCATTCTGGTTCGGTGCACTGGTGGGCGGAATTATCTTCGGGTTCGGCATGGTCGTGGCCGGCGGGTGTGGAAGCGGTTCGGTGTGGCGCGCCGGTGAAGGTCATATCAAACTTATGCTCGCTATCATCTTTTTTGCGCTGTCCACGTCATTGTTCAAGACCTGGATCAGCAGTTCAAAGGTTTTGAAGTCACTGATGGGTCACAAGGTCTTTTTGCCGAACTTTTTAACCTATAAATGGAGCCTGATCTTGATTGTGGGCATCCTGTTTGGGTACTACCTCGTAACCACTTGGAACGAGGAGACGGAGAAATTTGTCGTGGAGTTATAAAGAATATCAGACGTCCTTCCGAAAAGGTTGACAATGCAGGATCGTGTCACTATATTTCATCCAATTGTTGAAATTTTTTAAAAAAAATTAAATGAAAGGAAATACGGTTATGGCAAAGGGAATTATAGAAATAGGGGACAGCAGTTTTGATTCCGAGGTGCTTCAGGCTGAAAAACCTGTTCTGGTCGATTTTTGGGCACCTTGGTGCGGGCCATGCAGGGCCATCGGACCCATCGTCGAAGAACTCGCAGAAGCTTTTGGTGACACGGTCAAATTCACGAAATGTAATGTAGATGAAAACCCGGTTACGCCCACCAAATATGGCATAAAATCAATCCCCACCCTTATTTTCTTTAAAGACGGAAAAGTCCTGGACAAAATTGTCGGTATCGTCGCCAAATCAAGACTTGAAGAGATGATAACGAATACATAACGGGAAACTTGCAGATGAAAAACGTTGATTACGATCTCGTTATTATCGGCGGTGGGCCTGCAGGGCTTGCCGCCGGTCTTTATGCGGCACGTGCCAGACTGAAGGTAATTCTTGTTGAAAAAGTCGTTGTCGGCGGGCAAATCGTTATTTCCGACTGGATCGAAAACTATCCCGGATTTCCTGAAGGACTCAGCGGTCCGGACCTGGTTCAGAAATTCACCGAACAAGCCAAAAGATTTGGCCTCAATATCGAAAATAACGCGGCAGTTTCTGTGGATTTGTCCGATCCGGTCAAGAGGATCGTTTTTAACGACAGAACCGTTACGACACACACCATTATTATTGCAACCGGTGCTTCTCCCAAAAAACTGGATGCCCCCGGCGAAGAAATGTTTTACGGCAAAGGCGTCTCTTCTTGCGCTACCTGTGATGCTCCGTTCTTTAAAGACCGCATCGTTGCTGCGGTGGGCGGCGGCGATACCGCTGTAAAAGAGAGTTTATTTCTGACCAGATTTGTTGAAAAGGTCTACCTTATTCATCGAAGAGACCGGTTACGTGCAGAGATGATTCTTCAGGAACAGGCATTGGCCAATGAAAAAATAGAAATTATATGGGATTCTGTATTGACAGGTATTCAGGGTTTTACCAATGTAGAAAATATTACCGTTCAGAATGTCAAAACAAAAGAAGAAAAAACACTTTCCGTGGATGGCTGTTTTATATGGGTGGGTGAGATGCCCAATACAAAATTTCTGGCCGATGGGGTCAAATTGGATGAAAAGGGTTTTATTGTGGCAAACTTAAATATGGAGACTTCGGTTCCCGGAGTATTTGTGGCCGGCGATGTCAGAAACACCCCTTTACGCCAGGTTGCAACCGCTGTGGGTGACGGTGCTGTTGCCGCTTTCTCAGCAGGACATTACATAGAAAACCTAAAGAAATGAAACGGATTATTCCCTTACTTCTGGTTTCATTGCTTGCAATTTCCGGGTGTGCTTGGTTTGAGGCCAAGGAAGAGAGAACTGCCCAGGAACTTGTAAGCGATGGGATGGATCAATTCAATAACGGAGACTATAAAAAAGCGATAGAATCCTTTGAGAACCTGAAAGATTGGTATCCTTTTAGCAAATTCGTGATTCTTGCGGAACTTAAAACAGCCGATGCGTATTACCATTTAAAAAATTATGAAGAGGCTGTGGCCGGATATGAAGAGTTTGAAAACCTTCATCCCCGCAATGAAGCCATTCCTTATATCATCTATCAGACCGGGCTCTGTTATTTCGAGCAGATCGATACCATTGACAGAGATCATACCCCAGCCAATAAGGCACTGGAAATTTTCATGCGCCTCCAAAAGCAGTTCCCAGGGGATTTATATTCAAACAGAGCTGAAGAAAATATTAAACAATGCATTAAAATGCTTGCCGGGCATGAATTTTATGTGGCGTTCTATTATTTTAAGCGCAAGCATTACAAATCAGCCCTGAGCCGTTTCAAGTGGGTCCTCGCCAATTATCCGGATGTGGGGGTTCACGAAAAAGCGCTTCAGTATATTGCGCTCTGTGAAGATTTGTTAAAAAAACAAGCGGAAAAATAGAAAAAATCTTTACATTCATAATGTTGTGATGTATAAAACCGAGTTCTCATACCCTAAATGAGCACAAAAAAATAAAAGAGAACCCATTGAACCTTGTGCATTCAGACGTTCACCCAATTAGGGTTTTAGATTTAAAAGGAGTCATAACCATGTCCAAAATATGTGAAATATGTGGTAAGAAACCGATGGTTGGCCACAATGTAAGCCATGCCCATAATTTAACGAAACGCCGATTCAATCCAAACCTGCAGCGGGTGCGAACATTGCAAAACGGCAGGGTCAAAAGAATGGTCGTCTGTACCACCTGTATAAAATCGGACCATATCGTTAAAGCGCCCTAGATCGCAGAAGATCCTTCCCCTCGGATTAGTTGTCTATTCTCATTACTTCCTGAATATGTTTTATCTTTTTGATGGACAGGAGAATTTTGTTTAATTGGTCGATATCTTCAACGGTGATGGTAAAAAAACTGTCTACCATTTTGTTTTCCCGTGTCTCGGTGTTTGCGCTGATTATATTTGCCCCGTTTTTACTGATATTGGCTGCAATATCAGCGAGTAATCCTACCCTGTCGTAAGAACGAACCCGGATCTTTACAGGGTATGCATCTGCAATATCCACATTCCACTCCACGTCAATTTGTCGCTCGGGACTCATTTTCAAGGCATTGACACAACTGGTTCTGTGAACGGTAACTCCGAAACCTCGCGTAATATAACCGGTAATCGGATCACCGGGAACCGGCTGACAGCATCTGCCGAACTTGATAAGGATGTCATCGACGCCTTTTACCATCACCCCCGCTTTCAGCTTCTTTTTCCGAACGCGGCCGATGATTTTGTTCAGTATCGATTCGTCTTCTTCACCCTCGGGTTTCGGCACGATCTTCCGAATGATCTGAAGCGGGGTAATTTTTCCGTAGCCGACACTTGCAATGAGATCGTCGATCTTCTTGAAGCCGAAATGCTCCACCACCTTTTCCATTTCTTCTGATTTCAGTAGGGTATTGAAATTGAGGCGGTATTTGCGGAAGGCCTTTTCACACATCTCTCGGCCAAGTGTGATACTCCGTTCTTTTTCCTGAATTTTGATCCACTGTCTGATCCTGGATCGGGCTTTGACGGTTTTGACAAAATTGAGCCAGTCTTTGCTGGGGTGGTGTTTTTTGGATGTGATGATCTCCACCGTATCACCGGTTTTTAATTCATATGGCAAGGGGACAATACGACCGTTTACTTTGGCACCGGTGCACTGATTCCCGACTTCTGTGTGAATTGAATAGGCAAAATCTACCGGTGTTGCACCTCTGGGAACCGTTTTAATTTCCCCCCGGGGCGTAAAAATATAAACATCATCCGGAAAGAGATCGATGCGGACATTTTCCAAAAATTCATCTGGATTTTTAAAATCTTCCTGGTTTTCTACAAGGTTTCGTATCCAGGAGAATGCTTTGTTGGTCTTCTCATCGAATAGAAGACCTTCCTTATAACTCCAGTGGGCAGCAATGCCCGATGAGGCGACCTTCTCCATCTCCCAGCTTCGAATCTGTATCTCTATTCTTTCACCCACCGGCCCGATAACGGTGGTATGGAGGGACTGGTACATGTTCGGCTTGGGCACACCGATATAGTCCTTGAACTTTTTAGCCACCGGTTTCCAAAGAGAATGGATCAAGCCGAGGACTTCATAGCACTGAGGTATTGAATCGAGGATTATTCTAAAGGCAATAATATCGTATACTTCGTCAAAAGAAAGATTTTGGGAGACCATTTTTTTATAGATGCTGTAAAAATACTTGTATCTGCCGCTGACCTCACCTTTAAGATTGTGTTCATCCAACTTATTCTCGATGAGATTTTTGACCGTTTCGATATATTTTTCGCCTTCCTCTCGATCTTGGTTTACAAGGCTTTCAATCTTGGAATATTCCTCGGGTTCAAGATACATGAACGATGTATCTTCGAGCTCCTTTTTTATCCAATAAATACCGAGACGTCCGGCAATGGGGGCGTAGATGTCGAGGGTCTCCTGTGCAATTTTTTTCCGTTTTGCCTCCGAGTGAAACCTTAATGTCCTCATATTGTGAAGTCGATCCGCCAGCTTGATCAAAATGACCCGAATATCGTCCGCCATGGCGAGGATCATCTTTCGGATGCTTTCGGCCTGGCGTGCCTGAGAGCTGCTGTCAAAGGGGAGCACACTCAGCTTGGTCACGCCCGAGACAATATGGGTCGTCTCCTTTCCGAACAACTCATTTATCTCTTCCAGGGTGGCGTGGGTATCTTCCACCACATCATGCAACAGACCGGCCGCAACACTGACAACGTCGAGGTTCATGTCCGCCAGAATGCCGGCCACCGCCAGGGGATGGTACAGATAGGGTTCACCGGAGAGGCGAACCTGACCATCGTGGACTTTGGCGGAGAAAATATAGGCACGATCGATGATGTCAAGATCGCCATCCGGGTGATACCCGGTAACTTTATCGATTATGTCGTTAATACGGATCATGGGATAAATTAATACGCTTTTGCAAAGACCACCCGTTCAGTGCTGGAACTGTCACAGCATATACACTTGCCGTTTTCGGAGGGGTTGTCCAGGGGAATGCATCGGATGGTAACACTCAGATCTTCCTTTATTTTCGACTCGCACTGATCCTTTCCGCACCAGTGGGACAGCGCAAATCCACCGTGGATTTCAGGTTTTTCCAGGTTGTCGGGCGTGAAAAATTCATAAAATTCTTTATTGTCATCGATGGCAAGGGTATTGGCTTTCCGAAATGACCGGGCACGTTCAAAAAGTGTGTCCTGTATTTCGTCCAGGATTTTGACGATATCCCCGACAAAATGATCCCGTTGGAGAGATACCTTGTCTTTATGCCCCTTGTCTCTCCGACCCACATACACGGAATTTTCGGCAATATCTCTGGGACCGATTTCCACCCGGACCGGAACCCCTTTTTTTATCCATTCCCATCCCCTGGCACCGCCGATGTCCCGTTCATCGACTTCCACAACCAGACGACGATGATGATAGAATTTATCCTTCAGCTCTTTTTCCAGACTTCCCACATAGGCCATCACCTTCATCCGGTCCTCGGGTTTTCGGATAATGGGCATCAAAACTACGTGTGAGGGCGCGACTTTGGGCGGAAGAATGATGCCGTCATCGTCGCCATGGGACATGATGAGCCCCCCGATCAGTCGTGTGGATGCACCCCACGAAGTTGTCCAGGCGTAATTTTCCGTTTCTTGGGCGGTCTGATACTTTATTTCTGAAGCCCTGGCAAAATTTTGTCCCAAAAAATGTGAGGTGCCCGCCTGCAGGCCTTTTTTGTCCTGCATCATGGCTTCGATACACAAGGTGTCAACAGCCCCGGGGAATCTTTCGGAAGCCGTTTTTCTTCCTTTGATGACCGGCATGGCCAGGAATTCTTCGGCAAGTCTTGCATAAACATCGAGCATCATCTGCGTCCGTTCTCTGGCTTCTTCGGCCGAAGCGTGGACCGTGTGGCCCTCCTGCCACAGGAATTCGCTGGTCCGCAAGAAAAGACGGGTTCGCATCTCCCATCTGACAACATTTGCCCACTGGTTAATCAGAATGGGAAGATCGCGATAGCTCCCCACCCATCTGGAAAATGATTCTCCGATGATGGTTTCAGACGTCGGTCGGACAATCAGAGGTTCATTCAGCGGGCCTGCGGGTTCAAGTTTGCCGACGGCGTTTTTCTCAAGTCTGTGGTGTGTAACAATAGCACATTCTTTTGCAAAGCCTTCCACATGCTCAGCTTCTTTTTCTAGAAAGGAAAGGGGTATAAAAAGCGGAAAATATGCATTTTTTACCCCGGTTTCCTTGAACATGTCATCGAGTGCGCCCACGATATTTTCCCAGAGGGTATATCCCCAGGGTTTTATCACCATACATCCTCTCACCGGTGAACGTTCAGCCATATCCGATGCCTTGATCACCTGCTGATACCATTCCGGATAATCTTCAGTTCGCGTTGGTGTAATTGCAGTTTTGATTTGTTTTCCCATTCTGAAGTCCTTTAATTCGTGTAATACATTATATCTTTATTTCTTTAAAATGTTGCCCCAAATTTTTTAGCATGAAATCGAATTGATTAAGGTTTTTTCATAGTGATTCCAAACCCTTTCGAAGTGTCTCCAGTGAAAAATTCGACCCAACCTGAAGTCCGTTTGAAATCGATTGGTTTTAAAGAACGAC
>Ga0209379_10001283_pt1 | contig 16926 bp, 17 predicted proteins | sample tdDd001_FD_187124 | JGI IMG/M metagenome (GOLD analysis project Ga0209379, IMG submission 187124) | Marine sediment microbial communities from the Atlantic coast under amendment with organic carbon and nitrate - tdDd00.1 (SPAdes)... | ecosystem: Environmental > Aquatic > Marine > Coastal >...
GCTCTGTGCATGGTCGGCGTTGATCGTTTCATTCGCCGATGTATCGCTGTGACTCTGCTCCGCAAAGAATAACGTGTAATCAATGCCGATGCCCAAAATCAAAACTAAGGCGAGCAAGTTAAACAAATTCAATGGCATGCCGGTTAACGTGGTCACGGCAATCCCTGCACAACCGGCGATCACCGGTGGCAGAATTAGCAACAGACTTTTCTTGAAACCGTAACGCCATGCCAATAATGCGCCAATTGCCAAGGTTGCTGCAATCAGCAATTCAGTGACGCGTATACGGTATTCGCCAAATAGGGCAGATACTTCATCTGCTTTGTCCAAGTAACTCAGGTTGGCATCACGAGTCGCGAACATTTTCAGCACGCCGGGTTGTGACACGCCATTCAACATTACGATCGCCGCTTGTGTGCCGTGTAGCTGTCCGAGCCACAGAAAACGTAAGTGCCTGGAGGCGGGCGAGGCCAAGAATACATCCGGTGTCAGCGGACTGAAGGTTGCTTCCCAATGGACAGGCGTGGATAGTTGTAAACGCTGACTTAATTCCGCGCCTTGCTGTTGATAGAGGCCTTTTACTACTGTGAAGTTGGCGGCTTGCACATCCGCAGGCGGTAAGTATTGGCTTAAGCTTTGAAAGCCATCGAGCACACCTTGCTTGCGGTATATGTCGAGCTGTTGGCTGACGCGTTGCAACTGACTTAACAACGTCTGCTCATCGCCTGCTGTTACCAGCAATATTTGCTGGCTGCTGCTGACACCTGTAATGGTTTTGATCGTGTCTTCTTGTTGTTTCAACTGTGTCGGTAATGCTTGAAGCTGACGAATATCATCGTTGTACTGGGCGTGATACAACCCAGTTGCTGAAGCTAACACAAGCACCGTTGGAAAGGCGAAGCGCACGCCACGGTGCTGCCAGATCGTGAGCCATTGTGTCATCGGCTGACGTAATGGCAGCGCGCGCGGCTTGCTCGGTACTTTCGCTAAAATCGGGTACCAACACACCACGGTACCGTAAGCGGCAGAGAGACCGATGGCTGAAAATAGCGACAATTGCTGCAAGCCTGGAAACGGCGCAATCAACATTCCTAAATAGCCGATTAAACTGGTGATCAACCCCAGCGTGATGGCGGTAAAAATGTGCTTGAGCCCGGCACGAGCATCCCAGGATTTACCAGCGGATAATCGATCGGTCAGGTAATGGAACGCGTAGTCAATTGAGACGCCGATCAAGCTGGCACCAAACACCAAACTGAATAGATGCACTTTGCCAAAGAGGGCGATGGTAAACACAAAAGCAGCCAATAGGCCGCAACCAATCGAGAGCAGTGCCAGGGCAAGAGGCAATGGGCTGCGGTATACCGCTAGTAACAGTACAATGATGCCGACAAGAGAGCCTAGTCCGATGGTACTGATTTCACTTTTTGCACTGTCGGTCCCATATGCCGCATAGAAAATGACGCCGGTATGAAGTACTTCAACGTCGTACTGGCTTGCGAGTTGGTGCTCTAGTTCGGTCAATGCAGGCAGCTGTTTTTGTAACGTAAAACTGTAGGCGGAATCATTCAACTCGGCCGTGATCAATGCGTAGGTCTTGCCTTGATATTTCGTGGTTAAAAAGCCGTCCTTCAGGGTGAAATTGCCTGCTTGGCGGGTTAACTGCGATAAAAAGTCACGGAACAGTAGGAAAGGGTCATTGGCCAATTCAGTACCTGTGACGCCTGAGAAAGGGTTGTAGACAGCTTGAACCACCTGCTGAACCTGCTGTGCAGGCGCGTCACGTAATCGGATTTGTTGTTCAGCGGTCAGCAGCTGGTGGCGTTTCGGGAAATACAGCTCGCCCCATGCTTGCTGGGCACTTTGGCTAATAGGGCCGGTGACCTCGCTGAACATGCCTAGCGTGTTTAAGGATTGGGTAAATTGTTGAGCGGCGAGCGTCAGTGCTGGCTTACCTTTCTCCTCTTTATCATCGTACTTGTTTTGATCAGCAGATGCTGGTGCACCGATCAAGAAGATGACCTTGTTGCTCATGCTATTGGCAACATGATCAAAGGCTTCTTGAGCTATAGGGTCTTGGCGGTTTTCCGGCAGCAAAGCCAATATATTAGTTTCGATCGGCAGCTGTTCGTTGGCGGTCAGTTGGTAACCCAAGATGCCCGCCAGCATCAGCATGGTACACAGCCACATAAGGCCCAGTTTAGAATTGGAAAGCACGTTGTTCTTCTGCCGTCAGATCGGAGGGAGTGGTACGCTGATTACTGAACGTGATGGTGGTTTGGTCTCCACGCACTTCGGTCAGGATCAGGTGATCAATGAAGGTTTTACCGTCAAGAGCGATGGCTTTGAAGACGGCATTCAACGGTGCTGCTTTCGGCGTTAACAGCAGTTGCCAACGACCGTCCGATTTGTCACTCAAGGTGAGGTTAAACTGCTCGGTCAATTGGCGGGTATCGCCCTTGAAAAGTGACAGGAAGATATGGCTGAAATAGAACACCATTGGATTGTCACTGGCTGACATTACCTGTGCAGCCTGATCGCCGAACTGCTGACTCAATTTGTCTTTGGTCAGCACCAGTGATACCGGGAACGGCGTCGCTTGTTGCCATAATAATCCGTGTTGCTCAGCTAACAGAAAGTGACCTTGTGAGGTTAATGGCGCATCGAACATTTCCATCTTGCGGGTTTGCGCGAAATCGCCACGAACCAAAGGTTGTGATGACAATGTCTGTTGTAATTCCGGCAGCGTAATAGCCTGTGCGGTTGTAGTCAAACCGCCGAAGCCAAGTATGCAACATAAAGCCAAGGCAGCGTTGAATGTATTGATTAAGCGACGTTTTTTCACTGGCTTTAATGTTGACGTAGTTACTTGTTCTGTTGTGTTAGGCGTTACCTGCATGCCATGCCTCCACTTTGTCGGTGAATACTTTCGGCGAAACAAAACACATTTCTTGGTCTTCTATCCCAACGGCCACCTGCATGGTGTGGGCTTTGGTCATACGTTGCTCGGTTTTCGCATCATAAATCACGTAATCTACACGAAGTCGGTTTTCCCATTCTGTTAAGGTCGCGGAAATGCGAATCGCATGGTTGTACGGGATTGGTTTGACGTATTTCACGCGGGTATCAATGATCGGCCACATGTAGCCTGACGCCATCATGGCGTGATAACTGTAGTCGATCTTTTCCATCAAGATACGGCGTGCCTCTTCAAAGAAGCGGAAGTAGTTACCGTGATATACCACACCCATAGGATCGGCATCTTGAAACGAGGTCACCATGGTGACCTCGGTACGTAATGGTCGAGGTTGTTCGGTCATTAATCGATCCACCTTGGATAAAAATTGCGATCCTGCATCGCTTTAGGCGCCGTAAACAGGATCGACTCATGAGTTTGGATTGTAATTGAATCAGTACAGCGCCCAGTGCTGCTGTTGAATCTTCTCAACGAAGTTGCGTAGATCCCCTTCTAGCGGACGATCTTCTATCACTGGGCTAAAGTCGCTGAGTACTGCATCTGTCATGGTTCTCAATGCCGGACTGAAGTGACTGGCATCCAACTCGTTATGGCGTTTACGGATCTCTAGGGCTTGAGTGGCCGCTAATAATGAGGCTGCCGTTACTTGCTCGGTCAATTGCAATACGCGTAAGCAATCGCGTGAAGCTATGGTGCCCATACTGACTTTGTCTTGGTTATGACATTCGGTCGAGCGAGAGAACACGCTGGCAGGCATGGTATTTTTCAGCGCTTCCGCTGTCCAGGCAGATACACCAATTTGTACCGCTTTGAAGCCATGGTTAATCGGCTTACGATCACCTTCGGCGCCGGTTAAGTTAAACGGTAAACCATTATTAAACTTGTAGTCCATTAACTGGGCCATTTGGCGATCCAACAGGTCAGCAATGTTGGCCACGGCGGTTTTCAAGGTATCCATAGCCATCGCAATGTGGCCACCATAGAAGTGGCCACCGTGCAGGACACGCTCGTTATCGCCGTCGATGATTGGGTTATCGTTGGCGCTGTTAAGCTCATTTTCGATCATCTGGCGTAGCCAAGGCAGGCTATCTTGCAGTACGCCAATTACATGAGGAGCGCAACGTAACGAGTAGCGATCTTGCAGACGGTCACTGTTGCGAGGCGGACGATTGGCTTGTAGGTCAGAACGTAACCAGCTGGCAATTTGCTGCTGACCTGGGTGTGGTTTTACCGCGAATAATGCTTCGTCAAAGTGGAAGTCGTTACCGTGCATGCCGACGGATACCATCGCGGTTATACGTGTGGCCAGTTGTGCCAAGTATTCTGCTCGTTTGTAAGCAATACAAGCCAATGCTGTCATCACCGAAGTGCCGTTCATTAATGCCAGGCCTTCTTTGGGCTTGAGTTTGATTGGGGTTATCCCCAATTCTTCAAAGACCTCGGCAGTTGGGCGAATCTTGCCTTTGTAGATCACTTCACGCTCGCCAATTAAGGCTGCTGCGACGTAGGACAGTGGGGTCAAATCACCACTTGCACCTACTGAACCTTCTTGTGGAATACGCGGTGAAATGTCGTGGTTGATCAGAGTTACCAGTTGATTCAGCAAGTCATGACTGACTCCCGAGACACCTTGTGACAAGGAACATAAACGCGTTGCCAGTACAGCTCGGGCTTGCTGGTGGTCGAGGTTCTCACCCAAACCACAACCGTGAAAGCGGGTCAGGTGCAACGGCAGTTCATCGACTAGGTTTGGCGGAATCGCCACCGTACAGGAGTCGCCATAGCCGGTTGTGACGCCGTAAATCACCCCTTCTTCTTTCAACAGGCGCTCTAGGAATGCCACACCACGGTCGATTTTGGCGGAGTATTCTGGCGTGTTGTTCATGGCGGCTGGTGTGCCGTTGGAAATAGCCATTACGTCTTCGATCGTGAGGCGCTCTGCACCAAAAGTGACGGGGTGCTGGGTGTTATTTTTCATCATCTTTTCCACTTAACTGCCAGAAATTAAAGAAGTTGTACCATTGCAGAGGCGCCTTCATCGTGTAATGTTCTAGACGGCTGGCGTACTGGCTAACAACTTGGGTAAGTGCTTCTTCGCGTTGCCCTCTGGGCAGTTTGATTTGTTCACTAAAGGGTTCGAAATATACATCAAAGTGCGGCGATGTTTGTGTGTCGTCTCGTAGCCCAAACATCAAGTAAACCGGTGCTTTTAACACTGTGGCTAACATGAATGGACCTTGCGGAAAGGGGGCCGGTTTTCCGAGGAAATCTGCCCACACAACACGTTGTTCTTTGGTAACAGAGGTACGATCGCCGACAATGACAATCCATTCGCCCTGTTCGATTTTTTGTTGTAATAAAATCGCGGTATCTGGTCCTAACTCGCGGACTTGGATCAGGTTCAGGTCGGATTTCGGGTTAACGGATTTCATGACAGCATTGAAGCGTTCAGCGTGTTCGGTAAAGACCAGCGCGTTGATTTTGATATGCGTATGACGCCGACTCAGTGCACGGCAAAGCTCTAGATTTCCCAGGTGCGAGCCTAAAACGACCACCCCGCGCTGTTGCTCTACTATGTGATCAAAATGTTCAAGCCCATGAACTGTTAAATTCTCAGCTGAGAAATCGCCACGCCATGCCGCCAGCTTATCAAGCATGGTATGGCCGAATGATAGCAAATGCTTGTAGCTGGTGAGCTTAGACGGTAATACCTTATTACATTCAATGGCATAAGTTTGCAGGCGTGATAAATAGTTTTCAGAGGCGCGGCGGGCAGATTTACCTGTGAGGTAATAATAGGCCATTACACCTTTCAGGATCAGATTAAACGCACGGCGTCCCAATAGCGAATAAATAGTGAGCAAGGCTTTGATACCCATGATGGTGCCACGCTCGGCATGGGATGACCAATGTTGCTGCTGGGTAGGTTGACGCCTAAGCAGTTTCGGAATGCGCGGCAGCATGCCAAAAAAGAGCCGGGTATGCATGGTACTGATCTTGATGTTGTCCCATAGTGCATCGAAATGTGAAACGCCGCCTTCCGGGTAAATTACCTTGGTATCGATGAAACGAATGTCACAATCGTCCCAATACATGCGCACCATAATTTCGGTATCGAAATCCATACGTTTACCGAGGTTGCTACGTTCCAGTACTTTTATCGTAGGGCCGATTGGGTAGGCGCGAAAGCCACACATACTGTCTTTGATGGCAAAGGAGAGCGTCTCAATCCATACCCAGATGTGGGTCGCATAGCGGCCGTACAAACGGGATTTTGGTACGGTGTCATCGTATACCGGTTGACCGGAAATTAACGACGTCAGATGTGTTTTCGATTCGGTAATCAGTGTCGGCAAGGCATCCAAATTGTGCTGCCCATCGGCGTCAATTTGGATGGCATGACTGAAACTGCGTTTGAACGCTTCGTATAAACCTGCCGTGACCGCACCGCCTTTGCCTTGGTTTTTGGCCAGCGTTACCAGCATAACGTTTTTACGGGTAGTTTGTGCCTGCAAGATGCCTTGTGTCTCGGGTTCGCTGCCATCATCGATGATGATGATCGGGAAACCATACGGAGCTAACGCATCTAATACGTCAGGTACTGTTGTACCATGGTTATAGCATGGGATCAGGAAGCAAGGATGGAACGTACTCATACGTTAGTATCCAGTTTTATACGGCCTGAGGAATGTGTTCCTTTGGTTGAGGTATAAGCGAAATGCAGTTTCTGCTTGTCGGCAAACCATTCCAAAGTGAGCGTAATGTTACTGCCGGGTAAGATCGGCTCTTGGAATTTAATCACTTCCATCCCCGCAAAATGCGGGTAGGTATTCAGCAGTTTGTGGCCATAATATATGGCCCAATCAATTTGGGTAACACCAGGTAAAAGGGGATGTTGCGGAAAGTGTCCCTGGAAATCCAAAATGTCCGCCTCGACGTGCAGCGTCAGTTCGACCTGAGAGGCTGTGCAGTGTTGAGCTGTGATGGTTGGCTTACGTTTTGTCATTATGGTCTTCGTGTTGGTGGTGAAAGTCAGTCATTGAAGCAAGCGTGTTCGAGTTCCGAGGTTCTAGTGATTCGTATCTTTAGTCACACCACTTGTTATGTCTTACTCAGTCTGCAAACAATTGCTCTAAATCGCGCACTAAGCGTTTTCCTTGGCTGTTAAGCGGAATCTCATCAACCGTACGATAACGGCGGGGAACACCGACAGGTTCTATCCATCGACGTAACGATTGGCGTAACATCAACCAGAACTTTCCTTTGCCCATCGCAGCGATGCGTTCGTGGCCACTTGGTGTCAAGGTAATGACCGCGGCCAGGCTTAGGCGTTGGGTTTCTTCCAACGGCAAAACAGCGGCCTCCTCAATCCATGGTAATTGGCATAAACGATGTTCAACGTCGGTGAGTGAAATACGTTTTTCTTCAATTTTAACAATGCGATCAGCACGGCCTTTCAGCATGAAAGTACTTTCGCTCAAATGCTTGCATTGGTCGCTGGTTTGGTACCACTGCTCGGTATCAATAAACGGCGACAGTACGCGTAGGCAACCTTCGGCATTGAGTTTCATGGACAGTGCGGGGAAGAGTTGCCAAGGTGTGTTTTCGATGATTTGTTGACGATAACCGATGCCCCCTGTTTCAGTGCTACCAAATACTTCAAACGGGAGTTGCTCAAATAAAAGATGGCTTTGTTGAGCTGCAGCCAGTGATAACGGACCTCCTGACGAAAAGATGGCACGGTAAGGTTGTGTTGGTGATTCTTCAGCCAAGCGCTTCAATAAAGCCGGGCTGCTGATTAAAACCGTGTCCATATTGGCATGAGTCATTACTTGTTCCGGGTAAACCAAATCGTGACGCTCGAATGCACGGCCAGCACACAGTGGCCACAGAATTCGGAACAGTAAGCCATAGATATGTTGGTGTGACACGGTGCTGGCAATGGTTGCGTTGCTTAGCTGTTCTCCCCAGATTGCTTGTAACTGGGCTAATTCGGCATCCAAAAGCGCAAGCGTTTTCTCAATGGCTTTCGGGGTACCATTTGAGCCTGATGTAAACAAGGTCAGTGGTACATCTGACAAGGTAAGTGGCGTAAAGCTATCCAAATTTTTCGTTGATTGGATGGTATTCGCATGCTCAGTAACCGTCCGCTGCCCCAGCCCAGATGCCAAACAGTCTGCCATGGCATCATCGGCTATATTGACAATATCATCGTGCAAGATGGCATCATAATGTGGTGCCAATTCCGCAAGGGCTGCAGGTTGGTGGTTACCGGGTAAGATCAGGTGACGGCCTGCGTGAGCGGCGGCCAAAAACGCAACGGCGAAGAAGTAGCTGTCCTCAAAGCACAGAGCCCACCGCTGGTGTTCACTGTGTTGCAATGCCTGAGTGAGTACACTGACATCAGTACGAAATTGTGCCCAATCTAACGTTTCTGTAGCAGAAATAGCAACAACATGCGTGTCTGCGTGTGGTTGACTCATTAAGGCTGCGATAGACGGGATGTTCATTCTTACTGCTTCCATTACGTATTAATTTTCTTGTTGATGACGAACATGGCGACGCACTATCCATTCACCGGCAAATAGACTGCCAGCCAACAGATAGCTCACTAAGCCGTTATATAAGGTCCACGTAGCGAGTGGCATAAAGCATGTTGCTAATGCGATACCGCCGTTGATTACAAAAAATCCACACCAGACTTTGGTGACCATACGGGTATAACGTATGCCACTGTTTGGAAGATCTGGTTCTTGCAATCGCGCCAAGCGCTCAATCAAGGTTTGTTTTTGCAACAGGCTGGCGCTGAACAACCCAAGCATCAGGGCATTGACGATCACCGGATAAAAGGTGAACCACCCTTCTTGTTTGAACACGCTGCCAAGTAAGGCTAGCGTGATCCCTGCGCCACCGCTTAACCACGCGATGTATTTCAATTCCCGTAATCGAGTTTGGCTTCCGGCGACAATACGCAGTAAAAACAATACCGCTAGCACACCTGCTACAAAGCCTAATCCCCCACGACTAAGCCCGTAGTACACCGCTAGCGGATATGCCAATAACGCTATCGCTGACAACGCGGTCAGCCAGCGCATTAGTTTGCCTTCAATAGTTCAACTACGGCATCGACGACATCATCGACGGTACGAACTGTTTTGAACTCTTCGGGTTTGATTTTTTTATTGGTCAGGTTTTGCAGGTGCACAACCAAATCCACGGCATCAATGCTGTCAAGATCTAGCTCCTGATAGAGTTGCGCTTCAGGTTTAATGTCATCTGCATCAATTTCAAATAATTCCACCAAGGCATCACGGACTTGGTCAAATACTTCACTACGGTTTACTTCTGTCATAATGGTTACGCTTTCGATGGTTATCACCCTGCTGGATCAGTCCGCAGGACATAAGTGATATTATGCTTTGTTCTGTGAGATATAACTTGCGAGATTCGCAACTGACGCAAAATGCTCTCGGGTCTTGGTGTCATCGGCATCGATCACAATGTTGTAGCTTTTTTTTATGGCTAAGCCGAGCTCTAGCGCATCAATCGAATCTAAGCCAAGGCCGTCGCCGAACAGTGGTGCATCGGTGTCGATATCATCGACAGTGATGTCTTCAAGGTTAAGCGATTCTATGATTAGCGCTTTAAGTTCTGTGTGTAATTGTTCCACTGTGACCTACTTATTTATCTAAGATGTTGTTTTATAAAACTACCATGTGTTTGGCGAATGTAATATGCGCCTGATAACGGTCCGTTTCTGTCTTGACGGACCGAGATTCGTTATTTTATCGCCTTTTTTTCATCTATGGATGGGAATAACACGTCGGTAAGATGACGGTTGAGATGACGAGCGGCCGATGTCGGTGAATCGGCATGTTGCAGAAAGGGCTCAATTGCTATCTTACTTTTGATTGCGACACGAAAAAAGGGCTTGGTGTCGGGTACTTGGTACCACTTCTTCTCTTTAGTTAAAAAGCTGGGTTCCACTGTGATGTGGATTAACCGCAAATCTGTTTCCGTACGCACCGCAATTTGTGCCGCGCCTCGTTGAAGCTTAGAGGGTTTCCCCGGTGATGTGCGTGTCCCCTCAGGAAAAACCAACAATACATTACCGTCTTGTAAGCGCTCGCTGCAATCATCGAGCAAATTTTCCGGGTCGCGGTTTGGAATGTAGCCAGCCGCTTTGACGATACCTTTCATGAACGGATTATGCCAAATGGCTGCTTTTACCAAGCAATCACATTGCGGTAGACGTGAAGCAATAAGGACATAGTCGATCAAGCTGGGGTGATTGGCGATTACAAGACAGTTGCGATCTTGCTGCAGGCTTTCAACACCTTCAAAACTGTAATCAATGGCGCCAAAAAACCGCATGGTGTGAGAGAAAAAGGCGAATGATCGCTGAATGATTGACTGCACTCGCATTTCACGCTGATGCTGATTTTTTGCCGATAGCGTCATGACAGGAAAGACAATGAACGTCAGACAAAGCGCTCCTAATCCAAAAATGGAGAAGCAGAAGCCCGTGGCGAGCACCCGCCAGAGCTTATTAATACGTTGTGTAAGGGGCAGTGTCTTTCTAGCCATTTATTTACGTTTCCAGTGCCAACGCGCCCGAGCGCTATCGATAGTCCAAGAGCTGCCGCTCTTCACCCAATGGGCAAGCACATCTAACGATTGAGGAAAAGCTTGTTTGCTGGCTTCAATCAAAGCGCGGTCAGTGTTTGAGCTGCCATGAGAAGATAACTGAGGCTCCCATGCCAACTCTACGTCATTACCACCTGTCAGTAACATGCCAAAGGCATAACCTTGATAATTAGGGGCATCAAAACGTTGGTATGGCGCAGGTAATGGTTCATCAAAATCGACTAATAACACCGTGTGAGAGGGATGCTCGACCAAATACGCTGCGACTTCGATGAGTGCCGCGTGCAGGGTGTTCTCGCAGGCCCCTAACGAGGTTACCGGAATCGCCTGTTTGGTGGCGATGGTATAAAGTCCAGATGCCGTATTGTGTACGGATTGAGAGAATGCGGTTGGGGATGCATCTTCACCGGTTAGGATATCGTGCATCAATTTAACGGTGCGGGTCAGTTCACCGTGGCGGCTAGCAAAGACGATGTAATCAACCTGGGTGTCGTGTGTATTAACCAACGACATTGCTGCCTGCATAGCAAGCTTGCTGAGCGAGCTCATGCGGCGACGCATCATGGCAGGGATAAGTGTGGCAGGGACGGCGTCACAGTGTTCAGGCCACTGTTTGTCGTTTGACCAAGTTGTCCATGCCGATGAATCGGTAAGTCCAGGTGAAAGCGCCAGCCAATTAATTACATTGAAATGTACACTGTTCATTGGCGGTATTGTATACTCGATATTTTGTTAGTTCTATCACTAAAACAAATAAAGTAGTCATTAGATAATTAACGAGGTAATGAATGCAAGTATTTTTGTGCTACCGTACCGTCGTAACGAGATCATTATCTCCCCCTCTTTGATTATATAAAGGAGTGACAATGAAAATCCTTAAGGGTCTTGCTATTGCAGCTATGTTAGTAACACTAGCTGGTTGTGGCCGTATTCAGCCTCTACGAAATGTAGAGAATACCCCAGTTGCGTATAACCTTCAAATTACCCAGGTAAAACAGGCTATTATGGAAGCTGGAATGCGTCGGAACTGGGTCATGATGGAAACAAAACCGGGCGTTATTCGCGCTGAATATACTGCTCGGACACATATTGCCATCGTGGATATTGTCTACAGTGACAAAACCTATTCTATTGATTATGTTAGCTCAGAAAACCTTATGTACGAAGATGGAAAAATACATCGTAACTACAATCGCTGGGTGAACAATTTAGATGTCGATATTAAGAAAGAACTGGCGATGGTTGCGCAGTGATTTTTCCTATCTTGTGTCGAGATATTACATTTTTATTAGCTAAATTGGACTTTCTGTGACTTCATACCAAAACGATCCGTTTAATGCTTTAGAAGCCAAAACGGAAGCACAAAAAATGGCCTTTGCACCAATTGTGTTCCACACCGCCAGAACATTACGTGATTTAGGGATTCTGACTGTACTGGATCAGGCAGGCAAAGCTGGCTTGTCTGCGGAAGATATTGCGACACAAACCGAAGTTAGTGAGTATGGTGTCAAGGTGCTATTGGATATGGCACTGAGTGCAAACATTGTGACCTGGTCACAACCCAATTATGTGTTGGCCAATCTAGGGTATTTCTTAGTTAATGATGGTATGACCCGAGCCAATATGGATTTTACCGCAGATGTTTGTTATGCAGCGATGATGCATCTAACCGAAGCGATTGAAGAAGGGACACCTGCTGGGCTAAAAGAGCTTGGAGAGTGGACGACCATCTACGAAGGGTTATCTCAGCTACCTGAGAAAGCGAAAACCAGCTGGTTTAATTTCGATCATTTCTATTCTGACCGTTCTTTCCCGATATTGCTTGAGCGCGTGTTTGCCTCTAAACCTAAGCGTTTGTTCGATATCGGCGGTAACACTGGGAAGTGGGCATTGCAGTGCTGTCAGCATGATGATGATGTTGAGGTCACTATTATTGACTTGCCTCAGCAAATTGCGATGGCGATGGAAAATGCACAAGCTCAAGGGGTTGCAGATCGGATTCATGGTTACCCTACCAACATGTTGGATAAGACGCAGGCATTACCCCAAGGGGCGGATGTGTGGTGGATGAGCCAATTCTTAGATTGCTTTTCACCAATGGAAATTCTCAGTATTTTACGTCGGGTTAGAGCGGCGATGTCTGAGGATGCGATTGTGTATATCTTGGAATTGTTTTGGGACGCACAGCGTTATGATGCTGCTGCGTACAGCCTGAACGCGACCTCGTTATACTTCACGTGCTTGGCGAATGGCAATAGTCGTTTCTATCGCAGTGAAGACTTCCTCGAAATCGTGTCGGAAGCGGGTTTCATTGTGGAAAGCCGTACTGATGATATCGGGCTAGGACATACGTTGTTGGCCTTAAAAGCAAGCTAATCGTACTATCTCCATTCTTTTTAACCTAATGCGAGCACAATTACTTGCTCGCATTAGCCAGCTGTAAATCATGGCTATTGGAATCTGTGGTATTGCTCGGCATGTCGCGATCATTTGCTGATCGTGCTAGCCACTCGACAATACGTCGCTGGTTATCTGGAAAATCGTTGGTCATAGCACGCGCATGCGAACAGTTGCTAAAGCGCCAGAAATGTTTCTTACCTGACAATTGGCTGTATATTGCTTCGCCCGAAGCAATTGGCACAATACGATCACCCTCACAATGAATTACCAGACTGTCAGTATCCGGTAATGCATCAACACGTTCTTTTGCTGCATAATCGTCTCGCATCACGATATGGGCTAGCCAAGAATACCAATCGCCAAGAAATCCTTTATTAAGTATGTACTCGGCCTCATTGATGTAACTGGTGAAGGATGAGTCGATGACCATGCCATCAATTGTTGTCGGATAATCGGCTTGAGCACGCATGAAAATGTTGCCTCCAGTCGAGGTGGCGATTACAAACAATGGCAATTGGGAGTCGCTGCGTAATATAGCCAAGTATTGAAGTACCGTGATGGCATCGTAATAGGCGGCTTCATCACTGACCTTACCGGTAGAGTGACCGAATCCAGAGTAGTCGAATACCATCACATCGTAACCATGTTCTGAAAGCCAGTTAACTTTTTCTTGAGTGGCTTCCATGTGCCCACTGTTGCCATGGAAGTGGGCAACAATGCCTTTCGCTGGAGTTGCTGTACTTGAAGGGATCCACAGGTAGGCAATGGTGTTTCCTGATAGGGATGATAACCATTGTATATCTGGGTTTAACGATGCAGCTTGGGATGGCGAGAAAAATGCTTTATTTGCACAGCCCTGCAGATACAGAAACAGTACAGATAATAATAGGTGCTTCATTATTATTTCCCTCTCTTTTACTGATCTTACGGCAGAGGAAATGAATTCGATCTCAATAAAATGAGAAAATCAGTTAATTTTTGTGTGGCACGGCCGTGAAGGCATTTGTAAAGACGGCGCGGCGTTTCGACGTAACGGCACGTACACTTGCTTTAATTTCACCGAAAAATTCACTGCAGGGGCAGGCACCACGTTCTAGGAACAGCGTTCACAGTTTGATAAAGTTCTGGCTGATGAAGCGGCAACGCAAGGTGTCGAAATCACATATCAGCACTTTAGCCGTGGTTGACGCGGACCTGCAGACATATCAAATCGAAGCCGATTTTGTGCTTGATACGACCGTGCCAGCCAAGGCTGAATATCCGAACCCTGTAGGTGAGATTGGGGGGTATTCTGCCAATGTCACCACATTGTGCAGCAATAAATTTGCCTTGCTGGGTAATGTGGGTGAATTTTGGATCCTGTCTTCTCATCAGGGTGACTATTGCGATGAAATCATCAGAGTTGGCCACGGATCTGCTGATCAAGCACTTCAACGGAGAAATTGTCGATTGGCAACGTGATTATGCATGGGATACAACCAACCCGTTTATAGCCCAACCACAGCGCCGCTTGCGTATGATTGCAGAGATCTGCTGCGAGGCCTAGCGGTGTTTTTCTCATGTACCTACTTTGGCGAACACCGCCCTAGATGGTATCCTGCCTGCCCAGTTTTAATGTTGTGCCGGAAAAGTAATGAATTTTAATCGAGTCGTGCACCGCTGGTTGATTTCAGAGGTAACTGCTTAGGTTATTGATAAGGTAGGTTTAGTCTACTCATGAAGATTTGGCAAACTGAGCCAGTGCTAGTTGTTGTTTGACCTTTCGGGGTGACTTGCTTTTATCTGCGTTTGAATGACTCGAATGCATTGAGTAGATGAACCCCTTTGCAGGGGAGTCTTACCTTCTCAGTTTGCGACCCGTATGAGGCAACACAACCTGAGGCAACATAATCCATATCTTACTTCTGGATATAAATGCGTTAGAGTTCCAACTCTATACCAACAATGAAGAGTGAAAAAAGTATGATTAGCGCTTGGGCTCAGCGACGACGTCCCTTGAAGCCCATTGTTATACATTTATTGCTCACTAGGAAACAGGTTGTTGGCTACGATGTAAAGTATGCCTATGAATTGAATTGGAGCTTCAATTATTAAGGCTGTCATAGCGATCTCGCTTATGCCTAAACTCAATGGTTTGTTAAGGGCTACCAGAGAGTATGATAATAGAATTGAGATAAGCGCAAACCAGGCAAACACCCATGCGAATTTTTTCTTGAGGTTCCTATTAACTTCACTTGTTAACAAAACATCAAGGGTTTCCGCATCGATAGAAGAGTCTTGGAAATCTTTAAGAATATCGGTTATCTCATTTTTGGATGTGCCTTTTGGCTTACCAAAAATACCAGACTCTTCTTTTGCAAGAGCTTTAGCAGCATACTTTGCAAACCTTTCTTCTGCTAAGCGACGATTTGCAGCTGCGATCTTTGCTGGATCGCTTTCTGCCAATTCGTCGGGAATCGTACGCTTAATCATCTGAAATGCTCTTTTTAAGTGACCAATAAGGAAGTTCAAACCCTTCAATCAACACTCGTAACCTTCCTTCTTTGTGTTCAACAACTTCAACCCTTCGTTCTTTCTTCGTTATTGCACACACACGCTCTTTGAGAAGCTCGTGGTGTTCATCATCATTGTGCTCGACCGATAAAACATAAATCCTTAGATATGCCTCCTCTGTACATATTGGTGATCCATCGTTTATGTAGGTATCCGAAAGCACGGACGTGGAAAAAAATAGTAAAAATGTACCAAAATAAAATTTCATCGAAACTCCCACAGGTTAGGTTGCATAACGTCTGAGATTTACCTTGTTGATTCCAGCCATAGCCAAAGTGATGAATGTCTTTATGTCAAAAGCCATTGTAGATATCCCTTTTAATGGAGGTGCTTTTTGAGAAGTGACTCACCACCATATCGATATGGCTATTGTTTCATAGTAGGGGTATTAGATAGATTTAGTCAAAGAGGAACTTGTGGAAATGATGAAAGTATTAACTCGAAGACGTTTTGAGGCAAAAACGAGTTGGGATTCTGTGATTTGAAGTTTTCACTGTAAGAAATTGATTACGTCTCGATCCCCGAACTGAAGGGTAGGCGGAGGGGTAAGTGCTTGTGTCCACTCTCCCAGTACATTGATGAAAGGCCAACTAGCAACAAGTTTGCATGACGTAACAGTTTCTTCTTGCCTTGTGTGAAGTTCCCTCAATGGTCATTTCTTCGACTCATCTAGATACAAAGGCTTAGTTCTATATCGTACAGTAAACTGTGTCTTATGGTGTAAACAAAGTTATAAGTTTGTTTGCACTCTTAGAACCATGTTCTACAGTGTAAATTAAATCCTGTTTTTGAGTTTGTTTACATCTGAGCGTAAACGAATCGACTTAGTTTACATTCATGGAGGAAGAGTTATGGCGCTACTGGGATATGCTCGCGTATCAACAAATCAACAGAACCTCGACATACAGATAAAGAAGCTTATTGCTGCTGGTGTAGAGAACTCGCCAGATTTCCTTTTTACGGATAAAGCCAGTGGTAAGAACGATGACCGTGGTGGATTAAGGCTACTGCAAACAAAAGCTCGAAAGGGCGATATGATTTTAGTTTGTAAATTGGATCGATTAGGCCGTAATACTCGCGACATGATTACTATCCTCGAAGAGCTGGATAATAGAGGTATCGCCGTTCGCTTTTTGGATGATGGCATCAGCACTGAAGGTGCTATGGGGAAGATGGTTGTCACCATCCTGGCTGCTGTCGCCCAGGCTGAGCGAGCTCGCATACTAGAAAGAACCAATGATGGACGTAAAGCGGCAATGGAAGCTGGAGTGAAGTTTGGGCGCACGAGAACGACGAACCGTGAAGCGGTGTTAGCCGATCTTGATACAGGGGTGGCGAAAACGAAGGTT
>Ga0209379_10001284_pt1 | contig 16906 bp, 16 predicted proteins | sample tdDd001_FD_187124 | JGI IMG/M metagenome (GOLD analysis project Ga0209379, IMG submission 187124) | Marine sediment microbial communities from the Atlantic coast under amendment with organic carbon and nitrate - tdDd00.1 (SPAdes)... | ecosystem: Environmental > Aquatic > Marine > Coastal >...
TCTGTGCATAATTACAGGCGTGAAACACGCCACTTACTAAAGCTCGCAATACCTGTTCTCATTGCTTCTGTCGCTCAGACATCCATGGGCTTTGTTGATACCGTCATGGCTGGCGGTGTCAGTGCCACCGATATGGCTGCAGTTTCTGTGGCAGCAAGTATTTGGCTTCCCTCGATCCTATTTGGTGTCGGCTTGCTTATTGCTTTAGTCCCAATCGTAGCAACACTTAACGGTTCAGGTAAAAAGCAGAAAATCCCATTCGAAGTACAGCATGGCTTTATGTTGGCAGCAATCGTATCCTTCCCAATAATTTGGGTGCTATACAATGCAGGCTCCCTTATTGACATGATGGATGTAGAACAAGCACTGGCTGAGAAAACTGTTGGTTATCTCCATGCAGTATTGTTTGCTGTTCCTGCCTTTCTCTTTTTTCAGACTCTTAAAAGTTTCTCTGAGGGCTTGTCACTCACCGTACCAGCTATGGTTATTGGCTTTATTGGCCTTGCCGCTAACATTCCGCTTAACTGGATCTTTGTTTATGGTAAGTTCGGGGCCCCTGCATTGGGTGGCGTCGGTTGTGGCGTCGCAACAGCCATCGTATATTGGCTCATGTTCTTCTCCATGCTGATATACATTAAGCTGAACAAGCGACTAAACTCGATTGGACTGTTTGCCCACTGGCATAAACCGCAGCTTTCTGCAATTTTACGCTTGTTCAAGCTAGGGTTACCTATTGCTGCATCTATCTTCTTCGAAGTATCACTATTTGCTGCTATCGCACTACTGATTTCGCCACTGGGTTCAATTACCGTCGCAGCCCATCAGGTTGCCAGTAACTTTTCTTCACTAGTCTTTATGATCCCGATGAGCCTTGGTGCAGCATTGAGTATCCGTGTTGGCCACTTATTAGGTCGAAAAGATCTTGAAGAAGCAAAGATTGCTTCTCACTGCGGTTTACTTGTCGGACTGATTATTGCCATGTTCACAGCACTGATTACCGTAATGTTCCGCGAACAAATTGCGCAAATGTATACGGACAATCCCGAAGTTATTCTTATTGCAGGACAACTCCTGTTCTTAGCTGCTATCTACCAGTGTACCGATGCTATCCAGGTCGTTGCGGCAGGAGCACTACGCGGGTACAAAGATATGCAGGCAATATTTGTTCGCACCTTTATTGCTTACTGGATCCTTGGCCTGCCTATTGGCTATACCTTAGGAATGACGGACTGGATTGTTGAACCAATGGGGCCTCATGGCTTCTGGTACGGAAATATCATTGGCCTGACATCTGCCGCCATTATGCTGGGAGCCCGAATGCACTGGGTTCACAAGCAAGATGATGAGTACCAGATCACTATGTCACTGCGATAAGGCTGGCACAGTATCTCATGGACAAAGGCGACGATAAGTCGCCTTTTCTTTTTTCCATCACATTCACCATAATAAGAGAAAACAATCAGCCAATGCGATGCCTTATAGACAGCTGTTAGTAGTCATACTCGTTTTCACTTTCCTCACTCTTATAGGTTGCGAAAATAACTCGGCCGAAGATAGCCTGAAAACGTACAACGAGCGACTGGCCAATGTGTTGGATGTTTCACCTTCGCAAGCGCCTGACACTGACATCCCTCAGCTAGCCAAAACTCGGGAGTTGGCTCTGCCGATTGAAGATATTCGTATAGGCTTGCTTGATGCCTACGAGCTGCGGAAATGTGGCTTATTTCAGTTAATCGCTGAGCGAAACTCGGTATTGGGCAAAGTACAAGATAAAACTCACCGTTTTCGTTACGAGCTTCTGTTTATGGACGGTCTAGAAAACTGTTTAGAAACTCTGCCTCAAGACGCTGATATTCTTGTAGATATCAAACAACTTCATCAGCTCAAGCAGCAACAGTTGCCAATTTACCTATGGAATATGCTTACCACCGGTGAAGAATGGCGAAAGCAGTTCCGTATCTATCGCCGTGCTTTTACTCTGGGGAATTTTCCGGGTTCTGTTGAAAACCAAGAAGCAATGCGATACTTGCTAGCCATTCATACCGCCCTCATGAATGGTGAAACTGTCCCTCCGAAGCAAGCTGAACGTTTGCTAGTCTTTCAACAACAAATCTATACCCACCGCTATTTTGGGCAACTCGTCTACTCTATTGCACGATCTCGAGATTGGCTGAATAGCTCCACTCGCCTCTTGGAATCCAACGAATCACGCATCATATGCGGCACTAATCGCAACCAACAAAAAGCGATTTACCTCAGTAATGTCTTTCACCGTTTTTTTGCCAGCGATATTCAGCCCTATTTCGCAGAGCTAGATTCCCAATACCGACAGATTCAGATTTCGTTGCAAGTACTGCTACAACCACCATCAGCTGTATCAACCAAGTTTGCACCTTATTATCAAAGTTACATTGCAGGCGAGCTTCATTCCAGCTTCAGGGAAGCTATCATTAACCACGTTAAATTCTGGCAGCGAACCTTCAAACGATGCCAAATCAAATTAGGCGTACAAATTGAGTAAAAGCACAGTATTCAAATAGAATCATACTGTTAATTCACCTCAATTGGCTCTAAGATGAAGCCTTGGTAATACCTATTCGCTAAGTTCATCCTGCTGTGTGAACTTAGCAAATCCGTATTGCAAGGAGCAAACAATGAAGAAACACAAAAATGAAGCCAAACTGCTTAAAAAAGCTCTTGAGCTAGGCATGGCGTTTGCTAAAAAGCAAGGATATGGCGATCTCGATAAAACTGTCTCGCCGAAAGATAAAGTCGAATGCATTTACCGCCTTCTGGTTGATGCGAAGCAAATCACCCCGCTTGCGACCAACCAGGAAGATGGCCCTAATATGAAGCACAAGTTAGTGCTGTGGATTTCAAGATTACTACCTTCGGATCACGAGTTACTTAAATAAGCATTGCGACTCATAATAGCGTCATGTAACGTATTCTAAATACACATATTCCAAGGTAGGAAACAATGCGTCGGGTAGTATTCAATCAAAAAGGCGGAGTGGGAAAATCAAGCATAGCAACAAACTTGGCCGCTTTGAGTGCAGCAAATGGCTATAAAACATTGTTGATTGACCTCGACGTACAAGGCAACAGTAGCCATTACCTCGGTTATGATATTAACAGTGAGAGCAATAGAACTGTTGCCGATTTACTCAGTCAGACTGTTGGCTGGTTTTCTGTCTCAACACCAGTAAAAGACTTTCCGCAGCCGACACCTTTCTCCAACCTGGAGATTATCCCTTCTAGCCCGAAACTAGAAAAGATTGAATCAGAGCTCGAGCGACGTTACAAGATCTATAAACTGAGAGATGCGTTAGATGAACTGGAGAAAAGCTATGATCGTATCTACATTGATACCCCACCCAACCTGAATTTCTTTAGTAAAGCCGCTCTGATAGCCGCCAAACGTCTGTTGATCCCCTTTGATTGTGATAGTTTTTCTCAGCAAGCTCTTATCACTCTTCTCAACAATGTGGCCGAGCTCCGAGAAGATCACAATCCCAAGTTGGAAGTCGAAGGTGTGATCGTCAATATGTTCAATGCTCAGGCCAAGTTCCCTTCTCAAATCATTGCCGATCTGAGTGATCTCGAATTACCTATCCTGGAACCTTATCTCCCCCTTTCGATCAAAATGAAAGAGTCGCACTACCATCAACAACCGCTAATCCACTTACTGCCAACTCATAAGCTTACTCAAACTTTCGAGAGGCTGTTTCACACCCTCGAAAATACCACAGAAACAGCAGTGGAAACTGAGCAATAACAACCAATTATATTCGCACTAACTAACAATAAGTTAGTGCGGAAATCACTAAAAACTGCCGATTCGACTCGCGCTTTGAGCAAAGTGTAAGCAAACGATCTCTTTTTTCTGATTTTATGGATACTTGCACTTGCACCGTTAGAATGAAGTGTTTAATATCGGTTTTGTTCTCAGGAACATTCAATAGTACGACCGTAGCTCAGCTGGTTAGAGCACCACCTTGACATGGTGGGGGTCGGTGGTTCGAGTCCACTCGGCCGTACCAATTCTCGAATGAGAAATAGTAATAATTTGCCCGCTTAGCTCAGTTGGTTAGAGTACTTGCATGACATGCAAGGTGTCACTGGTTCGAGTCCAGTAGCGGGCACCAAAATTTAGACGATATGCAACAGCTTATTGTCACGCAATACAATTTGCTCGCTTAGCTCAGTTGGTTAGAGTACTTGCATGACATGCAAGGTGTCACTGGTTCGAGTCCAGTAGCGAGCACCAAATTTAGACAATGCGCAATAGCTTATTGTCACGCGGTACAATTTGCTCGCTTAGCTCAGTTGGTTAGAGTACTTGCATGACATGCAAGGTGTCACTGGTTCGAGTCCAGTAGCGAGCACCATATTAGAAAAGCCTGTTCTCACGAGCAGGCTTTTTTGTTTTTCCCAAACAATAGAAATTCAACATCATACTAACAAACTACATATTCAATCATGTTCGATATGGCTCTCAACTTCACTTAAAATAGTCGCTCTGAATATAGAAAATTACCACCTTATAAGTCAGGGAAATCTAGTATTTCAAATACAAATAAATCTCGATTCCTCTTTCCTCTATAAAATTCTTTCCTAATCTTCGCACCATTAACCTCAAAAATAACAAGTAATCCACTGACTTCATACATTTCCCTCTGTAATTCGTATTATCAGCCGATTTAAGAAGAGAATCTTCAGTTACGTTAACTAAGCAGCATATGCACCAGATGGAAATGCTAATACTCATACGAAGTGGAGAATAGGATGCCTCATGATCAAAAGTACAATTTACAATTAGGAAAAGCACAATTTGAAAATGCACATTTCAAAGAGGACTTTAACGACATAAATCAATGGGGGGAATTTTTATCCTCTCAACAACCTTTGATGTCTTTGGCCGAAATCACTTCTCCCTCAGTAGCCCCTCCCCCTATCCTTGGTAATTCTGTTGCGATAAAAAAAGTAAAAGATCAAATTAGGAAAGCCGTCAAATCACAATTTCCAGTCATCATTTATGGTGAACCAGGGTGTGAGAAATTCACTGTCGCAATGAATATTCACGCCTCCGAACTATCAAGGCCTGGCGAATTTATCGAAGTCAGTGCACAAATTAACAGCGATAAAAGATTTCAACGCAATCTAGCCTATGCATTAATGGCTGCTAAGGATGGTACGTTATACCTCAGTAATTTAGAATATCTCAACAAAGAGAAGCTAGACATCCTGATTACACTCTTCACATTAAAAGGTTTAGGAGACCAGTTAAAAAGCAATAATATACGTTTAATATTATCATCAATTGAAGACCTCAACTATCGTATGAATAATAAATTCTCTTCCAGCCTTTCACTCTACCTCCCTCACATTTTGGATATCTACATTCCACCTCTTAAACAAAGAAGTCATGATATCAACATTCATGTTAAATATTACATTGAGAGTAATAGCCAAGGGATCTCCCCTACAAGTATCTCTGTTGATGCAGTAAAACTCCTAAGTAACAAGCAATGGCCAGGCAATAGCCAAGAACTTGAACGCTACATTGTCCGCTTAATTACATTTTGTGACAAACAGCATATTGGCAGCAATGAAATTATTGCTTTTGACCCAACATTAAAAAAGCAAGAAAAAAAAGATAATAATATTGCCATATCAATCATAAATGGCGATATCGATAAGTTTGAGCATACCCACTTAAGCGTAAAAAAGGCCATTGAGTATATCTCCTATAACTACCACCGAGAAATCACGCTCAATGAACTTGCCGAGAGTTCCTTTGTTAGTGCTTCTCACCTGTCATTCCTATTCCGAAGCATATTGAAGAGAAGCTTTAAACAACTATTAACAGAAGTTCGTATTGAAAAAGCAAAGTCTATTATCAACAACAAACCTTTATCAAAAATAACAGATGTCGCTTATAGCGTAGGGTTTGGTGATCTGAGTCACTTTGAGAAAAAGTTCAAACACCTAACCAAATTAACACCAAGACAATATAGAGACAGATGTAGAAAAGAAAATAAGCTAATTGAATAAATAATTATGCACAGGGTCAACACTCTGAAATTACCGTATTGTTCCGATTTAAAAAAATGAAATTAATTTAAATCACCTTATAAAACATATTTTTCGCCAATTTATAGCAATAGCAAATCACTATGATATTCACATACCAACAACAAGGGCTTTAAAGAAACGTCAGCACCACGCTGTACGTTTTTTGAAGAAACAACTGCAAAGCAGTTTCCACGATGAAAAAGGAGCATTTTATGCCTGTTAATGATCAAGTCACGGATTCCGTGACGCAAGTGAATACCAAAGTACTCGGTGACGTACCGGCAATGGCTGGTGGCAACTTATTGATGTCTACCAGCCAGGCTCTCAGCACCGCCGCGCTGAATGTCACATCGGCTAACCAGCAGGCAGGGTTAGTTATGCAGGCGGCAACAGTACAAGGGATCAATTCAATTATGGCAACTGGCACTGCTGTAATCGGACGTGGCGCAGAAGCCATTTTGCAGAAAGGTTAATGTATTCATCTGGCAATAATTAAGGAGAAATTATGCCTGTAAATGAGCAAGTGACCGACTCGGTCACACAAGTGAACACCAAAGTCGTTGGCGACACACCAGCAATGGCAATGGGCAACTTATTGATGTCCACCAGTCATGCACTAAGTAATGCGGCACATAATGCCACCGCAGCCCAGCAGCAAGCCCATATCACGATGCAAGCGGCAACAGTACAGGGGGTGAACTCCCTGATGTCGATTGGTAGTTCCATCGTCGGACGAAGCGCTGAAGATATTATCGAAAAAGGCTAATCACACTAACTCAATTTAAATGATAATCAATGAAAGGAAATAACTATGCCAGTAAATGAGCAAGTAACAGATTCTGTCACTCAGGTTAATACTAAAGTTGTTGGTGAAACACCTGCGATGGCAATGGGTAATTTATTAATGTCGACCAGCCATGCTCTGAGCAATGCGGCACACAATGCCACCGCAGCACAGCAGCAGGCTCACATCACGATGCAAGCCGCAACTGTTCAGGGAGTAAACTCCCTGATGTCGATTGGTAGCTCCATCATCGGACGCAGTGCCGAGGGTATTATCGAGAAAGATTCGAAATAATATCGCTTACCCCAGTAGCCTTTGTCAGCCCCCTGGCAAAGGCTTTAATCTCGGTTAGGAGACATGTATGTCGCAATATAATAAACCACCAGAGCCTGAGTACTCTGCGGCAAATACCGCCCAACAGTCTATAGCTCAATCCACGGCTTTGGCGTTATCAGATGCCACCGATAACTTGCGCAATATAAATACACTGAGCACAACAGCTATTGGGGTTGCCCTTAATCAGCTGCTCGAAACTGGCGATCCAAAATACTATAACGTTATCGAGCAAGCCCAAAAACTTGTTGCAAATGGTGCAGATAACTTCGGTATTGTCGGTGAAAAAATAGCGACTGTACTTCAGGATGAAAGCAATAATTGACCTTTAGGGAAGTTAGGTGCTTCCCGTTATAATAACCTCAAAGAGTTCTGCATTTCATCGCTATTCACTTTATGGCCATAACACCAACTATTATCCAAAATAAACCCATTCGTCATTTCAACGGCAATAAAGCGTAATTACTCCGATTCGAAACCCTAGGCATCCTTTAAGCTGGATATATTCTTGTTATTAACCCAACGTAAAGGTATCCAATATGAGTACAGATCAACGTAACACCATCGAAAATGAGGGGCCTCTAACCACACAGCAGGCCTTCTCTTCCCAACCGACAGAGTTAGTTGAAACGACATTTGCTGAAACCATCGGCTTGTCAATGCACAATGCCGTCGCCAACCAACAGCAGTCACAAATGACAACAGCAGCATCAGTCACCAATGCCTGTGCACGTCTTTTGCAATCCCAAGCCCAGCCTTCAGCTTCCAATATTAAAGATGTCGCGCCTCCTAGCATTACAGATGTTCCATCGCCTCTTGCAAACCGTGACATTGAACCAATCTACGTCGAGCCACAGAACGGCCAAAGCGTCCCTAGCAACAAGAAAAGAAAGTTAAATATCTTCAACTTTTTACGACGGAATAGCGACGGAGAGAAGAACGAATGAACAAACTTGACGATGTGGCGGCTCAGTCACGCGATCAACTCGCATACATCGAAAAATTCACACAGGACAAGCAGCTTGAGGTCGCTTCTATATTTGAGCAAAACCAACAACAGCTAAACAACCTTGAGCCTTTTCAAAAAGCCAGCGAAATTGAAAACCAAGTGAGCGAGATGATGGATTCCGTCAGTAAGGAGCTTGCTAGCGCGATGAAAGCCATCAACCAGCAGATCTCCGACTATAACCCTTCCGATTGATAAAGGAGCACCAAATAGACAATCTTTTTCTGCAATGGAGCAAGTGAGCAAATAAAGTGCTGGCACTCACTCTGTATACAAGGAGGCAAGCGTGGAAGAAAATACTGCTATCACCGAAATAATTAACCAGCTTAGCGAAGCCGCTATGGCCGATTCCGTCGGATTGCTTATGCAAAACGCTGTCGCAATACAGCACGGGATGCAAGCTGTCAGTAACGCATCTACATCTACATCCTGCTCGCTGATCTTACGCCACTCTGGTGGCTAAGTAATCATTGTTATGGTCAGTGATGCCGCAACCAATAAAGCAAGACAATCGGTCGCTCAATCTACTGCCATTGCAGTTCAAGATGCGACCGATAACCTTCGCAACCTCAATACAATCAGCACAACGGCTATAGGCGTTGCCTTATCACAGCTGCTGGCTACCGGTGATCCTAAATACCTGGAAGTTATAGAGCAAGCACAACAGATTATGGCAAAAGGCACCGACAATTTCGCAACGCTCGGTGAGAAAGCAGCCATGGTAGCCAAGCAATTTGAATAATCAAACGAGCAAGCCGCTATTGTGAAGGATTAGTCCCGGATCGTTCCCCTTTAGGTAGGGAGCGCTTAACGCTATCAATAATGCGATCTAGCAAGGCAAAGAGCAGTTCGATGCTATAACCGGCAACAAAGGCAATCGCCATTGGAGATAGGGTTATCACTTCCATTGCGGCATCTGGTTTAAACAGCCAGCCTGTGATCATGCCCGCAAGAGATCCTAGCGTCAGCCGTAAACGAAACCCTACTTCTCGAGCGGATGTGTAGGTCAACGATTTGATTTGTTGTAACAGATTACGTAAAACAAAAATAAAAGCCCCTAAAAGGCCATATAACAAAGGAAGCAAGTAGTTTTGCAGCATAGTCAGCACCGCTTCGGCAGCTAAGACATGGGCAAAAAAAGCGATTCGAAACTGGTGAAGTTTTTGTTCCGGCAAATCAATTGATAGTGTTCCACCCAAAGACCATATTCGATTCCACTGTTGTAATAGCCGATAGTTCGCATCCAGCCTTTGGTCAATCTGCTCAAACTCTAGTTGTTTCTTCCTCTCGCTCGTATCAGTAGCCTGCTCCAAGGCCAATTGAGCCTGGGTCCTTGCTTCAAATGCCGTGGTTAGGTTGTGTTTAATATCATGCCCAAATAAATAATACACCTGGAACAACAGTAAAAAAATTAGAGTGGCAACAGTATACCGCCGATACCACGCAACAACTTTTTCTGCCTGAGTTTTGTTGCACTTTGTTTGGTCTGCTCTAGGAACAACCGCTTTGATGCTTTCAACCGTGACAGGATAAACATGAGTCGCCAGACAATCGAAACTAACAAGAAGGGCTACCTCATCCTCAACAGACCAATCTCCCCGAGCTATTTTATCCTGAGCATCAATCATGATTTGAGCAGCGTCGGAATCTAACCTTTGATGACCATGGCGAGCAACGAAGTGCAATAAGCGTTGACCATCTTCGACAATCTGCAGAACCTCTTGAGTCGCAACAACCTTCTGGTGGCTACTATGTTGTGGATCCTTTAGACGTTTCATTCTCACAATCAAAATACCATCACAATAGAAAAAGGGGGAAATCCCCCCTATAAACACATTGAATTACCGACTAATAATTGTGACTCAAAGCCACGATTCATCGCTGCGGCTCAAAGCCGTAATGGTATTCCGATACTATCATCTGCAGGTGATCAAGTAGGTTTCCTCCCCCACCCGTGTTGTTCCATATCGCACGCTTGCAGTTAAAACTTAGCTCATTGGCATTGAGATCCTGCTTATTGGTATATATTCGAAGCTTACCGTTAGGCTCAATATAAGTACCAACATCAAAAGTAAAACTGTTTCCACTTGAGGAGTTAATCTGCCAACCGCTGAGATCGACACGATGTTTACTGAAATTTGTAAGTTCGATATATTCGTCGCCTTCGGTTCTCTCCTGCTCACCATCAACATTAATATACGAAATATCAACATACTGGTGCGCCTTGTTTCCATAACACCAGGAACTTACGAGCTCCATATTGTGATCATAAAGCAAAGCCTCATCACCACGATTATTCCAAATTGGCCTCTCACTACCGAAATAGTAGCTGCCTCTCTGAGCGGTGTAGATCCGTATCATCGATAGAGGCTGGATCAACGAACCAGCAGGAAAAACAAGGCGCTGATCTGGCGAACCCGCTTCTAATGTCCAGCCGCTAATATCCAAGATGGCAGGCCCTTTATTAAATAATTCAATAAACTCGTCATTAAGCTGATCATCACCTGCATAATTAAGAGCAGAAATTGTCATTTGTAACGGAGCAAAAAGATTAAAGCTCTTTTCCCATATTTCGGACAATCCCAAACCTCTATCCGCCGCATCTCCTTTGAACAAGTAGTTTTCCAGAGTTGCTCTCAGCTCATACAAATTCGCCTGCGTGCCTGCGTCTGCGATTTTTTCCCTGATCATATGTATATTTTCCATGTCATTTCTCCATCATCGTAATTAAGCAATCGAGTGTTTCTCATAGGCTTGTCGCAATTTTTCATCATAGTGATTGGTTTGATATGAAGGGCCGTTGTAATGCCTGGCAAAAGCTTCCCATTGATGGTTTTGAATTGCTGATAACAAGTGTCGATCTGACTTGATGAAGTATACAAATGCGATCAGGTGATTGTGTTCTGACTCAAACATCGCTTGAACATAGCTCTCTACATCGAGGTATCCTGCACTTTTATGGTTGAAGCCCATAATTTGATAGCGCCCCCACGAGGCAGACTTCAATGCCGCCGTTCTATCAAGCTGTATTGCTTGTTTTAGGCGAGGATATTCCGCCTCGCCGCCCTTATATAGACTGCGATTCCACTTGCGTGATGAAATAGCAGGTTGACTGCTATCGTATTGGTGATCAGTAAATTTGGAAAACTGATGGGCTTCAAATAAAATACACGGCAACCCTTCAGGCAAGAACCCCTTCCCCGCCGACTCTACGTCCGATACCGCTTTAATGGCTGCAATATCACAACTTAGCAACTCGGCTGCATGTTGATAATCGCTTTCTGCCAAACCAACCTGAGGCTCAACCTTCGAAGGAAAAAACCATTCAGCTTTATTATCACTCCCCTGAAGAAGTTCATTAATCGCCTTATGGGTACTTTCCCAGCAATCGACACGCCCATCCGGCCTTGAAAACCCCATGATTTTACGTTGAAAACTACAGATAGCCTTCACTGTATTCGAGTTCGACGGAACCTGACCAAGAGAACCATCAACACTCAGCAATTCACTCAAGCCAATGTGATTTTTCAGGCAGTTCAACGCCTGCTGGATTGCACGAATATCTTCCTGTTTATTGACGCCACCGTCGCCGACAGAGGCTGAAAGTGCTAATTGTTTCATCCTTCACTCCATATTCTTGTCTTTATGTTGATGGGTTAATTACCAATTTAATCAGTAAAAGCACCGCGTATTACCATCAACACAGAATAGAAAGTTAGTCAGAAAAAAACTCATTCCTATCAACTTAATATACAGGCAGATAGATGAACAAAAATCTGAGCACTTCCCCTATACAATCAGGTTATATTTACTGAAGTAAATTAAGATCAATGCCACAACTAATAGAACAATCAATAAGAGGTGAGTATATTAGGTTTTTATATAACCTGAACGAATGGAGCAAGTTGGATGAAAAAAATTTGAACCCTGCTGGAGTTTCAGAAAAATCATTAAGTCTAAAATGCTTATATTCTAATAATAAGAAACCTAAACCAAATACACAGTTCATACTGTTAATTTATCAATCGTGAACAGTTACACATCAACGATTATACAACGATGATAAAATAACCAACAACAATACAGCTACTGAGCAAATATTACGGCAGTTAATATTCAACGTTACTATTGCCTCACTCGCCATACAAGGATTGCGATACATGATTTCAGTTCGCCGGTTTCTTTCTCAAAAACCTTGGATCATCTCGGTTGCCATACTACTGTCTATTGGATTATGGCTGCTCAGTGGTGCATCAGATAGCGAAAATGCACTCCAGCATGAGGAGGAACAACAATCAGCGCCGCTTGCCAAGGTGATTGTAACCAACTTTAAATCACAGCCTACACACCGCTCCGTATCACTATACGGACGAACGGCCCCGGATAGACAGGCAAACTTAGGCGCAGAGGTATCGGGAACCGTGGACAAGCTCCTTGTTCGTAAAGGGCAGCGTGTCACTGAAGGCCAAGCTTTAATCCGACTCAACAAAGCTGACCGAGAACTGCAACTTAAACGCGCCGAGGCATTATTGCGAGTCCGTGACAAAGAACATAAAGCGGCCAAATCTCTTCGAGAGCGTGGTTTGCAGGGTGAGGTCGCATTAAGCCAGGCAGAAGCGGCGCTGATCGAAGCCAAAGCATCAGTCAGGAACCTGGAGCTGGCACTGGAAAATACCCTTATCAATGCCCCTTTCGATGGGATTGTCGAAACACTGCACGTTGAGAAAGGGGACTACCTGGGTATTGGAGATCCAGTTGCGACAGTTGTGGACCTTGATCCACTAGTGATCAATGCCGATGCCAGTGAGCGCCACATACAGAAAATCCATACCGGACAGAAAGCACATATTACCCTACTAAATGGCTTTAGTACCGATGGTAAAATCAGATATCAGGCAAGCGTTGCCTCTGCACAGACCAATACCTTCGCAATCGAAGTCGAAATCCCGAACCCAGGTATGAAAATGACGGCCGGGATCAGTGCTGACGTCGAGTTAAGTCTTGATAAACAATCGGCTATCAAGGTCACACCTTCGATGCTTGCTCTGGATGAATCAGGAAACTTGGGAATTAAAACCCTTGGTAATAATGATCGTGTTGCTTTCGTCCCAATCGCTATTGTCAAGGTAGAGCCCGACGGTATATGGCTTAGCGGTGTGGGTGATCAGGTTGATGTCATTACTGTCGGTCAAGGTTTTGTGCGTGAGGGAGATAAAGTCATTCCTGTACACCAAACGGAGAATGAGTAATGTTCGCTATTATCAATGCGGCATTAAGTCGCTCCCGGACCATGATCACCTTGTTAATACTCCTCTTGATCGCTGGTGCCATCATGTATCAGGTAGTACCTAAAGAATCTAATCCTGATGTCACTATTCCGATTATCTATACATCTGTTTCGCATGAAGGTATCAGCCCCGAAGACTCAGAGCGTTTGCTAGTTCGTCCTCTCGAAAAAGAACTGCGTTCAATAGAAGGCATCAAAGAAATGAAAGCAACTGCCGCGGAAGGCTATGCCTCTGTGGTACTTGAGTTCACTGTCGGCGTTGATCTCAAAGAAGCGCTGGCTGACGTTCGTGAAGCTGTCGATATAGCCAAAACAAAACTGCCTGCTGATAGTGACGAACCAATCGTAAAAGAGGTCACCATTGCAAGTTTTGACCCTGTTCTATCGATGGTACTTTACGGCACAGTTCCTGAAAGAACAGTGGTGCAAATTGCCAAACAACTTCAGGACAAGCTCGAGAGCTACCGACAAGTACTCGAAGTTGATATTGCCGGGGATAGGGAAGATGTCGTCGAGGTTGTCGTCGAACCCCTGCTGATGGAGAGCTATGGCCTCGATCAAAACGATGTATTCAATCTTGTTTCCCGCAACAACCGTGTAGTTGCTGCCGGGTTTATTGACAGTGGATACGGCCGTTTTTCCGTAAAAGTACCCTCGGTTTTTGACTCGCTGAAAGACATTCTCGAACTACCTATCAAAGTAGACGGAAACAAGGTCATTACCTTTGGTGATATTGCGACGGTACGTCGCTCGTTTCGTGATCCCAACAGTTTTGCCCGCCTCAACGGCCAGCCCGCAGTTGTCCTGGATGTAAAAAAACGAAGCGGTGAAAATATCATCGAGACCGTTGAGATCGTAAAAACGGTGGTAAAAGAAGCGCAGCAGATGGCAATGTGGCCTGACAACCTACTGGTTGAGTACACGCTAGACCAGTCGAAAGAAGTCAAAAGCAACCTCGTAGACCTGCAAAACAACATCTTATCGGCGATTATCTTGGTGGTGGTGGTAATACTGGCAATACTTGGCTCCCGTACCGCCTTTCTAGTCGGAATATCGATTCCCGGGTCTTTTTTGACCGGTTTGCTCATACTCGCCATCAGCGGGCTTACCGTTAATATTATTGTCCTGTTTGGTCTGATCATGGCGGTGGGGATGCTTGTTGACGGCGCCATTGTGGTCACCGAGTATGCCGATCGCCGGATGCAAGAAGGAATTCACCGCAAGCAAGCATATCAGGAAGCCGCAAAGCGAATGGCATGGCCTATCACGGCATCTACAGCAACAACATTGGCAGCCTTCGCACCAATGTTATTCTGGCCAGATATCACTGGTGAGTTTATGCGCTACCTACCTCTGACCCTGATCGCCACGCTAAGTGCCTCCTTGATTATGGCGCTGTTATTTGTACCGGTTTTAGGTAGTGTCATTGGCAAACCTCAACAGGCCAACAAGGAAGAACATCAGCGTAAATTGGCACTTGAAAGAGGACAGTTCGACCAGGCCAAAGGGCTTACTCGGTTATACCTTAATAGCCTTGCCATCGCTATTCACCATCCTCTGAAAATTCTTGTTGGTGCCCTACTGTTCGCAGCCCTGGTTGCTTTTGGCTATGCAAAAGCCGGGTTGGGCGTTGTTTTCTTCCCAGAAGTTGACCCTTCCCACTTTTCGTTAAAAGTCCGCTCACACGGTGATCTGTCTATCTATGAAAAAGATAAGCTGATGCGAGATATAGAAACGAGGATCATCGGAACAGAAGGGATCAGCAGTGTTTACACCCGTACTGGCGGTGATGACCAAATAGGCTATATCCAGCTTAATCCGCTAGACTGGCAATATCGCGCCCCTATCAAAGATATCATTGCTGAACTACGCACAAAGACACACGACTTGGCCGGTGTCGAACTGGAGTTCAAGTTTCCGGAAGCGGGTCCTCCGAATGACCACGACCTTATCATCGAGGTAGCCGGCACAAGTAATGATGAAATGTCTGACGCAATCCAGCAAATTCGCCACTGGGTTGAGTCTCAGGCTGCCTTTACCAATATTTCAGACTCAGGCAACAAGCCTGGGATCGACTGGGAAATCAACATTAGTCGCGATGATGCGGCCCGATATGGCGGTGATGCGACACTAGTTGGCAATACCGTCCAGTTCGTGACAAATGGACTCAAAATTGGCGAATATTTACCCGATGATACCGACGAAGAAGTCGACATTCTTGTCCGCTACCCTCAAAACAAACGGGACATCGGACGCTTTGACGAACTCAGAATCAAAACCCAGTATGGGTTAATACCGATTACCAACTTTTCCAGTATCGCCCCAGCTCCCAAGCAACACACGATCAGCCGTATTGATGGAAAACGAGTACTAGAAGTCATGGCTGATGTGGCTCCCGGCTACAACCTAAGTCTTGAGCTTCCCAACGTTCAGGCAGCTATAGATAGCATGACGATGGCTGATTCCGTCAATGTTAGACTTCGCGGACAAAACGAAGAACAAGATAATTCTTCCCGCTTTCTCCAGTCGGCATTTATTGTTGCACTGGCTGTAATGGGACTGATCCTCGTGACTCAGTTCAATAGCTTCTATCAAGCCTTATTGATACTAAGTGCCGTACTCTTTTCTACAGTCGGCGTCTTCTTGGGTCTACTTCTATTCCAGCGGCCATTTGGCATCATTATGTCGGGAATTGGTGTCATCGCCCTTGCTGGCATTGTGGTGAATAACAACATTGTATTAATCGATACCTATAACCAATTACGGCAAAAAGGCTACGAAAAAACGGTAGCGATTATGCATACCGGCTCCCAGAGGTTACGTCCCGTTATGTTAACGACAATCACTACAGTATTGGGGTTAATGCCTATGGTACTGGAGATGAACATTGATCTTATCAGTAGAAAAGTCGAGTTTGGTGCACCAAGCACCCAATGGTGGTCACAGCTTGCAACAGCAGTTGCCGGCGGCCTTACCTTTGCTACCTTATTGACTCTTATTCTGACACCTTGCCTGCTTATGCTAGGGCGCGATCAGCCCCCCAAAAAACAACAGAAAGCGACTTTCAAGCCAGTAGATAATCTTGAAATTTTGGAAGAAAGTACGATGAAAGAAGAAGTCTAGTCATTTTTCAGCTCTTTTTTCACCATCAAGCACCTTGTCACAGTTAGGTGCTTGATAATTACGGGCTAGAGGTTAGCCAATGTTCAATACCCAACGGAGCAGTAACGAAACCAACGTTTAAAGCATGGATTGACCATCAGTGGTAACCCTCACCTTCATTTAGCATGCAGCGGAAAACCCAATACGAGTATGCCGTATAGGCAATAATGATATACATCCATGGATAGAGTTGAGCTGAAACACATAATAAAAGTACAGCTAAGCAATACCTTCGACAAAAATAACCGGGTCCTGG
>Ga0209379_10001286_pt1 | contig 16874 bp, 11 predicted proteins | sample tdDd001_FD_187124 | JGI IMG/M metagenome (GOLD analysis project Ga0209379, IMG submission 187124) | Marine sediment microbial communities from the Atlantic coast under amendment with organic carbon and nitrate - tdDd00.1 (SPAdes)... | ecosystem: Environmental > Aquatic > Marine > Coastal >...
TGGCGAAGACACAGTCTGCAATGCAGTTCAGCATGACAATGGCCATTGCATTTATTCCAAGAATTTTATTATCTCCATCAGCGGGTGTCTGGGTCGATCGCATGCGAAAGAAGCCAATGGTCATTTATCTTGATTTTATTCGCGGACTATGGCTCCTTGGATTGTGGGGGATCAGCATAAATGCAGATTTGAACCTTCCAATTATCTATGCAACCCTAGCTTTTTTTGCAGTTTGTGATACTTTCTTTGGACCCTCTTATACAACCATCTTTCAGAGAATCATCTCTAAAGATCAACTTTCAGAGGCAAATGCGATCAGCAATACGGTGAAAAGTATTATAAGTGTGCTGAGCCCAGTAGTGGCAAGTTTTCTATTTATCCGTTATGGACTAGCATTGATTCTCATTTTAGATGGAGTTACGTTTTTCGCTTCAGCTTTGTCGGAACTATTCTTGGTTTTTGATGATGCTGTGAGAAAAAGTGATCGACATGTGCTTCATGAAATTATTGAGGGGATGCAGATGGTTTATCGGGACGTACGGTTAAAGTCTCTAGTGATTAATGGCAACTTGACCCACCTGTTCCTATTCCCATTTATTGAGGTCGGTGTTATATATATACTTCTGATGGTTTTCAAAGCACCTGAATTTCACTATGGCGTTGTTCAGAGTAGCATTTCGGCGGGAGCAATTTTTTCAGGTGCGCTGGCGTTATATTTTCGAAAGCGAAAGAGTGTGGCGGAGAATATCAATATAGGTATTTTTGGTATGCTTGGCGCAGTACTTATCTTTGAACTGCTGATCTTTAAGGGGATACGTGATATACTTTTTACATCGGAATATTTACCGGCAGCATTTTTGTCACTTGCATGTTTTGCCATGTTCATGGCTTTTAACTTTTATGGTGTTTTTTTCGGAAGCTTTTATCAGTCCGAAGTTTCACAAAACATGCTTGGACGTTTTACATCTCTTTTCATCATGACCATTTCTATTTCCAGGCTTCTTGGTATGCTTCTTTACGGGGCACTATTTGAATCCAATCAGCTGGAGTGGGCTTTAATCATTTTGTTTATAGGTATGGCACTGAAGGTTGTCGTTCATATTCCATTTATTAAATACGAAAAAAGTATGCAGGGTCTGGAAGAAGGGGCGAGTGAATTTGGAGCTGAATCAAGTACTGGATGAATTGACAACCGTTATGTCTGAAATAATAAAAAAACATAAGGAACAAGCCATATCGCGTGAGGCCTTATCACAGATCACTTATAGTCAATTTAACCTGATTCACTTTATTAATGATACCGAAAATGCAACAATTACAGAACTGGCGGAGTTGATGCATCTGACAAAACCAACACTTACAACAGCCGTCAATAAGCTGATTAAATTGGGGCTCGTTGAGAAGATTCCTTCAGTTGAAGATAGAAGGGTACAGTATATCAAACTTACGCCAAAGGGACATAGCATTGGACGTGCGGAGATGAATGCATTTGACGAGTGTATCGATATTATGAAGAAGAAGCTAGGCACAGACTTTGAAATATTTGAGAGCATGCTCTACCGATTGCTCGAAGACGAGGATCTACCTAAATAAGGTAGATTTATACGAATAGTAATAACGTCACTGGATGATAAAACCAGTGGCGTTTTTTTGTACGTTTATGTATTCAGAATGAACATACTTGACAATAAACGACCCAGTGAATAAAATAGAACAAAAGAAACCGAATGAATATTCGGTCGGTTTCGATTCTACAAGGAGGTTACATAATGCAGTATAGAATAATTCCCAAAACAGGTGACAAAATTTCTGCTATAGGTTATGGATGCATGCGGTTCCCAACAAGAGCAGGACGTATAGATGAAAAAAAGGCTGAAGCACAAATTCGGTACGCTATTGAAAATGGTGTAAACTACTTTGACACTGCACTCCCTTATCATAATGGTGAAAGTGAGAAATTCCTGGGAAAAGTTCTTGAAGGGGAATTGCGAAGTCGAGTTAAATTGGCAACAAAATTACCTCCTTGGCGTGTAAAAACCAGAGAAGACATGGACCTGATTCTACAAGAACAACTTTCAAGCTTACGTACAGACTGCATAGATTATTATCTGATTCATGGCATACAAAGCCCAGATGTTTGGGAGCGTATGCTTGAGCTGGGTGTTATAGATTTTTTAGATCAAGCAAAGAAAAATGGATATATCAAAAATGCCGGTTTTTCTTATCATAGTGATCGCAATAGTTTTAACAAAATAATTGATGATTATGATTGGGAATTTTGCCAGATCCAGTATAGCTATTTAGATGAAAACAATCAAGCTGGAAAAGATGGATTGGAATATGCGGCGTCAAGAGATATTGCTGTATTTATTATGGAGCCCCTTCGAGGCGGCAGTCTTGTTGGAAAACTTCCAAATCCAGTACAATCAGAATTCGATAAAGCGGGTGCGAATCGTACTCCCGCAGACTGGGCAATCAGCTGGATTCTCAATCACAAAGAGGTCACTTGCGTGTTGTCAGGCATGAATGTTGATGAACATATAAAGGAAAATATTGAGATTGCCAGTCGCGCGCAGCCTGGTAAAATGACTGAATCCGAGGTTTTGGTTATTGAAAAAGTAAAAAACGTATTTGAAAAGCTTATGAAGGTGCCATGTACGGGGTGTGCATACTGTATACCTTGTCCTGCAGGCGTTGATATACCTGCTTGTTTTGAACACTATAACAACAAATCCTATTTCGGATTAATGAGTGCCAAACCAATGTATCTCATGGCAACGGCGCCAATGATGGATGATAAATCATCAAAAGCTTCACTTTGTTTCGAATGCGGCAAGTGCGAGTCGCATTGTCCTCAGCATATAGAGATCAGAAAAGAACTTAAAAAAGTCGCGAAAGAAATGGAAGCATTCTATGATCCAGCGCTGATTTGGATTGCAAAAAAAATTCTGTAGATCAGCTCCTTGACAAGCACTTCATTCGTGTATACGCTACTTACTGAAGACTGCTTAATGATAGGAATGAAAACCATGAAAACAATTAAACCCATTAAAACCGAAACAAAAAATGAAATAACAGATAAAAGAAAAAAAGTACTGGATGCAACGTTGAAGCTCATTTTAGAATCTGGAGTTCAAGCCACATCAATGGCAAAGGTTTCAAAGCTGTCTGGCGTGGCCGTAGGCACAATATATCATCATTTTTCAAGTAAAGAAGCCATCATTACAGAACTTTATCGATGTATGAAGCTTCAGATGATTGAGGCGATTATGCCTTCAATTTTGGCAGATAAAAGTGTGAAAGAAATATTTACGCAGTCCATGCAAAGAATGTTGGACTATGCACTTGAGAATCCTGAGGCTTTTGAGTTTGTAGAAGCGTTTTATATGTCACCCATTATTGATGATGACGTTCGGCGCGAAGTGGAATCGAAATTCAAATCCACAATTTTTGGATACTTTGATGAACTCAGAAAAGAAGGTTTCGTGAAAACCACATCGAATGAAATGATATTTTTGTATCTGAACGGATCAATGTCCAGCATGATAAGAGCCAGAATTCTTGGACAGGTTGATTGGACAGAAGATATGACTGAGGAGTATATAAATATGGTGTGGGAAGGCGTCACAAAAGTATAACTATTTAGGACCAGCATGAAACTATGCTGGTCTTTTATTTATTTGAAAACAAACAAATGACCCGTTCTAATTTGGAATGGGTCATTTTATTTTTCTTTAATCCAATCTGGGATGATAATTTAGGAAATAATTGGGGTATAAAACCCTATAGTGCACCTGAAAGGGGGAATATAATGGACGGTCTAAAAAGGACACCTCTCTATGATTTACATGTAGAGTCTGGTGGAAAAATGGTTCCATTTGCAGGTTGGGACATGCCGGTGCAGTATAAAGGACTGGTAATAGAACATGAAGCGGTCCGGCAAAAAGCGGGTCTTTTTGATGTGTCTCATATGGGTGAGGTTGAAGTTGAAGGTCCAGAAGCGGAAGTCTTTGTGAATCACCTTGTAGTGGGTGATGTTTTTGGTCTTGAATCTGGAAAAGTGCTTTACAGCCTCATGTGTTATGAAACGGGAGGCATTGTTGATGACCTCCTAGTTTATAGACGTTCTGAGGATCAATTCTTACTTGTGATCAATGCGGGCAACATTGATAAAGACGTTGAGTGGATCATGAAGCAAGCAAATGCATACTCTGTTTCAGCGATCAATAAATCTTCAGAATACGCACAGATTGCATTGCAAGGTCCACTGGCACAAAAAATACTTCAGAAGCTTGTCAAAGAGGACCTAGACACCATTGGATTCTTTGAGTTCAAAGAAAATATTGCCATAGGAAATGTGGAAGGTCTTATATCCAGAACAGGCTACACCGGTGAAGATGGATTTGAAATCTATTCTAGTCCGGAAGTGGTCAAGCATTTATGGGCAGGTATTCTTGAAGCAGGTGCAGCAGATGGAATAGAACCTGCGGGCCTTGGTGCAAGAGATACGTTAAGGTTTGAAGCAACGCTTCCACTTTACGGACATGAAATAGACAAAGACGTCACACCACTTGAAGCTGGACTAGGCTACTTTGTAAATTTGGATGGTCCAGACTTTATAGGTAAAGAGGCACTCGTCAAACAAAAATCTGATGGACTTGAACTTAAGTTGGTGGGATTTGAATTATTAGATAAAGGCATTCCTAGACAAGGGTATAACATTATTAGAAATGGTGATGTCATTGGCAAAGTCACCACAGGATACAAAGCACCAACTGTTGGAAAAACCATCGGTCTGGCACTTGTAGATATTGAGTATACAAAGCTTGGATCAGAGTTTGAAATTGAAATTCGAGACAAGCTAAAAAAAGCAGTCGTAATTAGCAAACGGTTCTACTCTAAAAAGTATAAAAAATAATAGGAGGCAAAACAATGAAGGTACAAAGCGGACTATATTACTCAGAAGATCATGAATGGGTGCGTGTTGAGGGAAATATAGCATACATAGGCGTTAGCGATTATGCGCAGCACGAACTAGGAGACATTGTTTATGTTGAGCTTCCTGATGAAGACGATGAATTTGAAAAAGGCGACTCTCTGGGTACAATCGAGTCTGTTAAAGCGGCAACTGATATTTTAATGCCCATCTCTGGAAGAGTTATTGAAATCAATGATGAACTTGAAGATTCCCCTGAGAAAGTCAATGCAGAAGCTTATGAGGCTTGGCTGATAAAATTGGAGTTCACAAATGAAGCTGAACTTAAGGATTTGATGACCGCTGAAAAATATGAAGAGTTTCTAAAAGAAGACTAATTTCAGTCCATCAACCGTATTACGAGGAGGTGATGCAGTGCATAGATATATTCCAAACTCAAAACAGGACAAAGAAGAAATGCTGGAATCAATCGGTATGAAGAGCATGAATGACCTGTTTGCAGATATTCCAGAAGATTTTCGTTTAAGGCGAGATTTGAAACTAGACCTTTCAATGACAGAAATTGAAGTGGATCGTCTGATGAAAAGCCTTGCTTCAAAAAATATGAGCACTGACGATTTAACATGTTTTATGGGTGCAGGCGCATATGACCATTTCATACCAACTGTGGTTAATCACTTGGCTGGAAGGGCTGAATTTTTTACGGCGTACACGCCATATCAACCAGAGATCAGTCAAGGTACACTACAATCCATCTTTGAATATCAGTCGCTTATATGTGAGTTGACAGGTATGGACGTGTCGAATGCTTCTGTTTATGATGGCGCTCATGCTGCAGCAGAAGCGGCTATGATGACATGTGCAGTTAAAAAACGTGACAAAATGCTTATTTCGATGACTGTTCATCCTGAAACACGACAGGTGCTTAAAACATATTTCAAATTCAGAGGGATTGAACTTATTGAAGTTCCTATGAAAGATGGCGAAACTGATTATGAGAAATTAAAAGAGCTCACAGATAAATCTATTGCGGGTATGCTTGTACAATCCCCAAATTTCTTTGGGATTATTGAGGATATTGCGCGCGTGTCTGACTTAATGAAAGAACACAAAGCACTTACAGTTGTTTCCGTAGATCCAATTTCACTGGCCATTCTTGAACCACCAGGGAAACTTGGAGCAGATATTGTCATTGGTGAGGGTCAGGCCTTAGGCAATGATATGGCTCTTGGTGGACCATACTTTGGATTTATGGCTGTCACCAACAAATTGGTTCGTAAAATCCCAGGTCGGATATGCGGTCAGTCGGTAGACGAAGATGGCAAACGTGCCTTTGTTTTGACGCTTCAAGCCCGTGAACAACATATACGTCGTTTTAAAGCAACGTCGAATATTTGTACGAATCAAGGCCTTATGATATTAAAAGGCGCAATATATATGAATACGTTAGGCAAAGAGGGTCTTAAAGATGTGGCTATGCACAGTATGCAAAAGGCGCATTATATGCAAAAAATTCTTGTGGAAAAAGGCCTTGCAGAACCTATCTTTGATAAACCATACTTCAAAGAGTTTGCGGTGAAGTTCACAAAATCCGTTGCTGAGATCAATGAAGCTCTTCTTGCTGAAGGCATTCTAGGTGGATTTGATGTGAACCAGGTGTACCCAATGCCAAATACCATGCTGATTGCTGTGACTGAAAAACGCACAAAATCAGAGATGGATAACTTTGCGAATAAACTGGAGGTGATCGTGTGAAATTCTACGAAAAACTGATCTTTGAAGTTTCAAAATCAGGTAGACGCGCGTGTCACCTGCCAGAACTTGATGTTGAGGCTTTAAGCCTTGATGATATGATTCCAAAGAATTACCAAAGAAAAGAAGACGCAGAACTTCCAGAGGTGAGCGAGATCGATGTGGTACGCCACTATACAGGGATTTCTCAAAAGAACTACTCGATTGACGGTGGATTTTATCCTCTTGGATCATGTACTATGAAATACAATCCAAAAGTGAACGAAGATGCGGCTTCTAATCCTGGATTTAAAAATCTTCATCCGTATCAACCTGAGAAGACCATTCAGGGCGCACTTGAACTTATGTATGAACTCTCAGATATGCTGGCTGAAATTTCGGGGATGGACCAAGTGTCATTACAACCTGCGGCTGGCGCACAGGGTGAGCTTACCGGGCTGATGCTTATTAAGTCTTACCATGAAAATAGAAATGAACATCAGAGAAATAAAATCATTGTGCCTGACTCTGCACATGGAACCAATCCGGCTACGGCTGCAGTTGTTGGTTTTGAAATAGTCGAGATTTCATCAGATGATAAGGGCAATGTCGATATTGAGGCCCTTAGAAATGCAGTGGGAGACGACACGGCGGGCCTTATGTTGACCAATCCGTCAACGTTGGGGCTTTTTGAACAAAACATTGGCGCGATTGCAGAGATTGTTCATGATGCCGGCGGACTTTTATACTATGATGGTGCCAATATGAATGCCATTATGGGTCAATGTCGACCTGGAGACATGGGCTTTGATGTTATGCACTATAATCTTCATAAAACATTCTCAACGCCACATGGCGGTGGTGGGCCGGGTTCTGGTCCAGTGGGTGTCAAAGACATTCTTGTTCCGTTTTTGCCTGTACCAATGATCTCGGTAGATTCAGATGTTTATCATCTTGATTACGACAAGCCTCTAACCATTGGTAAGGTGAAGAGTTTTTATGGAAACTTCAATATCCTTGTACGTGCCTATACGTATATTAAGGCCATGGGGTATGACGGCATAAAAGAAGCCAGTGAAACAGCTGTTCTTAACGCCAATTATCTTATGCATCAAATGATGGAAGACTATCAGATTCCTGAAGATATGCTTTGCAAGCATGAGTTTGTTGCAGCAGGTCTTAAGACAGCTCATGAAGGGGTGAGTACTCTTGATGTGGCGAAGCGAATTATTGACTATGGTTACCATCCGCCAACGGTGTATTTCCCTCTGATTGTTCATGAAGCACTGATGATTGAACCAACAGAAACCGAGAGTATGGAAACCTTAGATGATTTTGCAAAGGTCATGAAACATATAGCACATGAAGCTATAAACGAACATGATCTTCTGAAAAATGCACCACACCGCACACCGGTGCGTCGTATTGATGAGGTTCGTGCAGCAAGAGATTTAATATTAAAGTATAAGGATTCATTGAAAGGTTAAAAGATCAATAGTTTAGTGTAAATGTAAGGAGTCTTTCGACGTTTGAAAGACTTCTTTTTGCATATTACTGAACACAATTATCATGAAAACCTAAAATATATCCAAAATAATGATAGGCATTCTATAATCGTCAGTTGACAATATTCGGTTAAAATTGATAAATTGGATACAATATATGTGAATCGTTAAATGGTTATTATGCAAGATTCTGAGTGCAAAGTACGTTAAAGGTTTAACTTGAATAATATTGGAGGGTCTATGGAGTTATTAGAAGGTAAGATAATAGCGGCACAAATGCGTGAAGATATGGCAAAAGATCTAGAAAAATTAACTGAAGCAGGAATCACACCTGGCCTTCGAGTTATTCTTATTGGAAACGACCCAGCCGCAGCATCATATGTGCGTATGGTGGAGCGCCGTTGCCACAAGGATGGACTAGATGCTCAAGTTTTATATTTAAAAGAAGATATTGCAGAAGAAGTGCTTATTTATGAAATTGAAAAGTTGAACGCAGACAATAAAGTACATGGAATTTTAGTTCAAATGCCACTTCCGGGTCATATTGATAAGACAAAGGTAATTGCGGCAATTGATCCGAATAAAGATGTGGATGGTTTTCATGAATTGAATTCAGGGAAGCTGTATGTAGGCTCAGACGCTCTTTACCCTTGTACACCTTACGGTGTGATTCATATGCTTGAGTATGGTGAGATTGAAATAGAGGGCAAACACGCTGTTGTGATCGGACGAAGCAACGTGGTTGGAAAACCTGTAGCGATGCTTCTTCTCGAAAGAAATGCCACTGTTACAATTTGTCATTCACGTACGAAGAATCTAGCCGAATTGACAAAGCAGGCAGATATCCTAGTAGCGGCTGCAGGACGCGCACATATGGTGACAGCAGATATGGTGAAGCCAGGTGCAGTGGTTATTGATGTTGGCATTCATGAGGTGGATGGTAAAATCACGGGTGACGTAGATTTCGAATCGGTAAAAGATAAAGCAGGATATTTGACGCCAGTACCGGGCGGCGTTGGTACGACAACGATTGCAACGTTATCATGGAATACAATCAAGGCTGCATTAGAGGGATTCAAGTAGATCTATATGCAGACTTTCGTATTTCAATCAAATTGAAGAAAAGCCATCCCACTAAACCTTTGGGTTTAAATGGGATGGCTTTTTTTGAAATTTTTATTCAATGTATTCGATCATATGTTAGTTGATATCGTAAATAATATTACTGACAGTCACATTGTGAACATCCATTAAGTTCAGTGTAAAGGATGCTCTATTCGTATAGTCTGAGACACCAAAGGTTCTGATGAGTGGACGTAGAGGGTGCGAAGTGCTGTTCTTGAGAACGACACCTTTTTGACTGTTTGAAAGTCGTACATATGCTCCCACTGGATAAGGCGTGACACTTTTACATAATACACTTGCAGCTTCAAAATCAAATAAAACCCCTGCATTGCCCAGTATGTATTCGATGACTTCATTATGCGGATAAGCACATCGATGTTTTCTGTCCGAGGTCATTGCATCATACACATCAGCGACCATCACAATTTTAGCCAGTCGATTGATTTTATCTTCCATCAACCCATTGGGATACCCTGAACCATTTATCCGTTCATGATGTTGAAGTATAATCGATTTTACGTGACCGTTAAATGTTGTATTTTCAGTGATGTGTTTATAACTTGAAGTGGGATGCGTGTTAACAGCAGTTCTTTGAGAATCCGACAGTTGTTCTTCGTGATCAAAGACTTCTCTATGTATATCGTTGAAACCAATGTTCATCATGAGTGCGCCAAAAGCCAGATCCTTCAAGTCGCTTGATTTTAATCCAAGCTTTGTTCCGATCACGATTGATAATACCGCTGTATTGACACTGTGTTCATGTTGGTAATAGTCCTCTGATTTTATATCCATAAGTGAAATTCGAATATCTTTTGTTTTCATAACCTCATCAACCAAATCCGACGTCACCGAAATTAGTTGATCATGAAGTTGTTCTCCCATTTCACTGTAATTAGATTTTGTAGACTGTTTACTTATTGATGAATAGAAGTCATCTATGCCTTTTTTTACATGATAAACGGCATTCTTTCTGACTTCGGGTTTTATGATGTCTTTGACATCCTCCTGAAGCAGATCTTCAATTTCTGGATCTTTGACATATATAGACTTGATTCCGAGGCGCTTGATACGTGTAATGTTTTTCTCTGTCAGGATGGAGTTTTTTTGAAGCAGAACCTGACCTTTAATATTGACAATGCTCTCGGCTAAGATTTCGTTTCCTTTTAATAAATATAATGGGATAAAACGCATGAATTCACACTCCTGTATTAAATAGTTAAAAAATTGAATTTTTAAGTACATCATTTTCCATATGGTTTAGGTTGATGTCGAACAACGAATGTAAAATATCGAAGTTGTTCGATTGGGTAAAGTATAAATTAAAAAAAAGCTAAGTGCAATATTTCGATTGTCGTCAGAAATACACTTTATGTTTTTACGTGCTAGTGGAAAAGTTAATGAATATACTAAACCTGTGAGATTGATTAATTTTAGTATAGTAATGTGATGTTTCTGTGAAATGCATCACAAATTTAGTATAGTAGTGAGAAAATGTATTGAATAGTACTATAATTTTTAGGTTATACTCCGTTTTTTTGTTGAATTGTTGAAACAATTCAATGCCAAGGAGATGATGGGAATTATCAGAACTGGGTATGAGGTTGGAAAAGACAAATGAATCCCAATCCACTCGGAACATTTGCGCTCATTTATAACAATGTCATTGTGTCAGATTATCCGATCAGCCTTGGACGGTTCAAAAACATTGCAAAAAAAGAGCTTAAACTATATGATAGCTGAGGAATCGGCACTGTACGTGTGCTTTCAATAACTCCGTCAATGTGCGGAGCTTTTTTTATTATCATTCAAACAGTGATTACGGTGTATCAGGATTGGAAATAGTGTATAATAGCACTAATGATGACAATGGGGGAACTTTGTCTCGTTTGTACTTTGAATTAAGGAGAGATTGTTTTGAATTTTTTATTTGGTGGTGTGGGCCTCACCGTTGTTATTGCGGCTGTGGCAATATGCAAAGTAGCTAAACAGGGCGAAAAAATAGATATTGATGAAGTCATTAATGACTTCCGCGTTCTGAGAACAGCTTTTATGCATTTTAAAAAAGAAGAAAAAGGACTATGTGAAGAACTTAAATTCCTGATTCCTTATATGAAAGAGGAACGGGATATTGATTGGTCACGCTACTCGATTACCATTGATCAGAAGTATATGGTTGTCAAAGACGCAAAGACAGTGTCTACTGAGGAGCTTATTAAACGTCTGGGAAGCACAACATTAGTGAAGAACAATAAAGTTTATTTGAGTTTTGGAAGCGTGAATACAATTAGTAAAGTTCAGGCTGTTGCAAGTTTTCGTATAATTCCTGCTGATGGATTTACAACAACGACCAGTATTGAGTATGATTATTCAGCGTCAATCGCTGAAGACAGTGAAATTAGTGACGTTGAATGGAAAGATATGCAACCGCGCTATTCTGAGCCAGGTATTAAAAAGATCAAATTGAGAATTCAAGATAAGAATGGAAATTGGTCAGATTGGGCTGAACAACAAATTGTTGTTAAAGAAGTAAAAGGTATAAAAGCGATTGCTACAGGCCATGATTCTGTTTTTGTCGTTCATAGAAACGGAAAATCTGATGGATTTGGCCGAAATGATTTTGGTCAATTAGGACTTGGTCAAGGTGGAGCTGTTGCAAGACGTAAGATGCTTAACATGATTGATAATGCAGAGCAAATAGACGCTGGAGAACACCATACTATTATTCTAACCTATGATAAAAAAGTTATGACTGTGGGTCGAAATAACTTTGGTCAACTTGGTCTGGGTGACAGAACAGATGTTATAAATCCAAAGCAAATTTGGGGCCTGGAAAACATAAATCAAATATCCGCGGGTGATAATTTTGGAGCTGCACTTACAAGTGCTGGACATGTATATACTTGGGGCAATAATGAGTATGGACAGCTTGGAATAGAACCAAGTTATTTTAAAGAAATTCCAACACGTGTGGAAGGTATTGAGAATATCAAGGCGATTTCATGTGGCAGTACACATATGCTTGCACTTGGATTTGACGGAATTGTGTATAGTTGGGGTGACAATCGAAGCGGCCAGCTTGGGCATGGTTATAAAGGCAAACATAATGAGCCGCTGGTGACAACGATAGCAGGTATTAAAGGGATTTGCGCAGGTCGTGGATTCAGTCTTGCAATTACTGAAGCCGGTAAAATTAAGTCTTGGGGTATGAACAGCAAAAGTCAATTGGGCATCGTTGGCGAGTCAGAAATGCTGTTTGCGTTAGAGATTACGGATCTTAAAAACATTGTGGAACTCTGTACAAAAGGAAACTTCACAGTTGCTCGCAGTGATATTGGCCAGGTCTGGACTTGGGGACATTATAGTGGTGTTGATGACGATTATCCAACCAAACCAGTTTGTGTGGGAGACTTAAAATATATCAAATCAGTTGCTGCGACCACTGACAGTGGATATGCGGTTACTGACAAAGATGACGTTATTCGATGGGACAGAAACATAGCGAAAACCGAAAACGTTCTGTTTTTTGAAGAAGATGCAGATGTTCCCGAAAATGGTGGAGAGAAAAATGGTGCTAAAAATGGCCATGATAAAAAGAATCAAGTGAAAGCATAATTGTTGAAATCAGCCGGGTCGGAGAATCGATCCGGTTTTTTTGTACCCTAAAAAGAGCTGGAATGTTCATAACGGCCCATTACGGAAACTTCATAAAACTATGAACGTTTTGTAACAAAAGATGTTGAATTTTCGTAAAATTCCTGTTATATTAATGGGAATAGATTTGAAAGATGAGAGAGAATATACGATCGAGTGAATAAATATACTTATAGAAGGGGTGGTACTTTTGAAGAAATTCAAAAGAGTATTGGTTGCAAATCGTGGCGAAATTGCCATTCGTATCTTCCGTGCATGTCATGAGCTTGGAATACGTACTGTTGCGATCTACTCAAAGGAAGATAAGAATGCCTTATTTAGAACAAAGGCTGACGAGTCATACCAAATTGGGAAGTCGAAGGGGCCTATTGAGGCATACTTAAATATCAATGAGATAATAAAGCTTGCGAAGAGCAAAGGTGTAGACGCAATTCATCCAGGTTATGGATTTTTATCTGAGAATCCTGAGCTTGCTGAGAAGTGTGCTGAAGCCGGAATCGAATTTATTGGACCAGATTCAGACATGATGGTTCGAATGGGTGACAAGATCAAATCGAAGATTGTCGCATCAGCTGTTGGTGTACCAACAATTCCTGGATTTGAAAAGCCACTTTTAACAGAAGAGGAAGCTCTTGAAGCAGCACGCTTTTGTGGGTATCCGGTTATATTGAAAGCTTCTGCAGGCGGTGGTGGACGTGGAATGCGTATTGTTCGCGAGGAGTCACAGCTTGTGAATGAATACCACAGTGCTAAAAACGAGGCTAAAAAAGCATTTGGAATTGAAGACGTATTTATTGAGAAATTCCTTGAAGATCCAAAACATATTGAAGTACAGATTCTTGGTGATGCACATGGAAACATCGTCCATTTATATGAGCGTGATTGTTCCATTCAACGACGTCATCAAAAATTGATTGAGTTCACGCCATCGATTTCGCTTTCACCTGAAAAGCGTAAGGCAATCTGTGATGATGCGGTTCGAATTTCAAAAGCGGTTAGCTATAAAAATGCTGGAACAGTGGAGTTCCTTGTTGATAAAGCTGGAAAACATTACTTCATTGAAATGAATCCTCGTGTTCAAGTTGAACATACAGTTACAGAAATGGTGACCGGTATTGATATCGTTCAGTCGCAAATTCTTGTGGCTCAAGGGTATGCTCTTGATTCAGAAGAAATCGGTATTCCGTCTCAGGAAAGCATCAAAATCAATGGTTATTCAATTCAGTGTCGAGTTACAACTGAAGACCCTGCTAATAACTTTGCACCAGACACAGGCCTTATTGATGTGTACAGATCAGCATCAGGTTTTGGTATTCGTCTAGATGGTGGAAATGGATATACAGGCTCTGTCATAAGTCCCTATTACGACAGTCTTCTTGTTAAATGTACATCGTGGTCAAGAACCTTTGATGATGCGATTCGAAAGTCTGTGCGAGCTATAAAAGAAATGAGTGTACATGGCGTTAAAACCAATATACCGTTCCTTATTAATGTCTTGAATCACGAGGACTTTAAGGCTGGGATATGTGACACGAACTTTATTGCAACACATAGAAATCTATTTGATTTTACAGCAAAGCAGGATGTTGAGCTTAAACTTCTGAGTTTTATTGGCAACACGGTTGTCAACGTAACTGGTGGTAATAAAGCAAACTTTGACGTTCCTGTTGTGCCGAAATATAAAAAAATAGCAGACCTGAGTGGCACGAAGCAGATTCTTGATGAAAAGGGAGCTTCTGGTCTGGTTGATTGGGTGAAGTCTCAAGACAAACTCCTTTTAACAGATACAACAATGCGTGATGCTCACCAGTCACTGATGGCGACACGTGTTCGTACTCAGGATTTAAAGAAAATTGCAAAGGCAACATCACATCTTGGACAAGATTTATTCTCTGTCGAAATGTGGGGTGGTGCAACATTTGATGTGGCTTATAGATTCCTGAAGGAATCACCATGGGAACGCCTTGATACTATAAGAGAGCGTATGCCGAATGTCTTGCTTCAAATGTTGATTCGTGGATCAAACGGTGTTGGGTATAAGAATTATCCTGACAATGTTATTCGTGAGCTCATCCAAGAATCTTCAAAGCGTGGTATTGACGTGTTCAGAATCTTTGATTCACTCAACTGGTTCAAAGGCATGGAAGTTGCCATTGATGAAGTTCTTAAAACAGGTAAAGTGGCAGAAGCCTGTATCTGTTATACAGGAGATATTTTAGATACAACGAGAGATAAATACTCTTTGAAATATTATGTTGACCTTGCAAAGCAAATTGAGAACTCAGGCGCACATATTCTCGGCATCAAAGATATGTCCGCACTTCTTAAACCGTATGCAGCGTTTAAACTTGTGAAGGCGCTTAAAGAAGAAATTTCAATTCCAATTCACTTGCATACACACGACACGACAGGTAATGGTGTAGCAACGCTTATGATGGCTGCTGAGGCGGGCGTAGATATCGTTGATACGGCATTTAATGCAATGTCAGGTTTAACATCACAGCCAGCTTTAAATTCAGTTGTAGCGGCACTTAAGAATACTGAACGTGATACAGGTATTTGCCTTGATTCTATTCAGAAGCTTTCTGATTATTGGTCAAGTGTGCGTCCGGTTTATTCGCAATTTGAGTCTGACCTTAAGTCATCGAGTGCTGAGATTTATAAGTTTGAGATTCCTGGTGGTCAGTATTCCAACTTGAAACCACAGGTGGAGAGTTTTGGTCTAGGGCACAGGTTTAACGAAGTGAAAGATATGTATAAATCCGTGAATGATATGTTTGGTGATATTGTTAAAGTAACACCATCATCAAAAGCTGTTGGAGATATGGCGATCTTCATGATCCAGAATGACTTAACACCTGAAAATATTATAGAAACAGGTAAAGATCTGGCATATCCTGATTCAGTGGTGGCATACTTTGGCGGAATGATGGGACAACCCGTTCATGGTTTCCCTGAAGACCTGCAAGGTATTGTGCTAAAAGGTGAAGAGCCAATTACTGTTCGTCCTGGTGAGCTTCTTGAACCTGAAGATTTTGATGCGATTGCTGAGACTTTAAAATCTAAGCATGGCATTGAGCCGTCAAAGTCTGATTTAATTAGTTCGGCACTCTATCCTAAGGTATACGACGACTACTTGAACTATGTGGCAGAGCATGGTAATTTCAGTCGAATGGGTTCAGATATTTACTTCCATGGTCTTGTAGAAGGCGAAACGTGTGAAGTGGAAATCGAAGAGGGCAAGACACTCATCATAAAACTTCTTGACGTTGGTAAAGTTGATTTAAACGGAAACCGCCGACTCGCATTTGAAGTGAATGGAAACAGACGTGATGTTATGATCGAAGACAAGTCGTCAATGCTTTCTATCGGTGGCGGTATAGAGCGGAAGGTTATGGCCGATGCGAGCAACCCATTTGAAGTTGGTGCATCGATTCCAGGCAAAGTTGTTAAAATCATGGTGAAGGAAGGCGACGAAGTAGAAGACAATCAAATCGTTGCTGTGGTTGAAGCCATGAAAATGGAAACTAATGTGACGACTAAATGCGCAGGCGTTGTTGAGCATGTTTATGCGTCAGCAGACCAAATGGTTGAAGCTTCAGAACTTCTTTTATCATTGAAAGAAGAATAAGTGCGTCATAAATTCAAATTTTGGGTAATCAAGCATTAAGATATGAAGCTGTTTAGAGATAATAAAATGTCTCTAAACAGCTTTTTAACTTAATTTAGAAATAGTTTGAAGGTTTTTTATACATTATGTCGAATGAAACTTATAATGCGGAAACTCAGCGAAACAGACTTTTTGAATTTGTGCATATAAGTATTGGGAATAGGGTATGAATATCGTGATAATATATTAATGGAACGAGGGGGTCTCATGACGCTTATGCAAGATATGCTATTTCAATCAGACCAACAAGTAGATA
>Ga0209379_10001287_pt1 | contig 16874 bp, 16 predicted proteins | sample tdDd001_FD_187124 | JGI IMG/M metagenome (GOLD analysis project Ga0209379, IMG submission 187124) | Marine sediment microbial communities from the Atlantic coast under amendment with organic carbon and nitrate - tdDd00.1 (SPAdes)... | ecosystem: Environmental > Aquatic > Marine > Coastal >...
TAAGTATATTTTAAAACCTGACGGGAAACCTGACGGAATTTCTTTATTGATATTAAATTGTCTTTATTTATCCTTTATTTGAATGAATCCTGAAATCCTTTAAAGTATTAATGTTTATGGGATGTGTGTTGTAAATATCAATGATTTATGAAATAGATGAATTAAGTAATTTTCAGTCCGCCAGAGACCTCAAAAAACAAAACCTCATTTACTTATGTAGATGAGGTTTTGTTTTTGATACCATCCAATTCTTAGGTCATTCTTCCAATTCTGATTGTCTTTTATCACACGAAAGAATTCGTGCGATAGCAGGGGAAAAGAAATAATATTATTGTGCTTATAGTTTTAATTTAAGTTTCTTGATAATTTTTATCCGTTAATAATTCTTTTAACTCTGGAGCAAAGTGTGACCAAACAAGGTAGAAGGTTTTTCCATTGTGAGAAATAATTTTACATCCCTCTTCTTTCTCTTTTGGAGTAAAAACAATTTCTTGATTATTTATCTTCACATCATTTAAACTTAAAAGTATAGTTCTTCTCTTTAAGAAAAGAATTTTATTAGTACATATCTTAATTTGGTTACTGCTAATAAAATTAACTTTAAAGATTACCCTATTAAAAGTTCTGATATTCTTAATAAAGCCTATCACAATAAAAACTAAAAGAAATACTAATAACGCAATCCCTAAATAAACTATACTCTTATTTTCCGCAGAACCAATAAATATAAAAGACATAATCACTAAATATATTGGAGATAGAAAAATATACTGATATATATTATTTTTTCTTCTTTTAAAAAAAATCGCACCACTATTATTTATTCTAAATTTCATAGTTCTTTATTTTTGATTCTTCAATGTTCTGACATCTCCTACAATAGAATGGACTGTCCCAGTTGTAATAGTTAGATAGTTTATAGAATTAAAAAAAGCTCGAGTGCGAGTCGAGCTTGATTTATTCTATTTAAGACTACTAGATTTTAATTAAAGGTATAAAATATGAAAACCTTTGTTGGATGGGCCAACGACCCAAAATCCGTTAGACGGCAGCGTCTTAAAACACTTGGTATTATTACTGTCGCTATTATAGGTCTTATCGGAATAGCTATCAAACATGCCGATAAATTACAAATACTTGTAGATATGATTTCTAGTAATAGCTGATATTGAGAGCCCTTATGGGCTTTCTTTGTTTCATCTACAAAACAAATATATTCTATATCGGTTTAAATTTAAACCAATTGTTCACTTTTCTCTTATAAATAATATCTATAAGTTAATAATATCTCTTTGATTTCCACCACTTCCGCGGATTCTTCTCAATATATTCCGAAATCATTAAAAAAGCACGATCGTTTCGTATGATTCGTTCATAATAATTTCGGTGCCACAATCTTTTATGGAATGCTTGCCAATTATGCTCTTTTACCCCTTTAATGTACTCTACCGTTGTTATCGACTTAAAAGCCCCAATCATATTGCCTACCGTCGTTTGGGCAATGCCTTGTGCTTGCCCTAACGTTTGGGCAGTATCTTGTTCTTGTTGTTCTGCGGCAACCACAAGGGATTGCCGCCTACGTGTTTCTTTTTTTGTGGGGTGGGGATTGTTTGCGGTTATTTCTATTATCCCATGAAAATGGTTTGGCATTACCACGAATTCGTGCAACTCGATGTTGGGGAATCGTTTTTTTAATGCCAGCCATTCATGTTCTATCATTTTGCCCGCATCGTTTAAAATCATCTTTGCATCGATGATTTCTCCAAACAGAAAAGCTCTGTGCTGGCATACCAGGGTGATAAAATACAATCCTTCTTGAGAGTAATCGTATCCTTTCAAACGTATGGATTGTCGGTTTCGTAATTTTTGAATCATGATAACTACCATAAAAAAGAGCCCCGAAGGGCTCCATACTCATGGCATATAGTTAACTACTCGGCAGCCTCTTCGGCTGGAGTTTCTTCATCTTCCTTTTTAGGAATCATTTTATTGTATTCATCAATCAATTGGTTGATGCGATTGTTGATGGTATCGTAAGCACCATCGGTGCTAAGGGTTGTGTGGGCTTGCAGGTGAGCCAATAGTTCGCGATAAGCTGTAATAATTTGTTTGCGCAATTCTATCGATTTCATATCCGGAGTATCGGCTCTTTCGTTTACCCTTGCCTGGAATTTGTTATCGAACAGGGTATTTTCATCCTTTAACTTGTTTAGCCAGTCGGTTAATCCAAGTAAGCCAATTGCAGCACTTAAATCAGCGGTATTTTCCCACTTGTTGATGATTCCGCCAAGAGTATTGGTCTCTTCGACATATTTAAGGCGAGCAATGCCAGTTCCAAAAGGCGTTAAGGAATTCTCCAGAGCAATAGCTGCTTCCTGTTTAGCAGGATCGAAATGATGGGAAAATGATTGAATTTGCAAATCGATTCCGAACCAGGTGGCATCTCTTTTGCCATCCAATTCCACCAACTCTTCCGAGATTTCGGAGCCTTTATCCGCTTGGGTGAGTTCAAACAATACAGCTACCAATGGCAACAATTCATCGTATTGTTCTTTTACCAGTAAAGTTTCAGGATTTCCTGATTTGACTATTTCCAAAAGATGTTGGAAAAATTGAACGAAAGTTCTGTTCTTAAGTCTTCTGTAATTAAGTGTAGTATACATATAAAAGTTTTAAGTGTTTATAAGTACTATTAAATTTAGGCAATTATTACTACAGATAATGTGATGAATTAATGGGATTAATCATGTAATTGTATGTTTTGCAACATATTTAGGGTGAATGTTAGAACAGCAAGTTGAGTTTGGAGGTGTATTTTTGCTCCTGCAGCCTGCAGGAAGAAAAATACACCCGTGAAAACCCTTCCTGTAGGCTACAGGAAAGAAAATACAGCTTGCAAAAACCTTCCTGCAACCTGCAGGGAACAATTTACACCTTGTGTAATGCTTGCTGCAGCCTACCCGAAGCAAATAAATTTGCTATTTGCTAAATGCCAAATGATCTGTTGCATTAAAGTCATTTTTAACTCAACAGATCGTTTGGCGATACAATTCTATGGATTAACCGCAACATCCTCCATTCGATTTTTTATCTTCTTTTACTTCTTCAATTTTTATATCGCAACAGCTGTTTGCTGCTGGCTTTTTCTTTTTCTCTTCTTTTACTTCTTCAACCTGAAATGTACAACAGCTTGAATTCTTCTTCGATTTTCCAAATAATCCCATAATCTTATATTTTAAAAATTTATTTTAGCGATCAGTTAATCACTTTTGTATATTACATGATAATATTAAATGCATAGCCCGTGATTACCGCTACAAGGAAGATGACCCCGATGAATGATAGCAGTAATTTTCTTTTGAAAATTTTAGCCAGCATGGTCATTTCAGGTATTGCCATTCCGGCACCACCAATAATCAAAGCAATGGCAGTTCCCATACCAACACCTTTCGAAATTAAGGACATGGCAATTGGGATGGCAGTTTCGGCACGGATATACAAAGGAATCCCAACTACCGATGCAATAGGCACCGCAAAGAAGTTTCCATCACCGGCATATTTGGCTATGGTTTCGCCTTTTGGCAAGTAACCGTAAATGGCTGCACCAACCGTAACCCCTATAAACAGGTAGGGTAGAATCGGCACTAATGAATCCCAACCAGCCTTAAGCGAAAGTTTTGCCTTTTTACTAATTGATAAAGCTTTTCGGGTATCGATACCATTGTTCACCGAATGTGCTCCACCCGATACTTTTACTGATTTTACATGTTTTGCAAAGCCAAACTTTTGAAGGATATATCCAAATATTACCGACAGAGTGAATGAAAAAGCAAAGTAGATTGCTGCATTTTGAACGCCTACAGTTGCTGCCAACATGGCAACAATAATTGGGTTCAACAGAGGTGATGAAATCAGAAATGACATTACCGACCCAAATGGTACCTTAGCGTTTAGGAAACCAACTGTCATTGGAATGGTTGAACAAGCACAAAATGGTGTTACTGCTCCAAATACGGCTGCTGCAATGTTTCCAATTACTCCTTTGCCTTCGAATAATTTCTGTAGTTTATTTTGGTTTACATGCATCATGATGTACTCGATGATGGCAGTAATGGCAATAAACAAAATGAATAACTCTAATGTGATAAATACAAAATTTCCTAAGGTCTTGGTTAAACCATCGTAGAATGGGGTTTGTATTACCCCGAATGTATTGTAAAATAAACTTTTGAATGCTGATATTATACTTTCTTGCATGATATTTTTCTTGTTGTTTGTACTAAAATAATTGTCTGTTTTTCTTCACAATTATTAACCTGGACAACAAGTGGATTTTCCACTTCTCCCGTAAATCTGCTTAAAGCAGATTGTCGATTCGTTCTTCGCCATTTGATATTCTCATTTAAAATTGAAACTCATACTAAAGGCGTAGTGGAGATGCGAAAGATGCAAGAAGGGGTGATTTTTTTTTCAAAAATCACCCCTTTATCTGTATAATATTAATATTGTCCTAACAAATTGGCGCTTCGCCCAAACCCGACTCCATTGGTTCATAAAAACTTAATTTCAATTGTATTCACGATTTCCGCTACGCTCCAATTTTTGGCTTGATCCAAAAAACGAAGCAAAAAAAATCAAGGCTACCTTTTAATTACCTCTCTTATTTGCCTCAAACTTAAGTGCGGTCGGGTGATTTTCGAACAAAGTTCTCAACTTCCCGATCTTACTAAAGTTTTCTTTAAACGATAGATAATTAAAATAGATGCCATTTTTTATGGCACCCAAAACAATCTCACTATAATTTCATTAGCTATAAATTACTACTCTAATTGGTATGTAAATATTTAATAAAATTGTTCAGGACTTATTTGTAATAATATATCTGACTGTTACTCTTTTTTGTTGATTTTTTTATCGAGTAAAGGCGTACAATGGCTCTTTATTTCGCATGAAATAATATTGCCTTGGGCATCGAATTCCATATCGCAGCATTCATAAAACAAGTCGCGAAGTTTTTTACGCGCACGTTGTACTCTCGATTTTGCTCCCGGTAAGCTGATCTCTAATTTTTTGGCGATCTCTTTCTGAGGTATTCCCTCAATATCGCTCAGTTTTAGTGGAGTGGCATACTCTTCAGGCAAAAGATCTATCATATCAGCTATATCTTCCGAAAGAATTTGCTGAAAATCGATAGAATTCAGATGATTAAGATTGATATAATCATCATCCTGTATGGATTTGTTCTGAAGACGGAAGTAATCAACAATTGTATTTCTAGCCACAAAGAACAACCAGCTTTTTAGATTTCTGATTTCTGTATCGCGAAGGCAGGATTCCATAGCTTTTAGGAAAACCTCTTGCAAAACATCGTCAGCCGTTGATTCATCTTTTATCTGTTGGCGAATAAAAGCCAATAAATGTGTACTGTATTTTTGATAGATGCTATGAATATCGCACTGCATGATGCTTCGGTGTTTGTTCGAAGTACAAATTAGAAAAATATTTTTTGCATTACAAAAGCTGACAATGGAATGGTCTATGATGATAATTTAAGTCTGTAAAATCGATTTTCAATTGTACAGCGAAAGCCCCACATCAATCTGATATGGAGCTTTTCTTAAATCCAACTATTTGGATTACGTTTTTCTATTTTACATGCTTATTCCTGGCTATCCACAGCATGATTTCTCTGTTGGCTCTTGACTTTCTGATGGTGTATCTGCCTTCATGTTGTTGGTATATATCAACATACCCACAGTAAATACGGTAACTATCCAAAGGAATATTTTGGATTTTTTGTTGCTTGGAGCTGAGGTTGATTTTTTATCTGTTCCGCAACAGCTGGTATTTTTCTTAAAATAGAGACGGTAAAAAGCTATTGCCAACGAAAATAGGGCAAAGGCAATAAGATAAGGTTGAATGGAATTTAAAAAACTAAGCTGACTTGCACCTATGCCCACCGATGCTAAAATGCCCGCAGCAATTGGCGCTCCACAGCAGGTAATACTTCCTAAAATTGCCAGAACTGCAGCTCCGAATCCTGCAAATGTTGATTTTTCTTTTTTCATTTTTAAAACTTTAATAGTGAAAACACATAGATAAGTCGGAGTGGGATATGGAAAGATGCAAGATTGGAGTAAAAATCTTCCTGGTTTTTACAATTGCAGTGTTTTCCTAATAGTAGGTATTCTGAAGAAAAAGATATCCTGCATCTTATGAGTCGTATTTACATCTTTATAATAGAAGGTGAATATTGAGGATCTTTAATTCAATTCTAAATTCTTATTCCAGGTTTGCAGAATAAAAGGATTAATAGTAAGTTTATCAGAGTAAAAAGCAGAGATAGATGAGTTAAGGGTTCAATATGAAGGTGTTGGACTATTTTTAGAACAAAGAGCCAAACCGGTTTAGCAAAATCAATATAGAATGAAAAAAGTTTCCATACAGGATATAGCAAAAAGTTTACAAGTTTCGAAAAGTACCGTTTCGTTGGTACTTAATGGGCGTGGAGATGAAAAGCGTATCCGAAAAGAAACACAGCAAAAAATATTGGATTTTGCAAAGGAACAGAACTATTCACCCAACCATTTGGCAAGAGGATTAAGTCGAGGAAAAAGTGAAACCATTGGTCTGATTGTTCCTAATATTTCTGATAATTTTTATGCTCGTATTGCTAAACGGATCGAAACAAAGGCAATTCAACATGGTTATAATGTGGTTTTCGGAAGTGCGGATGAAGATCCGAAACGCGAAGCACAATTAATTGATATCATGCTGAATCGCCAAATTGATGGGTTGATTATTGCATCGACTCAACAAAACCAGAAAGAAATTAAGCAATTAAAAGCCAAGCAATTTCCTTTCGTATTAATTGATCGCCATTATCCGGATATTGAAACCACTTACGTTATTGTTGAAAACTCGAATGGGATTAAGACAACAGTTAATCATCTGCTGAAGAAGGGAAGACGAAACATAGGCTTTGTAACTCTGGAATCTGGTTTGGAAGCAATGGAACAACGTTTGAAAGGTTATAAAACGGCAATGTTGGAAGCTGAAGTTAAGGTGAATCTAAACTGGATTCAGAAGTTGGCTTATCAGGATTATGCTGTACAGATGGAACCGGCTATTCAGAGCTTGACAAGCGAACAAGATGAAGTGGATGCTATAATATTTGCAACGCATTACCTTACATTAAGCGGAATAAGAGAGTTAAGAAAGGCGAATATCTCCATTCCAAAGCAGGTTGCAGTAGCTAGTTTCGATGGACTGGATGGATTTGATCTGATCGATCCACCGGTTACAGCAATTTCTCAGCCTGTAGATCAGATGGGGGATACGGCGGTTGAACTTCTACTTAAGAAATTGGATAACCATACAGATGAATTGATTCAAATGGAATTACCTCTGGATTTTGTGATTCGAAAGTCATGTGGAGAATAAGAATACAATGGAATATATTTTAAGAGTCAATAGCCAAACCGGTTTAGCCGGGATCAATAATAGATAAAGAATTGATTGTATGAAGACAAGAACTATTTTGAGATGGAAAATCGTAAAATGCCTAATACTTGGTGTTTTGTTTTTCTCATCAAGGAGCTTGAAAGCTCATGAAAGTGCCGGAAGAAACCAAATTCATGAGATGAACGACAATTTCAAATTGTTTGAGATTTGTAAGAATGATTTAGAAGGTTATTCCAGTCAAGTGAGTGGTGGAATATTTACCTATCCTTCATTACGCGTGGAAATTAGCGAAGCCGCAATAGCAAGAGCTTCCACAGGGAAAATGGGTTTCGAGATTTTAACTTCCAGGGTTCCTGCTAATTTTCAGGAGAAGGAAGTCAATTTTTTCTTCTACTCGGATATCGATTTGAACAACTTAGAACCATTCGATATCAAAGTAAATGACCAGCCTTTACTGAGCTTTATTGCAGAGAAGAACGGTGAATTGAAGATTCTTGAAAATCCTGCTAAGGGAAAGGCGCAATACATTTTGTTGAGAAGAGATGGGCATGGTGATGGAGTTGGAGCATTTCGATTGAGTGTACCAGTGGGAATGATTCAAAAGGGTGAAAAGGCAAAGATTTCTGTTGTAGGTAGAGCAAAAGGAAGCAATGCTTGGTTTATGCTGTTTAAAGCACCTAATGTAATTCAATGGTTAAAAATGGCTTCGCAGAATGAAATTTCTTTTGCCATTCGTCAATTTAGCGACCAACTACTAATTGATGTGCCTGCTCACTGGGCTGGCAAGAGGTTGTCGGTAGTTTGCGATGGTAAAGAAAGTAAAGAGGTTACTTTTAAGTTACAGGGTGATATGGCCAAGGGAGCTGTTGTTGCAAATGCTCCTAATAAATCAATTCAAATCATTTATGGCGACAATTATTTTGATGTATCCTTTGAGAATGAAAATGGAATTACCAACCAAAATATGGTTAAAGGAGATTTCTTTTATTCCACAAAATCACATTATCATAGTGTCTGGCAGGCTAGCTTTACAAAGCGTTATCGACCAGATTATTTTGCTTCCTACACTCCATTTTTCGAGAACAAGTACGAAGAAGGTCTGGTTTCAATTATGAATTCCAGCCATCAGGATATTGCCTGGGTTGATCGTCCAGAAGCTTGCATTATTATGCGCGATACCATGCTTTTTACACCAATTATTAAGGCTGCTTTTGAACGTAATGATTATGGCTTTGACATAGAGGATGGTTTAATGCTAAGAGAATATCTTGATCGACATCCGGATGCTCAGGAGAAATTGACTCAACTTTTAAATCGCAAATTACTTTCGGTTGGCGCCACCTACAATTGCCCATACGAAGACATGTACGATGCTGAAGATTTGGTTCGCCAGCTTTATTTGGGCAAGAAATGGGTGAAGAAGAATTTTGGAGGATACGATTCGAAAGTATATTGGAATGTTGATGTTCCCGGAAAAACAATGCAGTTGCCACAGATTTTGAAAAAGGCAGGTGTCGATTACATGATTATTAGCCGACATGCCAGAAGTATGTTTCATTGGATGAGTCCTGATGGAAGCTCAGTTTTTACTTATTCTCCGGGGCATTATGGAGAGGATTTATTGTATCTGGAAAAAGATACTGGAGATAAAATTAAATATGGAGCGGAGCAAGTTGCCTGGTGGAGTCGCTACTTTGAAAATGGTAATACACACACTCCTCTCTTGTCGAGTCAAGATATGTTGCCAGCAATTGATTACTCAGATTTTATTGATAGCTGGAACAAAACAGAGTATGTAACTGATGGTAATGATCAGGAAAGGGAAGTTTATTTTCCACCTATGGAGTTAATGACTGTAGATGAGTTTATGCCTTTGGCTGAACAAAATGCTACTTCCGTAGATACAATTGTAGGTGAGCGACCAAATGTATGGGTGTATATTCATGGTCCGGCTCATCACGATGCATTAACAGCCAGTCGAAAGGCTTCTAAACTTTTGCCAGCTGCGGAGAAATTCCTGACAATTGCTAGTGTTTTAGATGAAGAGAAAATGCCATATCCTACAAAAGAATTAGATGAGGGATGGCAAGCTAAGATTTATCCAGATCATGGTTGGGGTGGACACGATGGTGATGTTACCGATAACTTGTTTAAAGAAAGTTTGATTGAATCGTCTGTGATTGGGGAAAAACTATTGGATAAAGCCACTAATTTTATTGCACAGCGTGTAAAAACGGAGGAGGAAAAAGGAATTCCGGTAGTACTTTTTAATAGTTTATCGTGGGAACGAACCGATCCGGTAACTGTAAGTTTAGATTTACCAAAAGGAAAAGCAAATGGATTGAGTGTAATAGCCTCGAAAAATGGGAAGATACCAATACAATTTTCGGAACTTACGAAACATTCTGATGGTAGTATTAAACATGCGGATATCGTTTTTATTGCTGAAAATATTCCATCAGTAGGCTACAAAACTTACTATGTGAAGCCTGAAATGAAAAGTAATGACCAGAAAATTCTTTCGAATAGGGTTTCTGAATATGAAAATGATTTCTATAAAGTAAGTTTTGTTGATGGTGGAATTGAACAAGTTTACGATAAGGGATTGAAACGTGACCTGTTTACTACTAAGCAATTTAAAGTAGGTGAGATTTTTACATTACAGTCGGAAGGTAACGGAGCGGGTGAATTTGGCGATGTTCAGCAACCATTTATGAAGGATTTCGATCAGGTAAGTAAACACAATCCTAAGTGGGAGTTGGTTGCTTCTGGTGATGTATTTTCAACTTACCGTTTGAAACAGGAAATTTTGCACTCCGAGGTAGAAAAAATGGTAACCATTTACCATCAACTTAAGCGCATTCAATTTGATAATAAACTGCATAATTGGGATGGTGAAATGTACAGGGAATTTAGAACGGCATATCCTGTTGCAATTAATGAATCCACAGTTAAACATGAGGTTCCATTTGGTACTGTTCAGGTTGGAAAAAATGAGATCAATAGTGCCGGTGAAAGATATACTCCACTCTGTAAAGATGTTCATCCAAGAGCAATAATGGATTGGATTTCTGCCTCGGATGATAAGATTGCGATCACATTAAGTTCTTCTGTTGCAGCAGCAGATTGGATCAATCCAACTAGAGATGGTGATGCTGATTTGTTACAGCATGTATTGTTAGCGAGTAGAAAATCATGCCACTGGGAAGGGAATGAATATTCACAGGCGGGAAATCATACTTACAGTCACGTTCTAACTTCTAATCGTGTTGGAGATGTTAATGGATCACGAATTTCCAAACAATTTAATGAGCCAATTAAGGTGGTTGTAAATCCTGAAAGATCTATAAAAGCTAACTTGACTGAGGATATGGAGTTTTTCAGTATTGATAATAAGAATGTGATTGTGACCTGTATTAAAAAAGCTGAGGATAGAGAGGCATTGGTAATTCGTATGTACGATCCCGAAGGTAAGGATGCCAATGTGAATTTGAAGTCCTTTTTCAAATTAATAAATCTTAAGCACACCAATATTATTGAAGAAAACCCTAAAACTGTAGATAAGATTGTAATACCACATCATGGAATTGAGACCTTTCAACTTGAAGTGGAGTAAGTAAACGAATTGTTTATCTATAAAACTTTATTATTTATACCTTGAACAAATTGTAAAAACCCATCTGTAATTTACAGATGGGTTTTTTGTATATCTGTATTTCCTTTTGTAACAAATGTTACTGTTTTTTAGATGAGGATGTTCGACCTTTACAAAAAAGGGAGAAAAATAAGTTAATACGGTAAGTCATGGAAATAAAAAAGATATTTGAAACGGAATCATTTGTAAACCATCATGGTGTTGAAGCGAGAAAGATTCACCAAAACGATCACCTATTTATGGTGCACCTGAATTTAAAACCGGGTGATACTATAGCCAAGCATGCAGCTCCTGTTGATGTTTGCTTTTTGGTTTTAGAAGGAAAAGGGATTGTTGAAATTGGCGAAGAAAGCCAGGAGGTAGAAGCAAATACATTAATTGAAAGCCCGGCAAATTTAGGACATGGCTGGAGAAATGAGAGTGAGGAAGTATTACGTATTTTGGTGATGAAAACACCAAATCCAAATAAAAAGTAGGCAATAATTAATCCGTTTGATAAAAGCTCATCAGTATTCATCGCTGATGAGCTTTTTTGTATCATAGTTTATTAATATCAGAATATATTGGCGCTTAAAAGCAATCCAAATTTAATTTTCTGATTCGTTTAATGTTATCATTCCCGAGTAGTTAATTCTTTTGATGCCTGCACTTAGGAGCTGATTTTTGATCTTTTCAACCTTCTCCTTTTTAAGTGGAGAATCGAGTACTCGTATTTCAGCTACTGTTTTGCCATTGTTCTGCATTAATACTTTAACTCGTTCGCTAATCTTATCAATTGGACAAATCTTTTTGTTGATAAAAATTCCTTCAGATGACACAATTAACTGAATTGCACTTTTTGATGGAGTTATTGCAGTGAAGGGTGCCATTCGAACTGGAACTCTCTCATCAATTTCTAATTTTTGAGCCTCAGATAAATCAAAATAATCCTTTTTAAAGATTTCCTGAGCTCTTTCTGATCTTACTTCCAAATAAGCTTTTCCGATTGCTTTCATGCTATGTGCAACCGATTCTTTAGGAGTTCCTCTGTCAACCTGATAACTAATGGCAATCTGATTTATTAGTGCTGCTGTACCATTGCTAAGCTTACTTGAAATGATTTCAGGATTAGTTCTGCTCCAATAATCTTTGCCATTGAGAAAGGATTTGACAACAGCTTTTAACTCTGTTTTTGCTACTAACTCTCCATTAACAAGTAATGCACCACGCTTATTTTGCAAAATGGCTAGAACATTTCTTTTTTTAATAGGCTTGTTTTTCCAGCTTAAATCGGGTGCGGTGACAGGTTGCTTGCCAAAGAAAATTCCTGCATTCAGATTGGCGATATTGTCATATCTCCACTCGTTTAGCCAGTTTTCACTATCGTTGGTTTGAGCAATTAGCTTTGGTAACGTATCTACCTTTTTATTGACTTCAGGATTCGAAAATGCTTGTAAAAGCAGAAAACCTGCAGGTAAAAAGAATAGTGTTTTTGCAACGCTCCATCGTAAAATTTGTTTCTTTTTCATCATTTTTAATCGTTTTGAGATTGAACCTTGTTTGAAATGATTTGCTGAAGCAAAACGTCTTTTACCTACAGCTTTTTCTTAAATCAACAGTTGATATTGTGTTGCATCGATGCCTGAGTTGAGTACGGCCTGATCGGCCTGAAATTCGTGAACTAGTTTTAGCTCCTTTTTAAGTAACCATACAAATGGATTGAACCATTGCAGATAACAAACCAGTTCTATAAAAACTACATCAATTGTATGGTGTAATTTTAAATGTGCTTCTTCGTGAAGCAGAATAGGAGTTTTATTGTGTTGGTAATCTTCTTTTGAAAGTACGATGTATTTCCAAAACGAGAATGCCTGTATACTATCGTTTACTATTGCTAGCAAAATATTTTTATAGGGTTTTATTCTTGCTCTTTTTAGCCATTTAAAAATACTCTGGTAGGATATTAAAAATCGCAAACAAAGAACTGATAGAATGAACCAATAAAATAGGACAGACCAATTGATTTGATAGGAACTTTTATTTTCAATTACAGTAGCCGTAGGAGTGGAGTAGGTACCAACTGTTTCTATCAATGGCAATTCAATTAGCTCGCGAACATTTACAATTGATGTTGAGCTGATTTCCTTAACAGGAACAAATTGAGCTAATAGAGGGATTACAAAAGCGGCTCCAATCGATATTAAAAGTACCACCCTTTTGTAAGCATGTCTGCTATCCTTACTCAATAACAGTTTGAATAACAGATAAACCAATGCCAAGCCTATGCCTGCTTTTATCATGTATGTAATAAAACTAAACATCATTTGTTTTCTTTATTATCCTCGATATCCTGAATTAGCTTTTTAAGTTCATCAATCGATAATTTCTCTTCTTCAACAAACATAGAAACCACACGCTTATATGAATTGTCGAAATATTTGTGCACCACATTTCCCATGGTTTTCTTGCGATAATCCTCTTCGCTAATAGAAGCAAAATAGCGATGAGTTTTCCCGAATGATTCGTGAGCAATAAAACCTTTCTCTTCTAAGGCTCTCACCATAGTTGATAGTGTGTTATAGTGTAATTTCTGATCAGGAAATATTTTTTGAAGTTCCTTGACGAACATAGGTCCTTCCGTCCAAAATAACTTCATGATTTCCTCTTCTTTTTGTGTAAGCTTCTTCATATTGTAATTTATTTTAATCAAATATAACTATAAATTCTAGTTAAACAACTAAAGTAATAGTTTTAAAACTGCAAAATATAGTTGGTTGATTTTGTGGCAGCCTATAAGTCCTTGTAAATCTATAATAAACCAAGTGTTAAGGATGAATTTATCCATTTTACCTTCATGAGTTTATTGAAAATATTCATCTTTATTCTTCAATTGAAGTCAAGTTGATGAACCCAAATTGAATTGGTTAGGCTAAGAATGCTTGTATCTTTTTCCATTTAAAAGGCTCAAGATTTACTAATTTTTTTATATTTGATAGGTAATACGGAGGGTAAGTAACATTGCCCTTCTATAGTTTTAAACCCAATAAAAAACTATTGAATATGAATTTATTTTCAAATAACGATAACGGCCCAAAAACAAGTTTTACTGCTCTTGAATTAATGGAGGAGATGGAGAAGCGTGATGATATTCTACTTATAGATATTCGTGAACCTCATGAATTGGCAAAAGATGGAATTGAAAATGCCATGCACATCCCAATGGGTGAAATTCAAAACAAAATTCCTAGCTTACCTAAGGATAAGGATATCATCATTTTCTGTCATTTAGGGTTTCGAAGTAAACAGGTAAGAAATTATCTTCGTAAGATTGGTTTCCATAAAGCTGCTCACTTAAAAGGGGGATTGTATAGTTGGAATCGCCAGATGAAAAAGATTAAGGCAGCAGCCTATTAAAGCATTTAAATAAAGCTCAATAATCTAAATTATTGAGCTTTATTTTTTCTATATCATTCTGAAATTACACAAACTTTTCTCTGCGTTGCATATTAATTAAACTCCACAATACGCAAATAACCGATCCTATCATCAGCATCATTCTGTTTTGGTAGAGTACGTTCTGCCAAATGCTGTAACTCATATCTCCAGGAACATCGAAAGGATTTAAGAAGATGTTCCATTTGCTATTTTCAAGAGGTTCCGCCAATATCAAAAAGATTAATCCGATAATAACCATTATAACAGCTGCACCACTGGCATTTTTCACCAGCGAAGCCAATAGAAAAGCCAAACTTGCCAAAAACAAGAGGCAATACATCAGTTCATATACCATGTGGAATACAGGTATTTTTATCACCACAAATACCGTTATCCATGACATTAGGCACATGATTGCAAATAGCAACAATATGCTTAAAACAAATCGCACCAAATAAACTTTGTACCTGTAGTTGGGGATTCCGAAGATGATTTCGAGCATCCGCGTATCCTTGTCGCTTTGTATGTTGTAAATTACCGGGTAGAAAAGTATTAGTATTCCCGGGAAAATTAAAGTTCCGTAAATGTCTGCCTCTTCAGGACTGGTATCATTAAACAGCATAATACCCAATACCATCAGAAAGAAGGCAAATGCAGCTATCAGGAAGTATATGAACTTGTTCGCAAAAATGATTTTTACATTGTAGCGAACAAAGTCGGTTAGTAGTTTAAATTGTTCTATTGCTTTCATACATTCTTATTATTCCTCCAGATAAATCTGGAGTCAATTGATATTATGCATTAACCATTGTTATTTTTTTCTCATCCGAATCGTTCAACAAACATAAGTAAGCATCTTCAAGGTTAGCCTTGGTATGTACTGCATCGTATCCCGGATGTTCATCTGCCAGACAGCGAACACGAATCGTATCCTTATCGCGCATGTGATGAATGATAACCTGTTCGGTTTTTAATTGCTCAAATTCTTCAGGAGTTACATTCAACATCCAAACTTTCTGATCGGCTATTCCTGCCATGTGAACCGGTTCGCCCAAATATTTCAAGTCACCTTTTTTCATTACGGCAACTCGGTTACACGAGCTGGCTACATCTTCGATAATATGAGTAGAAAAAATCACAATTCTATCCTGACTCAGTTCAACCAACAAGTTTCTAAAGCGAATTCTCTCTCGAGGGTCCAGTCCGGCAGTTGGTTCATCAACTACCAATATTCTAGGCAAGTGAAGGAGAATTTGTGCAATTCCGATTCTTTGTTTCATACCTCCCGAGAAGGAACCAATTTTCTCATCTTTCTGATCGAGCATGTGAACGGCTTTTAGCACATACTCTACACGTTCTTTTCTGATTTTATTGTCCTTTAGATTTTTCAGAATTCCCATATAGTTCAAGAAATCCCAGGCACTCATGTTTTCGTACATGCCAAATTCCTGAGGCAGATATCCAATTAATCCCTGCAACTCTTCACGCTTTTCACGAACATCGATACCATTAATGGTTATTTGACCATAGCTTTGTTCCAAAATTCCACAGATTACTCTCATCAGAGTAGATTTTCCGGCACCATTAGGTCCCAGTAAACCAAACATACCATTTCCGATATCAAAAGAAACACCTTTAACTGCTTTAAATGGTACTTTCTTTTTTCCGATAATTGGAATAATCAGCACAAAGCGATAGAAGAATTTGCGCAGACCACTAAACGATCCTTTTAGGCGATTGATATTGATTTTTTCGCGATAGATTTTATCCGAAGTCACTTTAATCTGTAAGGCTAAATACCATATGATACCTATAGGAATCAACAAGCCAACCAATTGATATTTCTGGTAGAAATAGGCGAATAGTATCAATGGAAATGCCCAATAAATTGTTCTATGTAGAACAAATATCAAAGCGCGACCAATCTTCCCTTTTTTTCTTTCTTGCAAGTTTTTACGATATTCCATTATTGGCGCTATAAAATACAAGAGCATAATCTGGAAAAGAAGGGATAGAAACAGCATCCAATACTCATTTTCGAGATGATAGTAGTTGAAGAACACTACAAAGGCAATTAATGGCAACTGCCAGATAAGGGTCACAAAATCTTGAAACGTATTGTATGATTCCTTTAACCCCAATCGTTCCCGAATTTTTAATCCCGATTTCCACTCTCGAGTAAAACGTCCGTCCCAATCGTAAATCTTTACCAAATTTCTGATTTCGATATGCAATGGTTCGTCAGCAGCAATTAACTCTTCGTTGGCTTTTCTTAAACCTGCCTGAACAAAGTATGTGCATGCAGGAACTGAGATCAGCAATACCAGAAAATCAATAATTT
>Ga0209379_10001288_pt1 | contig 16870 bp, 10 predicted proteins | sample tdDd001_FD_187124 | JGI IMG/M metagenome (GOLD analysis project Ga0209379, IMG submission 187124) | Marine sediment microbial communities from the Atlantic coast under amendment with organic carbon and nitrate - tdDd00.1 (SPAdes)... | ecosystem: Environmental > Aquatic > Marine > Coastal >...
CCCGGCATATCGAGCGTCACGCAGTGAAACTGATTTGTAAGTGCTGGCCACATTCTAGCCCAATCAAAACTTGCAGTAGGGTATCCGTGAATGAGTAATAGTACTGGCCCAGTACCTTCTGCCTTGTAAAAAACTTGCTGACCGTCAACGGTTAAAAAGTGGCCGGAACTTCGCCATTGTGAAAGTTGCATTTCTACACGCCTTGTTATTCTTTTGTATTTAGCTTGCCCAGCCTTTGGCATTAGGTCTGTCGTGAGTGCGACATTTTGATAATGTCGCACTCTACGCAGGGAATTGATAACGCTGGGGTAGGTAGTGAAGAAGGAAAAGAAGTAGAGCGTTAGCTTTCAACTGGAATGCAGACCGTCACTGTTGTTCCTACACCTGGAGACGATTTGAGCCCAATTTCACCTTTAAATTTTTGCCTAACCAAATTGTATAAAATATTCAAACCTAGCCCTGTGCCTCCCTTGTCTCGGGCTGTAGTGTAAAACGGCTCGAACACCTTTTTGTGTAAGTTTTCAGGAATGCCTTTACCGTTATCTTGAACGCTGATAACAATGCCTTTATCTGTTCTACTACAGCTCACTGATACTCTATTTACGTCGTTATTTACGGATGGCCCAAAGGCATGGCGCTGTGCGTTAGAGATTAGATTGGTCAGCAATTGGGCGATGATCCCAGGGCATGTGGTAATAACCAAATTGGGCGTTACATCTATGCTCAGCTCTACTTGTTCTTTGCGAAGCATAGGCTTTAAGGGGTTACATACACGAGGAATGTATTCGTCCAGTGCAATTTCTTCGATTTCCAGCGACGTTTGATCTGCGGAAGTCCGTTTAAAATCTTGAACCAGATTTGCTGCTCGCATGAGGCTTGTTTCAGCTAAATTTAATCCCTCAGAGCAGATGGCTTCAAAGTCTTTAAAGCCTTGCTCGGTTAGCTCTTCATTTTCGAAGTCGCGATAAATATTGCTCAACTCCTCCTTACAGTTACTCACCGAAGTTAATGCAATGCCAAGCGGCGTGTTAACCTCATGTGCTATTCCAGCCACTAGGTTACCTAACGCCGCCATTTTTTCTGACTCAACAAGTTTTTCTTGGGCAGCTTCGAGCTCAGCCGTACGGTCTTTCACCTTTTGCTCAAGGGTTTGATTGGCCTCAATGAGTTTTTGTTCGTAATCTGCACGCTCGTTGGCACTCACTGCTCGCCCATAGAGGTCGGCTAATGAAGCGGCAAACACCACTTCATCGGCATGCCATTCTCGGGCTTCGCCTTGATGTTCACAGCAAATTATTCCAATCATTTTTCCACGGTGGCGAATAGGGACGTCCAGCATGGAACTGATGCCCAATGGTGTTAAATATACTTCAGCAAATTCAAAGGTTGCTACATCGGTTAAAGCGTCGTGAGCCGCAATGGTTCTCTCTGAATCTAACGCCTCGAAATAGTGAGGAAAGTCCTTGCGCGTAAGTACTAAGCTTTCATGGTCAAGGTCGTTACCCTTGTCGATAAGCAATGTGCATTGAACCAACGTTTGCTTTTCATCATACAGCCAGATACCTGCACGAGTAATTTCCAAGCCTTCACATACAGAGTTGATAATAAGTCTGGAAGCTACATCCAATTCACCTTTATCAATATCTGCGCTTTGGCTAACACGTAGTAAAATTAACTCTAACGTCTCTTTCATTCATCTTCGTCCGGTTCTGTGGCACGAATTTCAAGGATTTTGTCGAAGTGCTCTATCATGATATGGGTGATTAACGGGTCAAACTGTTTACCCGCATTTTCGTGAAGGTAGGCTTTTACTTCTTCTGGGCTCCAGGCAGGCTTATAACAACGCTTAGAGAGTAGGGCGTCTACCACGTCGACAATCGCCATAATGCGACCTTCAACAGGAATATCGTCACCAGCTAGTCCTTCCGGGTAACCTTGTCCATCCCAGCGCTCGTGGTGGGTTTTGGCAATAATGGCGCCCATTTTGGCAACAATACGGTCTGAGCCCGCAAGGAGCTCGTAGCCTTTTTGGGCGTGGGTCTTCATTATTTCCCACTCTTCAGGAGTAAGCTTACCTGGCTTGTGTAAGATCGTTTCAGGAATACTGATTTTCCCTACATCGTGAAGTGCCGCAGAATAACGTATTGTCTCTATAAATTCTTTGCTCATATGGAGCTTTTCCGACAGAAATTCAGTCATTAGAATTACCCGTCTTACATGGCCGCCGGTCTCTTTGCTGCGCATTTCGATAGCGTCGCTCAGCACCATAATGAGCTCTTTCTGGGTTTTTTGAATATCTTCTTTTTGCGTTAGGTTCTGGAAAATAACCGCTACGTTAGACGCAAACATTTCTAAGGTTTTTCGTTGCAAGGCGTCTAGTGGATGCTCAAGTTTTACATACAAAATATTGTGGCTATCTTCTCCTGTTGGATAGTAGCCGATGAATAGATCGTTAGACTGGTAGTGGCATTTGCTTTCTAGAACTTGTTTAATTTCTTCTTCGATAGTTTCAGGAATTCGACTAGAAATCCCAGGCTCACACAAACCCACTAAATCGCCACTAGCACCAAGCACTGTCATGGTTGTGTCACCATACAAATCGGTATGTTGCGTGGTCAGATACAGCACAGAATTATTTAGGTTTAGTAAAGTTAGTGTTTGCTTCAATACCGCAGTGCCGAATTGAGCCAAAGATTGGCTGGCCAATACGGACGACGACGATTTAAGCACGTCTTCCATACCGCGTTTGCCTTGCTCTATCGTTTGTATATCGCGATATGATCTGATCGCTGTATACACACAGGATTTGAGCTTTAACGACGATAACTCTGTTTTCGCCTTGTAATCATTAATATCGTAACGCCTGATCACGTCTTCTTCAGGCGCTTGACCTGGCTGACCTGTACGCAGAATTAGGCGCGCTGTATGGTTGTTTAGTTCGTTGCGAATAGCATCAACTAAATTCAGCCCCGCGTCGTCTGTTTCCATCACCACATCAACAAAAGCCAGGGCAATATCAGGGTGGGTTTTAAAAAGAGCTAAGCCTTCAGCGCCGCTGTGTGCAGATAGAAATTCAACACCACGTGACTCAAAACTGAATTTTCGAAGGGTAAGTTTAGTGACATCATGCACGCCTTCTTCATCGTCAATAATGGCTATTTTCCATGGAGCTAGGCGAGAGGTAGATTGTTCTGTTTTTGACTTCTTAAATAACGGCATACGTAGCGCTATAAACGTTAAGATACATTAAACGTAAGCCACAAACTTCATTCTCGCAAATGAACTCTCTAAGATTTAATCTAAAGTTCAACCTTGCGTTAATACTAAAGAATAAGCATGAAACTCAAGTTACTTTATAGGTCGTTATGGATCGTCGTTGCATATACATAACTATAAAAACAAACAATCTTAATTACGTTTCATGCTTATTGAAGACACTCTTCCTCGTGTTTACTCTAAATTAACTAGTTCAATAACCGCCTGTAAGGAAGTGTATGAATTTTGCGGAATTTGCAGCATCAAGAAAGAGTGTACGCGGGTTTACTAAACAGCCTGTTACAAAGGAAACGGTAGACGCCATTATCAACGCGGCGAAGTGGGCGCCCTCGTCTTACAACACGCAGACGTGGAAAATTCATGCTGTAACAGGCGATGTGCTAGATAAGATTCGCGAGGGCAACACCAAAAATACACTAGAAGGCAAACCGCATGTGCGAGATTTTCCCTATAAAGAGGACTACGAAGGTATTCATCGACAACGTCAAATTGATGTGGCTATTCAGTTGTTCGACGTAATGGGGATAGCGCGCGAAGATAAAGAGAAAAGAATGGAATGGATGATGCGTGGTTTCAGGCAGTTCGATGCACCAGTTTCTTTAGTCCTAACCTATGATAAGTCTTTGGAGCCTGCCGGAATAACGCAGTTTGGCTTAGGGTCGCTAGCGTATGGAATTGTGTTAGCAGCGTGGGATCTTGGTCTTGGTTGTGTCATCAATGGTCAAGGCATAATGCAGTCTGATGTGGTACATAAGTACGCCAATATTCCCGATGACGAAGCTATAATGATTTGCATTGCATTAGGCTACCCCGACCCGGAGTTCCCTGCCAATGAAGTTCGTTCAACCCGCGCCGATAATACTGAATTCGTGACCTACCACGGATTCTAATATTCTGGCTTATAGCCAGTTTTTAGAAAGGTAAATAATGGCTTAGCCCACCAAGTAGTTATAGAAAGACAGCAAAGCTTAACAACTTTGCTGTCTTCTGGCGGCTAGTTATCTTTCATCTGATGGTGCGTAGCGCTCTAACCAGTGGGCGTAAGGCGCAGGCATTACCCAAGACGGCTTTTCAACGCCTAGTTTTTTAGCTGCAAAGTAAGTCCAATGTGGGTTGGTAAGGTGCATTCTGCCTACCATAACTACGTCTAGTTGTTGGCTTTCAACCGTATCGTTGGCAAGTTCTGGCGTATCTACTCCCCAAGCGGTTGCAACCGGAATATCGGCTTCATCACGTACTCTTTTTGCAATTGGAGCAAGGAAAGCCGGGCCCCAAGGAATATTAGCGTCAGGAATATTAAAGCCAACGCTTACACTTACGAAGTCAGCTCCAATTTCTTTGAACTGTTTGATAAGCTCAATAGACTCGCTTAGCGTTTGTTCATCATCGCCATCGTATTCAATAACACCAAAGCGAACGGTAAGTGGAAGATTTTCGGGCCACACTGCACGCACGGCGCTCAGTGTTTCTAGTAGAAATCTGCCCCGACCTTGTGCATCACCACCGTATTCGTCGGTGCGCTTATTGGCGTGTTTTGAAAAAAAACTCTGTGCTAAATAACCGTGGGCGAAGTGAAGTTCAAGCCACTCAAACCCTGCTTCAAGTGCGCGCTGGGCACCTTTAACAAAGTCGTTTTTAACACGTTCAATGTCGGCCTTGGTCATTTCCGTAGGCGTAACAGGCAAATGTGCACCAAAGGCCTGTGCCGATGGCCCAATAGGCTGCCAACCTTTTTCATCAGTGGGTTGAATGTGGTCGTCGCCCTCCCACGGGCGATTGGCACTGGCTTTTCTACCTGCATGAGCAATCTGAATGCCTGCTACAGCGCCCTGGCTTTTTATGCGTTCAGCAATGTTTTTCAAGCCCTCAACGTGCTCATCTTTCCAAATGCCCAAGCAATTAGGAGTGATACGTCCTTCTGGAGATACGGCGGTTGCTTCTACAATTACAAGCCCTGCGCCGCCGCGTGCGAATGATTGGTAGTTTGCTTCATGCCACTGATTAGTAAATCCATCTTCTGCAGAATATTGGCACATAGGAGGCACAGCAATACGGTTGCGAAGCGTCACGTCTTTTAATGAAAATTGTTCAAATAGTGCAGTCATGTTTACTCTTTATTTTGAATGAGAATAAAAAGTACCCAGCAAAACGCTGAGCACTTAACTATTTAAAAGGCACATATACTTATCGCCATATGCTGCTGAATTTAAGCCGCGAGGGTTAAAATTTCACGGGCTTTAGCAAGGTCAATGTCACCGTGCTCGCCAAGCGCGGTTAAACCATTGCGCTCTAGGTTTTTGATAAGCCCATCAATTGCTGACTTTTCAATGTCATAGTCTGACAAGCGAGTTTTCACCTGCATAGTCTCGAAAAAGTCCTGCACTGCTTTTATGGTCAAATCGATGGCCTTTTCTTTGTCATCTTCTTGAATACCAAAAACGCGCTCGCCTAACTGCAAGATTTTCTCCTGCTTTTTGTCACGCTGCACAAACATTAATGAAGGCAAAACAATAGCTAGGGTCACAGCATGATCTAAACCGTGTAACGCAGTAAGTTCGTGCCCAATCATGTGGGTGCCCCAGTCTTGTGGTACACCTTTACCGATTAACCCATTAAGCGCCATTGTTGCCGACCACATGACGTTTGCGCGCACGTCGTAATCTTCAGGTGTTGCTAGCGCTTTAGGGCCTTCCTGGATTAACGTTTGTAGAATACCTTCTGCAAAGCGATCTTGAAGCGGCGCATTTACAGGGTAGGTTAGGTATTGCTCAATTACGTGTACAAAGGCATCAACCACTCCATTCGACACTTGACGTGGTGGTAGTGAATACGTGAACTCTGGGTCAAGCACGGCAAATACTGGCTGCACTGTTTCAGATGAAAACGCACGTTTTTGTGACGTTTCTTTTCTGTTTACTACTGAGTTGCCGTTACTTTCAGAGCCAGTGGCAGGTAGTGTAAGTACTGCGCCAATGGGTAATGGATTTTTAAAGTCCGCGCCTTTCACTAAAATGTCCCACGGATCACCTTCGAAATTAACAGCAGCAGCGACGAACTTGGCGCCGTCGATGACACTTCCGCCGCCTACAGCAAGGATGAAATTCACGTTATTCTCACGTGCCACATGCACCGCTTTCATCAGCGTCTCGAATTCAGGATTTGGCTCAACGCCCTGAAATTCAATAACTTCAGCGCCTTCCAGTGCAGTATTTACTTTGTCGTAAATCCCGTTTTTCTTAATTGAGCCGCCACCGTATAGGAAGAGGACTTTAGCTTGGTTCGGCAGGCGTGAAGACACTTCACTTAGCTGACCTTTGCCGAACAAAATTTCGGTTTGATTTTTAAATGTAAAATTAAGCATCGTGTTGCCTGTCCTTTAATTAGATTGTGAGTTCAATTGTTGTAAAAGCTTTTCTGCTAAAAGCTCATCAGAAAAAGGGTTCTGGCCTGTAATAAGCTCTCGGTCTACTACCACATTTGGCGCCCACATTTCTTTATATTCCATATTGCCACCCGCTTGTGCCATCGCATCTGCGGGGTAGTACAATAAAGCTGCATCATCTAGGGTGCTCTCAAAATAGGCTTCTTCTGGTGTAGAGAAGATAGTCATTTTGTAGCCTTCATAAATCCAATTTTCAGATGTGGCCTGCTCACCTGATTTCAATGCTAGTTCAAATGCCTGTGGGTTGGATTGACCAGAAAGTAAGGCGATTGGACCATGACAGATCGCGGCGGTGGGTTTACCTTCATTGTGGAAGTGCGACAAAATTTCGCCCACCTGTGGGTTATTCGCCAAATCGATGAGCGGTGCGTGACCTCCTGGAATGAATACTCCCTCAAACTCATCAAGCCCTTGCGCAATCACCTCGTTTAACGACAGCGTGTCATTAATGCCGTCTAATGACGCTACAAACGTTTGAATCTCTGTCATTTGTGTTTCGTCGCCATCAAAGTATTGCGGTATTACCGATTTTTTATCGACTGATGGAGCGTTGCCCTTTGGGGTTGCCAACACTAACCTGTAACCCGCATCTACCAGCGCTTTTGCAGGTACACCAAACTCGTTAAGGTAGTAACCAGTAGGCTCTGTTTTTCCGTCTGTGAGTTGCATAACACTTTCACTTGAAAGAAGCACAAGTACTTCGCCTTTACTGGCGTTTTCAGTTCGGTTGTCAGCAGCATAGGCTGACTGTGATAAGCCCGCTATAATTGCGAGCGATAAAATTGATGATACTAGTTTCATACGTACCTCCTGTCGCATTAGATGATGCGTGCATCTTAGAGATGTTGGATTGAATGGAGAAGTCAGATAAATTGTGGGTAGTCATCAAAAATCTGATGGGTCAGAATTACATGTCATATTTAACACAGTTGAAAACCTTCGTAGAAGTTTATAGAAGCGGTAACATCACGCGCGCTGCTGCTCGCCTTCATATGTCTCAACCTGCAGTCACTTCTCACATACAAGCCATGGAGAATATTGTCGGTAAAGAATTGTTCGTGAGGAAAGCGCGAGGCGTAGAGCCTACCGCTATTGCAGATGATTTGGCGCTGCAAGTTGCTTCTCACATCGATACTTTAGAGCAAAAAGTGGCGTCTATTCGCAGTCGCGCTTCAACCGATCACGGAACGTTACATCTTGCAGGGCCAGCAGAGTATCTAAGTTTGGTAGCAGGCCCAGCGCTTGCTAACTTGCTTCAGGCAGACAAAGTTAACTTAGTGATCCATACGGGAAATAAAAATAGCATTTATCACTTACTTGAGAACGATACTGCAGAACTCGCCATTACTGCTTCTGAGCCTACTGACGCCATGTATGAATACCAGAAGTTAGATAAGGAACGTCTAATTCTGGTAATGAACCGTGTGCAAGGAAAACTGTTAGGCGAGAGGGAAATATCGGCAGATTTGCTCAATCAACACAAAGTCGTAACCTATGACGAACAATTGCCACTTGTCCGGCGTTATTTTTCAGAAGTCTTTAACGCTGCGTGTGAATCGCCTGTCGCAGCGGTTTGCCCCGATATACGGGCAATAAGCAGTATTATAAAAGCAGGAATTGGTTATTCAGTCTTACCTGATTACCTGTGTAAAGAAGGAATAGCGAAAGGGGAGTTGATCGCGCTAGGCAAACCCGGGCCTGAAAATGATGTTTATTTGGTATGGAAAAAGGGAGCGCTACGACATCCCAGGGTGGACTTTGCCAAAGACGTAATCATGGCGTTTGCCAACATTAACTATTTGTCTACGTATCCAGATTGAAGTCAAACGTACAAGGTGGGCGACGCAATGAAACCAGTCGTCGCCAACCCTTCTCGGTTTAACGATGAACAGCCCCTAAAATGTACCGACGACCTTCACGCTGCCATCGACCTTACTTTCATCCACAAAGCCTATGGTATTAGGGTTGGTCGCGACAAGGCTTAACATCTCTTCTTCAGTTGCTATCATTTCGGGGGGAGTGCCCCTGCCTGTGAACACGAGTTTTGACCAAAACGCGGAATATTGCGATTCAGATTTTCCAAGCACATTATTGTTAAAGGCGTCTCTGATATTATTTCCTTGCTCAAAAGTAAGTGGAATGGCACGGCTTCCATCGGGAAACGCTTTTACTTTCCCTAAATATATTTTTTTTACGGTATCGATGTCGATCCCAGAATTGTTATTGGCATTGATTATTACTGCTGTACCGGCATAAATCGGAGCAGACAGCAAAAAACATAGGGCTGCAACTATCTTCATTGATATTACCTTCATTCTTAACTCGCTAGCATAGAAATAAGCATGCATGTGGTATGTAATCAGGGGCAAAACGCCCTCGCTAGAGTATAACCAAGATTTGCAATTTGTCGCATTTCGACAAAAGACGAAATTTAAAGTTTTAAAAAGGCATTAAGAATTTTATGGCAAAACCGAATGCAAAGGGACCGGTCAGGACAGTGCAAATTTATTGCGCTAAATGCAAATTCCAACTTTTTAAATATCGCAAGGGTGGGAAGGGAGCGTTGGTAAAATGTTTCAAAGAAAGAATAGTTGAAGACTATACCCTTGAAGAAGGCATTTGCCCGTCTTGTCAAAAGCAATTCGCTAGGGATGCGTTAATTCGAGGCGCTCCTGCTCTTAAAATCGTAGGAGGAAAAGTAACGATGAAGTAAAGCTTTTCCTCAATAGGCTATTAATTGATCAACTTTCAAAAAAAATAAACGTTTGGATAATTTGCTCTTATGTAATTTTTGCCTAAATTACTATAGAGGGATTTAAGACCTTAAGCCGTTGTACTGTGTGGTAAATGTGATTGGCTAGGTTGAATGCTAAAAGGAGTGGCTTTGTGTTGAACGACTAAATATTGAGATGATAAATGTCCATTCAAAGAAAGTTTCTGTTTTCTATATCTGCTGTTATCGCTCTTTTTGCATTAATTGTTGCTGTTGTAACGGTTATTACCACCTCGTCGAATGTTTCAACCCTTGTTGAAGAGCAAAAAAAGAGTACGGCTGATCGGTTAGTAAACATACTCACTGTAACCGACTCTATCATGCTTGAGCGGGTAAAAAGCAGTATGGCGCTGCTTAAGCAAAGAGGGGAGGCGTTGGGTGAGCCCAATCAAACCGACTTTGTCACCGTTAAAAATACGCAGGCTCGGCAACTTAGATTGGGCAATATTGATCAGGCGAACACGTTTGATTTAGTGGATAGTTTGACAAACGTTATGGGCGGTACTGCCACGCTGTTTAGTAAAACTGGCGATGATTATATTCGAGTCAGTACCAATGTTATTAAGAATGGTGAGCGAGCTATAGGTACTAAACTGGCGCCTAACGGCAAAGCCATTAAAAAGATAAATCAACAGCAAGCGTACTACGGTGCCGTCGATATTTTAGGCAGCCCTTACCTTACTGGGTATGAGCCTATGTTTAACAGCAGTGGCGAAGTTGTTGGTATCTGGTATGTGGGATATTCAGCCGACCTCAATGTTCTGGAACAGGCCATCAAGCAAAGCCATGTTTTAAAAGAAGGTTTTGTCGCACTTCGTGATGGGAAAGGAAATATTCGCATGCATTCTGCTCACGTAAATGATGAGCAGGTAGCCGAAGCACTGAAACCCAACGATGACTGGGTTGTAGAAGTTGTCCCGTTTTCACCCTGGGGCTACGACATCATATTAGCTGCGTCTTCGTCTGAAAAATCTGCGATGGTCAGAAGTTCAGTATTGGTCGTTGTACTTAAAATTGTACTGGCCAGTGTGGGTATCTTAATCACCATGTGGTTTTTAGTTAAGCATATCGTTGGTAAACCACTAGAAGAATTCATTGGTGTAGTAAATAACTTATCTTCTGGTGAGGGTGATTTAACGTTCCGTTTTCAAGCCTCAAGAAGCGATGAGTTTGGAACAATGGCAAGAGCATTTAACGGTCTACTTAGCCAATTGCAGGAAACATTGCAGAGCGTTGATGAAGCCACTGAACACATGCTGGCAAAATCTGAGGCGCTAAATACGACAGCACTGCGCTCTAAAGATACCGTCTCTCGACTCAGTCGAGAAACCGAGTCTATTGATAATGCTATTTCTCTGATGCAACAAAATGCTCAAACGGTGTCTTCAACCATTCGAAGCTCAAGTGAAGCGGCACATGCGGCAGACCAAGACACACGAAATAGCGTAAATGTATTGGCTCAGACGATCAAAGATATCCAGTCACAAGCCAATGACGTGGATGCGTCTGTACAGGTTATCACAGAGCTTGCTCAGGCGAGTGAAGAGATAAGTGGCGTCATGGAAGTCATTAGAAATATCGCGGAGCAAACGAACTTGTTGGCGCTGAACGCGGCAATTGAAGCAGCTCGTGCCGGAGAGCAGGGGCGGGGCTTCGCGGTTGTTGCAGATGAAGTACGTTCGCTTGCGAGCAGAACACAGTCATCTACAGAAGAAATTCGCAATATGATTGAGCGACTCCAGCAAGGTAGCCGTGTGGCCTCTGAAAAAATGCAACAAAATAAAGACACTGCTTACAAAACTGTGGAGACCACTAAGCACGCTGGCGATTCATTGAAACAAGCGCTGGATGCCGTTGCTCGCATTACTACACTAAACCAAGATGCGGCAACGATGGCTGAAGGGCAAACAGCGGTGGCGAATGACGTAAACAAAGGAGTGAGTAGCATTCAACAGGTGGGTAATGCTAATACTAGCTATGCGAAAGAAGTTGTAGATAACTGCGAAGCCTTGGTCCAACAAGTTAAGCAGATGCAAATGCAGCTGCGCAGATATCATTTTTAAGTAACTGTATGGGGTACTCAGTTTGCGACTGTTGGCTGGTTAGATTCGACATGCCGAAAACATGAGCGGGTGGCAGCAAAGTAGTGCTTATACTTACGCTGAAATGCTAAATTCTTGCGGTTGACACGAATAGTAACAATTTGAACCAGTACCAAAAGGGCTTTAGATTGCTAAGGCCCTTTTTCATATTTATTCTTACCCGTGGATGAATATAGGGATTTTCCCACAACATGGATAAACCATAATGAAACAACTATCTACACTGGCTGGTGTGGTCGCGAGTGTTTTAGCAATTACATCGCTCTCGACAACGGCAGTACTAGCGCAAGAAGCACAAACTGCAGCCGCAGTGGTATCACCTGTTAAAAAGACACTGGCCGATGTTGAGTATCGATTACCATCCACGGTCGCCCCTACTTTTCAACGCATTCACCTAAACATCGACCCAGACAAGCCTGCTTATTCTGGTACAACGAATATTGATATAACGGTTAAAGCCCCGACGAAGAAGGTAGGCTTTTATCAGCAAGATCTCACGGTTAAATCTGCGCGACTGGTTTCTTCAAGTTCAACTATTCCCTTAGATGTTACCAATGGTGAATACGATATTAATTGGGGGGAATCACAAAGTGAGATAGCGCCGGGCAAATATACGCTTGAGGTTACATTTGAAGGAAAAGTGAATACATCATCTGATGGTATGTATTTGTCACGCTTCGAAGAGACTAATTATATCTTCACTCAATTTGAAGATATGCATGCACGTAAAGCGTTTCCAAGCTTCGACGAGCCTAATTTCAAAATCCCTTATCAAATGACAATTAGTGCGCCCGCATACCAGGAAATTGTTGGCAATACACCCGTTGAAAAAGTAACCGTGGAAAACGGAGTAAAAACGGTGGAGTTTGAGAAAACTAAGCCGATGCCCACATATCTAATTGCTTACACGGTTGGGCCTTTCGATAGTGCTGAAATTACCGGGCTTTCCGTACCTGGAAAGATTTACGTGCCAAAAGGTTATGCCGACAAAACTAAATTTGTCATCAAACACACACCAGAAATACTGGCCTCTTTGGAAGAGTTTTTTGGTATCAAATACCCCTACAAGAAAATGGATTTTGTTGCCGTTCCAAACTTTACTCATGGCGCGATGGAAAATGTAGGTTTAATTACCTATCGAGACAGTCTGCTACTTCTTGAAGATAACCCAAGCGTAACAGAGCGCTCGCGACCACTGAATGTCATAGCTCACGAATTGGCTCACCAGTGGTTTGGCAATCTTGTAACTATGGCGTGGTGGGATGACTTGTGGTTAAACGAAGCATTTGCATCATGGGCTGCCAGTCACACGATGAAGACCCTCTATCCTGAACTTAACTATGCCGATCGCATTGTACAGGAAGGTGCATTTGCGGCAGACGCGAGCCCTACGGTTAAGCCTGTTAAAAAGGTAGTGAAAAGCCAGCCTGATGTAATGGATGGTCTGGGCTTAAACTATTCAAAAGGCGAGTCAATTCTGCAAATGATTGAGTCTCTCATCGGCACAGAAAAGTTTCGTGAAGGTGTTCAGAACTATATGAACACACATGCATGGGGCAATACAGTAGCAGACGATTTATGGCGTGCTTTAGACAATGTGTCAGATTTTAACTTAAGCGCCATGATGAAAGCCTACTTGGAACAGCCGGGTTACCCGCTTATTCACATTTCTAAGGACGGCAAATTAACCCAGTCCCGTTTCCATCTTGCGGGCGCGACTGTAGAAGATAAAACCTGGGCTATTCCGTTAAAACTGACTTACCAATCAAATGGTAAAATTCTAAACGAAGTCGTTTTCATAGATAAGAAAACCACTGTTTTACCGCAACTTGCTGAAGCGGACTGGGTTTATCCAAATGACAATGCGACAGGATACTTCCGTTGGTCTATTGAACCTGCTCAGCTCAATGCACTTCTAGACAACATAGATGCACTAAACAAACGTGAAAAAAAGAACGTGTTATATAACTATCAGGCACTGCTAAATGCAGATGAAGTTGGTGTTGATAGTGTCATGAAAGTGCTTAATAGCTTAGCAAAAGACGATGACCCAGCGGTTATTCGCGCTGCTGTTGGCGTGTTGGCAGAATTTGATTACTTAGTGAATGACAATAATAAAGCTGCTTACGCCGCGCTTTTAAATCAAAATTACATGCCGTTACTTAACGAGCTTACTCTTGAGCAAGGTGAACAGGATAGTGCCGATGTTATTCGTTTGCGCAACCAACTGTATGGCCTGTTAGGTACACATGCGAATAATGAGAAACTTGTTGAGCAAAGCATTAAGATAGCAAAGCAGTATCTTGCCGATACTAGCAGCGTGCCTTCAGGTATAGCCGGAACTGCTATCGAAATTGCGACGCGAAATAGTGCAGAGAGCGAGCATGCAACATGGTTTAACGCTATTGTTGAGGCGTTCAAAAAAGCACAGCTGCCTAATGTAAAAAGTACGCTAGTGTATTCAATGCACTTTGAAGACAAAGAAACCGTTTTTAAAATGCTAGATTTAGCGCTTACTGACGACATTACACCTGCAAATACCATGTATATGGTAGTGCGTGTAGCGCGTAACTTAGAAGACCACACGTTGTTATACGAGTGGCTTAACAAAAACAAAGATGCGCTATTAGCAAAAATGCCTGACTATCATGTAAGCAGAATGCCAGAGTTTGTTTCAACAACATGCTCAGCTGAAAACCTAGATTTGGCCAATGCGTTCTACGCGCCAATTAGTGAAACTTATCAGGGTATGGCTCGCGGTGTTGAAATCATGCAGGATGAATCTAAACAATGTATGCGACTGAAATCTGCATTCCAGGCAGATTTCGACAGCTTCTTAAACGAGCAGTAATCCGCAATATTACAGTAGGCGTGTACACCGCCTGTTGCCTTAAAATTGGAATTGAAAGAGCGCCCCAGTGGCGCTCTTTTTTTGTGCAAGTCATTGTAAATTGCACCATGAGTAGTCATTGAAATGTGTCGAGACTGAAACATTTTGGCATTGTGACAAGTTAACTTTTCCTGTACCAAAGTTCAGTGGAGTTAATCAATAAGTAAACTTATTTTAAACGTCTAAGTTTATGATTCTTAACGTGTGTGACGTTTATATTATTATTTTTATTAAGTGCTTGCTGTGTATACGTATGTATAAGAATTTATACCTTCCTTATACAATAAAGCGGAAAGCAAAATGATTCATGAGGGTAACACACAAAAGTACAGGCTACGCAGGTCAGCAAAGGTAGTAAATGCATTGTTGGCAAGCGCGTTGTCTTTAGGGGCTGTTTCAATCAATGTTGCAGCAGAAACGGTTTGGCTAGAAGACTTCGAAGCAAGTGAACTCCAAGGTAAAGGGGCGACTGGCCCCATTGAAATTGGCACTAACGTCACTATCGAGGGTGTCGATCGTTGGTCAATTGACATTTCAACAGGCGAATTAAGCGCAACTTCAGATTGGTTTCGCGTTCAAAATGGCGCGATGCAGGCCCGTGATGTTGATGGTGAAGTGGTATGGCAAAGTGAGTCTATAGACATAAACGGTCAGGGTGACATTACTATCGACGCTTTGTTATCTAAAAGCGGCACGATGGAAGAGAGTGATTATATAGACGTTTTCTACTCCGTCGACGGTGGAACGTTTGAACTTATTACACCTATCGCTGGTAGTGCTCACACAGTACAAGACGATTTTGAGAGCGGCAACGTTTCGGCTGCTATTGGCAGCGGTAGTAGCCTTGTTCTTAAAGTTGTTATGTCTAACAACGCAGGAACTGAATATCTTAATCTTGAGAGTATTACAGTTACCGGGTCTGGTGCCACAGACGGCGGTGACACACCTGACGAGGGCGGAGAGCCTTCAAGCGAACTTCTATTCATAAGCGGAGCTTGCTTTAACTGCCCTGATTTAGAAGCAGTTAATTTAGCCAGTGATTATGTTGCGTCTGATTACTATGCGGCACTTGATGCTGCGATTGCAAATGGTGAAAGTGCGCAAACTTTAAAAGAAACAGCACACAACATTATTGAAAATGGTCACCGCACGTTGTCTTATTCAGAGGTCTGGACGGCGTTAACCTATACAGATGAAGACCCTGCTAATTCAAATAATATTATCTTGTTTTACAAAGGTATCTCTCAGGATAAATTCACCAACGGTAGCGGTAGCCAAAGCACTAATCAAGACAACTGGAACCGCGAACACGTATGGGCGAAAAGCCACGGGTTCCCTAGTTCAAGCCTGACTGCATACAGCGATATTCTACATCTACGTCCAACCGATATTTCGGTGAATAGTTCACGGGGCAACTTGGACTTTGATTTTAGTGACAGCGAACTTTCTGAAGCACCGTTAAATCGTGTCGACAGTGACTCCTTTGAGCCACGCGATGCGGTTAAAGGTGACGTTGCACGTTCTATGCTTTACATGGATGTTCGTTATGACGGTAATACGGCTGGTGATACAGAAGACGATTTAGTATTAGTAAATCGCCTCACATCTACGAGTGAAGCGGCATTTGGTAAACTTTGCGTGCTGCTTCAGTGGCATGAAAGTGATCCGGTAGATGACTTTGAGCGCCGCCGTAACGAGCGCGTTTATGAGTTCCAAGGCAACCGAAACCCGTTTATCGATAAGCCTGAACTTGCTTCACTTATCTTCAACGAAAGTTGTGACGGTACAGGTGGCGATACTGGTGGTGACACTGGCGGGGATACTGGTGGCGACACAGGAGGCGGCGAAACTCCTGCAACTAGCAGTATCTACATCTCAGAATATATTGAAGGTGGAGACTTTAATAAAGGCATCGAGCTTTTTAATAGTTCTACACAGCCAGTCAGCCTAGCAGGTTATGAGCTGGTTCTTCTTTCTAATGGTGCTACCGCTGATGCGGATCGCAAGGTTCTTGCATTGGAAGGTACGATCCCTGCGGGTGGCGTAGTAACGTTTGCCCATGCTAGTGCGGCTCCCTCGCTTACCACTGGTGCCACTCTTAGTAGCTTCGTAATAAATTTCAATGGAGATGACTACATAGAGCTTGTCAATAACGGCCAAGTTATCGACGCGCTTGGTACATTCGGTGTTAAAACAAACTGGGGTAAGGACGTTACCTTAGTGCGCAAGAGTTCAGTGACCGCAGGTAACCCTAACCGCAACCCAGCTTTCACTCTAGAAGAGTGGGACAGTCTGCCAAAGGATACCTTTAGCAATTTTGGTACGCATAATGGTTCGGTAAGCGAGCCTACAGATCCTACTGACCCAACCGATCCTACTGACCCAAC
>Ga0209379_10001289_pt1 | contig 16854 bp, 4 predicted proteins | sample tdDd001_FD_187124 | JGI IMG/M metagenome (GOLD analysis project Ga0209379, IMG submission 187124) | Marine sediment microbial communities from the Atlantic coast under amendment with organic carbon and nitrate - tdDd00.1 (SPAdes)... | ecosystem: Environmental > Aquatic > Marine > Coastal >...
AGCAGTTTCACCATCGCTCCACTGTGTGAAGTGGTAACCAGCATCAGCAACCGCTGTCACCACTGTCGCATCAGCACCTTCTTCTACAGTTTGAACTAGTGTTCCTTGAATTGAACCATTAGCTCCTGCTGTATAAGTTAAAGTATATTCTGGCGTTGGGTCAACTATGAACTCAGCGGTAACTGTCATATCCGATTGTACATTGATATCTGTACGTGGATTAGCAACAATGCCATCGCTCCACTGTGTAAAGTGATAACCAGATTCGGCAACGGCTGTTACAGCTGTCGCATCAGCACCTTCTTCTACAGTTTGAACTAGTGTTCCTTGAATAGAACCCTTAGAACCAGCAACATAGATTAAAGTATACTCTGGCGTTGGGTCGATCTCGAACTCTGCTGTAATAGTCATATCAGACTGTACATCAACATCAGTTCGTGGATTAACAGTTGAACCATCGCTCCACTGCGTAAAGTGGTAACCTGCATCAGCAACCGCAGTAACAGTAGCTGCATCCGAACCTTCCTCAACATATTGAACTAGAATTCCTTGAATAGAACCGTTAGCACCAGCAATATAGGTTAAGGTATATTCTGGCGTTGGGTCAACTATGAACTCAGCGGTAACTGTCATATCCGATTGTACATTGATATCTGTACGTGGATTAGCAGTTGAACCATCGCTCCACTGTGTAAAGTGGTAACCGGCATCGGCAACCGCTGTTACAGCTGTCGCATCAGCACCTTCTTCTACAGTTTGAACCAATGTTCCTGTTAATGATCCATTTTCACCAGCTACATAAGTTAAAGTATATTCTGGTATTGGATCAACTACAAACTCTGCTGTCACTGTCATATCCTTCTGTACATTGATATCCGTACGTGGATTAACAGTTGAACCATCGCTCCACTGTGTGAAGTGGTAACCAGCATCGGCAACTGCTGTTACAGCTGTCGCATCAGCACCTTCTTCTACAGTTTGAACCAATGTTCCTGTTAATGATCCATTTTCACCAGCTACATAAGTTAAAGTATATTCTGGTATTGGATCAACTACAAACTCTGCTGTCACTGTCATGTCCTTCTGTACATTGATATCTGTACGTGGGTTAGACGTTTCGCCATCGCTCCACTGTGTGAAGTGATAACCCATATCGGCAACCGCAGTAACAGTAGCTGCATCCGAACCTTCCTCTACAGATTGAACTAGTGTTCCTTCGATAGAACCATTAGCTCCAGCAACATAAGTTAGAGTATATTCTGGTGTTGGATCAACTACGAACTCTGCAGTAACCGTCATATCAGACTGTACATTTTCATCTGTACGTGGATTAGCAGTTTCACCATCGCTCCACTGTGTGAAGTGGTAACCAGCATCAGCAACTGCTGTTACGGCTGTCGCATCAGCACCTTCTTCTACAGTTTGAACTAGTGTTCCTGTTAATGATCCATTTTGACCTGCAACATAAGTTAAAGTATATTCTGGTGTTGGATCAACTACGAACTCTGCAGTAACCGTCATATCAGACTGTACATTTTCATCTGTACGTGGATTAGCAGTTTCGCCATCACTCCATTGTGTAAAGTGGTAACCGGTATCGGCAACCGCTGTTACAGCTGTCGCGTCTGATCCCTTATCTAAGGTCTGTGAAGCTAAACCTTCGAGTGTTCCGTTTGCACCTGCTGTATAAGTCAAAGTAAACTGAGGAAGTGCATCTTTTTCAAATTCAGCACCCACAAAGATATCATCAGAAACAGCCTTGTCGATACGAGGGTTGTCAGTTCTGCCATCTTCCCATTTGGAAAAGTGGTAACCTGCATCAGCAACAGCTAAAACAGAAGGACCATCTTCGCCTTTGTTAACTTCAAGCAAAATACCTCCATCAACGTTGTCTTTTATATATCCATTTGCACCGGCAGTATAAAGTAACATGTACTTAACAACAGCATCCTTAGCAAACGCAGCTGTCACTGTCATATCCGACTGTACATTTTCATCCGTACGTGGATTGGCAGTTTCGCCATCGCTCCACTTTGTAAAGTGGTAACCAGCATCGGCAACTGCTGTTACAGCTATCGCATCAGCACCTTCTTCTACAGTTTGAACCAGAGTTCCTTCGATAGAACCATTAGTTCCAGCTGTATAAGTTAAAGTATACTCTGGTGTTGGATCAATTACGAACTCAGCTGTCACTGTCATATCAGACTGTACATTTTCATCCGTACGTGGATTAGCAGTTTCACCATCGCTCCACTGTGTAAAGTGGTAACCAGCATCGGCAACTGCTGTTACAGCTATCGCATCAGCACCTTCTTCTACAGTTTGAACTAGTGTTCCTGTTAATGATCCATTTTCACCGGCAACATAAGTTAAAGTATATTCTGGTGTTGGATCAATTACGAACTCAGCTGTCACTGTCATATCAGACTGTACATTTTCATCCGTACGTGGATTGGCAGTTTCGCCATCGCTCCACTGTGTGAAGTGGTAACCAGCATCGGCAACTGCTGTTACAGCTGTCGCATCAGCACCTTCTTCTACAGTTTGAACCAGAGTCCCTTCGATAGAACCATTAGCTCCAGCTGTATAGCTTAGGGTATACTCAACAAATTCACTTACCTGAATGTCATCAACAATCCATCCATAATCAGATACACCTTGATAAGTCAGTTTGAATTTAACACTAGCTTGTCCACCAATGCCCTCAATCAACTGAGAAAAATTCTCAGCACGATACATCGACTTATCCCATTTCTTAATAGATACCCAAGTGCTTTCGTCATCTATACTATAAGAAAGTTCCCCAATAGTTTCATCCTCAAATTTCTTAAACATATAAGTGAATGACAACTTAACCGAAGCATACGCACTTAAATCAAATACTGGGCTAATCAAGCTAGCCATCTGCACTTCATCACTGTCAGTTGCAGTACTGTTAAAGAAAGCATTATTTCCTGTAGTACCTATCGTTTTAGGACTTCCATAAAATAAGAAACTTCCAAACTCCCAGATATCTCCATCTGTAGTTGCTGGAATGTTCCAACAATCAGGTGCTGAAGTTGAAGCATTAAAATCTTCAAGATATGGCAAAGATGTGATTGGTGTACAATCTCTTGTAAACATTGCTGTAACACTAATATTTGCCGTTACATTAAGATCAGTACGAGGATTGTCTGTTTTTCCATCGCTCCACTTCGAGAATAAGTAACCAGAATTGGCTACTGCTGTAACAGCTGTGGCATCTGCATCATGATCAACTGTCTGATTAAGATCACCTGTTAATTCTCCATTAGAACCAGCCTCATAAACAACTGTATAACTAGACGAAGGAGCTGTTCCTGTTAATTCAATATCATCAACACACCAGTAGTACGCCCATGATCCAATATAATTCCATTTAAAACGTACATTAGATTTTCCTGCAACAGCAGCAATTTCCTGATCAAATGCTTCAGGATTTTCTGTAGTACTTCCTGTCCAAGTCTCAATTACAGTCCATTCCCCGCCGTTAATACTGTACGAAAGTGTAGCAGCAGATGTACTGTATTTCTTGAAATAATGAGAAAATTTAAGATTCACACTTGTACATTCCGACAAATCAAATACAGGACTAATCAAATCAGCATCTTGTCCAGCACCAGAACCATAGCCATCACTATCGAGAACCGCATAGTTTCCTGTAGCTTCACTTAAGCCACTGTCTATTGTTTTAAACTCCCACACTTCAGTTCCACCATTATTACTCAGATTATCCCAATCTACAGGTAATGTTGTGGCATCGAATGTTTGAGTATAAGGCAAAGTATAAACTCTGGAAAATTCAGCAGTAACAGTTACATCATTACTTACGTTTGCATCAGTACGAGGGTTATCTTTAACTCCATCGCTCCACTGAACAAAAGCATATCCTTCTGCAGGTGTAGCCTCAATTGCTGTACCTGATTCACCAACTTTTACAGTTTGTGTGCTTACACCAGATAAAGAACCATTGGTACCTGCCTGATAATTTAATGTAAAACTAGCATTAGGATCAACTCCTGATATTTCAATATCATCAACACACCAATAGTAAGCGAATGATCCAATATAGTTCCATTTAAATCGAACATTAGATTGACCAGCTACTTCTGCAATAGTTTGATCAAAAGTCGCAGGATTATCAGTACTCGCACCAGTCCATGTTTCGATCTGCACCCATTCACCATCGCCAATACAATACGAAAGCGTAGCTGCTGACGAACTGTATTCTCTGAAATAATGGGTGAATTTTAGATTAACACCAGTATATGTTGATAAATCGAAGATCGGACTTATTAAATCGGCATCCTGACCATCACCAGAACCATATCCATCACTATCAAGAATCGCAAAGTTACCCGTCGCATTTTTCAGCGTTCTGTCCTTTGCTTTAAATTCCCAAACATTATCAGTATTATTATTACTGATACTTAACCAATCAACAGGTAAAGTTGATGCATCGAATGTTTGAGTGTAAGGCAAACCATAAACCTTAGTGTACTCAGCAGTCAAGTCAAGACTCATTGTTACACTAACATCAGTACGGGGGTTATCTTTTACACCATCACTCCACTGAACGAACAAGTATCCATCAGCTGGTACAGCTTCAACAGCAGTTCCTGTTTCACCATGATTTAAGCTTTGTACTGTCTCACCTGTTAAAGAACCATTGGTACCTGCCTGATAAGTTAAGGTATACGTGTTAATTTCGAATTGAGATTCAACAGAAATATCAGCCTGCACATTAAGATCTGTACGGGTTTCAGTTTTAACACCATCGGTCCACTCTACAAAATGATAACCTGCATTGGCTGTTGTAATCACCTCTGTTGCATCACTTCCTTTCTCCACTTCCTGAGATTTCTCACCAATGATGATTCCATTCCCATCGGTTGTATAGCTCAATGTGTAAACTGGCAATGGCAATGTTAAGACAACATTCTCTGTGATATTATCATCAGCAACAGTAATGCTTCCTGATAATTCAGCATAACCAGCCTTAGTTACCACATAATTGTAAGTGCCATTAATCAATTTAACAACAAGTTCGCCATTAGCGGCAGAAGTCAAGTTTTGATTATTGATTTGGATATTGGCACCTTCAATAGCAACACTTCCATCAGTAACAGAAAAAGTAGCATCGAAAGCAGCAATGTCATTAATGGTTAATTTACCATCTACCAAAGTTAAATCGTAATTATTATCAAGACCTCCTGTTAGAGTAATCGCATAATCATTAGGCAAACTGTTTTGAACAGCAGTTGTGCTTAATGTTGGTTGTTCATCAAGTACATCAAGTGTTTCATCATTTACCCATCCAGTATAGGATACTGTCAGTTCAGGAATAGACAATGTATAATCAACAGATTTATCATCAGCTTTAGCTGTAAGTTCAGCTTTACTTACTGTGAAAGTCTTCTCTATAGAATTTGCAGGAAGAACATTGTTGTTACCAATTTGACTTGCAGTGACAATTGCATTACCAGCTCCAACAATATGAGCAACTCCACCAGCAACAAGAAGCACATCGGTATTACTCGAAGCAAAAGTTACATCTAAACCTGATGTAGCAGTAGCTCCTAAGTTGAAATCCAAATCGCCATAAACTTTATCTGTAACAACAGTCCAGCTGATGGTTTGTGATTTACGAAGGGAGATAGAATAATTATTAGATGCACGGCCATTGGCTGCTTTAACAGTGATAACGATTGGTTCTGTAAAATCAAGAGAAAATGTTTCGCTTGTGATTTCAGATCCATTTACAAAAGCTGTTGCCCCTGCCGAAATCGTGAAAGTAGGCTTAAGACCTGTAACTTCTAGAGCTGCATCAACATCGAATGTCATTGTTTGTTGAACAGGCGACGCGATTAAATCTGTAGTTAATACTGAATTGCTAGCTTGCAAGAAAGCAAATGTTTCCAATTCGCATTCGGCACCTAACTCCGATTTTATACTATAGTAATAAGTTTCGGAAAGTGTTTTTCCAAACACAGTAGCTTTAAAATCGATTTGTACAGGACTGGCTTCCGAATTAAAATAATCATTTTCAGTAAGACCTGATGTTTGTTCAACATCGTTAATTGTTACTGAAATATTCGGATAAGTTAACTTATAATCAGTGATTATAGTGGCCAAATTAGTTGATTTAGGAACTTCAGTAGCAAAATGATTGCCTCCTAAGTCGGTCAGCTCACAAACTTGGTCTTTGAATTTAATCTGCTGTAAAAGTTGAGTTGGTTCTACCCAAATACTTCCATCAGTATTAGCAACTTCAGCATTATGTATGCTTGCTGATATGTCTCCAGAATAAACACCTGAATTATAAAAACCTTCGTCGAAAGTAAACTGAGCCAATAATCCTGTAGCATCAGTAGCAACATGATTGTATAGACCTGATTCGACATCAGTTTGAGCTCTAACAACAGACCAAACTCGAGCTTCATCTATCATCCCGTTAAAGGCACGTTTTAGACTTGGATTATTACCAATATAAAGAGGACTATCAGAATTGTCGGCTATTTCGCCAGGTTCTGATTTAACAACTGTCATTTTATCTACACCATCGATATATACCTTAACTTCCTTGCTGGTACTATTAAAAGTAACAGCAATATGTTGCCACTTATTTAATTCTACCGAATTTAACATGGTATATACAGCTCCCCCACCAAGAGAAACAACTAAACAATGGTCAGGATAGTTAGCACTATTTTCGCCATTTAAAAAGATGGTTGCTGCCTTACCTTGAAACAGTCTACCAAATCCTAATGTAGAATAGTTACCATAACCTTTAGGATTAATCCATGCTTCGTAAGTAAAATCCTGAAGATTAAAATCATTCAAAGTACCTACTTCAACAAAATCATCTACCCCATCGAAGTTTAGGGCATAAAAACCGTCAACTGCAATTACCGAAGTATTAATGGTTTTGCTTAGTTTATCATTTTCAGGCACCATATCGCCTTCTGCAAGACTATATATCTCAACCGAATGTGAACCTTGAGCAGAAAGATCGGCCGTAGTTGAGAAAGTGTACTCGAAAGTGCTAAAAGGAGCAATTTCATCAGCAACAATTTCTTTCACTTCAACTCCCCCATCAATTTTATAAGCCACATCGAAACCCGAAATAGGCTGAGTAGAATTATTACTGATGGTAGCAGTTACCACTTCGGTAGCCGAAAGGCCAACTCCTGAGTTCAAGCCAGTTTCTGTTACAGCTAAGTCAATAGTAATAGGATATGCTGGAAGCAGATTAATCATATAATCTTCTACCTCGCCACTCTCACTATATTCCAACTCACATGGGTCAAGAATATCAGCTGTTGTTGCTCTAACACGCATGTGTTTTTGACCTAGAGTAGCACCTTCAGGAACAGTTATAGCAATATTATAAATACTAACACCATCGCTAGTAACAACACTATAAGCATCGCCATCGTTGGTGTAGTCAGCATCCTCGTTCCAATCAATCCAAACAGCAATTTTCCCATCCTCAACATGATTGTTCACTTCAACCTCTAAAGATTGAATTGTGATATCATTATACAATGGAAAAACAGTAGACCTGTAATAATTAGGTCCGTAATTGCCTTGTTTTGTTGTTGATGTAGGGTTACTAACATCATCTTTAGAGACATTGGTTAAAAAGAAATCACCGTTATAAGGTGCCCCAGAATAAGAGAGACAATAATTATCATTGGTAATGGTTCTTGTGTCCTGATTATCATCCATATTATCGTCAACATTAACGACTCTGGCTGTTATGTCATGACGTGAACCAACTGGCAATAAATCTGCAAGTACAGAGAATGTATGTGATACTTCAGTACCAGCAGGTATTGCACCCATATTCTCTTCTGCTACCCATTCGTCATCATCAATTTTATATTGTACCAACACATTTTCGACATCTATAGCACTGTTGTTCTTGACATCAATCTCAAGAGGTGTAGCTTCAGGATAGTAGCCATTATACTTAACAATATTAATCAATGAAAGAATATTATTCGTTACAACTTCAGAAGCATCCACCTCAGTAACCTCGGCGTACCAACCCGATTTACTGTTTTTAGAATCTGAATTAAATACGATGGTCATTTCGCCATCATCATTAGTCGCCGTATATTCTAAATCTGAAGTATCAGGACTACCTGTTAGCGTTGCAATAACTGGAGAGCTTCTAAACGAATTTCCATCAAGAATATCCAGGTTATCGTAACTATCTTCCAAATCTAAATCGATAAATTTTATCTTCACTTTAGACCCACTTGTTGTTGGCTTAAAAGTAACAGAACCTTCGAATGAATTTGAATAATCCAATACTTTAGCCCCATCATCGGTGAATTTTAAAATATCGGAAGTCACCTTCTTGGTGTTAGATACAGATTTACTATCAGGCATAAAGAAATAATCACCCAAATTAGCTGTACTGAATTCTGATGTATTATTTGTATCATCTTCGTCGCCTGCTAATGCAGCAGTTGCCACAATTGCGTAAGCTCTATCAGAAGTCGAAAAATCGGCTTTAGCAGTAAAGGTGTAATCGATTCGTGTAAAAGGAGCAATTGGACCAGCTATTACCTCGTATACAGGTGCTCCGCCATTTATCGAATAACTCACAGGGATATCAGAAATAGCCTGTCCGCTATTATTTTTCACTTTTACAGTTACATCGTTACTTGCCGATAAGCTTGTTGCCTTTTCGGATGAAGCAAGAGCAGAAAGAGAAATATCGTATTTGGGCTGATAGATTTTAATATGACCCAACTGTACAGAATCAAGTGGATTTCTTAATGCCGCCTGAAATTCCAGTGAAAAAGATTTTCCTGCATAATCTCTAAGATTCCAGTACATGATATATTCACCAGACTCAATTGTGTTGATAACACTTTTACCCAAAGTATTCGTTAATGGGTTACCATCAGCTAAAATTCTAAAGTTAGCATTGGTCTCCTCGCCCGAATTAAACATTTGAGCGGCTGTTCTCATCCAAAGTTCACCAGAAACACCAAAAGTGTTTAGTTGGCATATTTTAGCAGAGATCACATCTTCTGGATTATTAGCAAAAACATCGCCAGTAGCATTCCAGTCTTCAGTATCTTCAGAGCCTGCCATGTATAAACAATGTGCCTGATCGTATGAAAAAACAGTGGGTGTATAACCAAAGTTAGTTCCCGTCTGATTGCTCACTCTCACAAAATCGCTAGGAAAATGTTCAAAGCTTTCTTGGAAAGGAAGCTGAGCAGTTGTTAAATCAAGAGGAAGAGATGGATTTACAATTAATGCATAAGATCTCTCACTCACCACGTCGCCAAAGACACTAGCCACCGAGAAAATATTTCGGCCCTCTGATAAACTTGGTAAATCAAAACTTGCCATTGCTGACTCTCCAACTATTGCATATGTTCCTTTATTGATATCCGCTTTTAGAATCTGATATTTATCAGCACCTTCAATAGCTTCCCAAGATAAATGCCATCCCTCAGTACCACAATCGGGAGCATTTACTTTTAAGTCTGTTGGAACAGCAGCAATACTAAATACTGCATTACTTACATCCATGGTGCCATCCTGAACCACACGAAACAATCCTTTATCGGTTGTTACTTCAGGAATTGTAACGACTAAATCCTGTGTCCCATTAGGGATATTATTAGCAATACTTGTAAAGCTAGCGCCATTGTCTCCAGAAAATTCAATCGTTTGCGGACCTGTATATCCCGATGATTCCCATCGAATAGCGACATCATCTCCAGGTGCAAATTTCTCATCACCGTTAGGATAAACCATCATTAAATCCTGAGTGTTATAATAAAACACAACAGAAAACTGCTGAGGACCCTTTGGCACTTCAGTACCGGACACCTTAATGGTATAATCTCCAGCTTGAGGATTACTAATAGTCACCTGCTCAGCATTGTTCAAATTATCGATACCTCTTACAGCATCTTTTGTTGGCTCACTAGCATCAAGAATCCATGGTTTTGTTTCCTTACCATTATTGATCACCGTTAAATCAAGATCATTAACAAGTGCCTTAGTTGTTGATACTGTACCATAGTAATCACTCCAAACTAACATCACTTTTAAATCAACTGCATTGGCAGGAACCGGAAAGGTAAAAGTAAAATCTTCACCATTTTCAACAGATCCAATCGCAAACTGATTTTTCTCGAAAGTTTTAACAGCCTTAAGCGCATTAATAATACCGTATCCAAAAGAATAATCAGGACCAGGATTACCTTTGTCTTCGGCAGTATTACAAACAGCGGCTTTTACAAGCGAAGCCAAAGGTTTTTCACCTTTTAATTCGTTATAGCGCTGATACAGCAATGCAAGTGTACCCGATACAGCAGGAGTTGCCATAGAAGTACCACTCATAAAACCATACTCGTTATTATAAACACTCGAATAAGTATCTACACCAAAGGAACAAATGTGTGGCAACAAACGACCATCGTCCATAGGTCCCCAACTACTAAAATAACTCATTTCGGTAGCCTCATCTAAAGCACCCACAAGAATCACATTTTTAGTTCTTTTTGTTGATGTTGAATAGTGAGAAGGCGGACAATCGTCTTGATTGTTACCCGCAGAAAAAACATGAGTTAATGTCGGGTAAAATTGATTAACGATTTGATCCAATTGCGCATCGCTTGATGAGTACGTAAATACTCTGTCACAACTCCCACGCAAACTGATACCGTATGAGTTTTGAGTGACATCGATATCAAAATTCTTTGCGGCGTACAACATCTCTTGCTGAGAAGTCATGCCATTGGATTGAGGACCACCAAAATTATAAGTAAAAAGCGTTGCCTCTGGCGCCATTCCCTTGGCTTTAGGATCAAGAATACCAGCACCAGCTACCGTTCCCGATACATGCATACCATGGTCACTTGCACGTTCATACTCCATTACATTAACACGATTACCCAAATCAGGATGCTTTTGAGCGCTACCGTCCCAAACACCAACACTAATACCCTTACCTGTTAAATGGCGTCCACCAAGGCCATTTTCGCTAAGAATATTATTACGGTTCATGGTTCGCCCCTGAATATTATCAAGAGTTTCGGGCAAAGCAATATACTCTATCCATTTAACCCATGGCTGAACTGCCAATTCTTTAACAGATTTTATCGGCATATCGATTGTAATGACATTAAACTCTTCAGCCATATGATTTAATCTCATATTGTGCGACTGAAGGAAATTCTTAATGTCTGTTACTTGAGCACCATCAAAAAAAATCACATTAACTTTCGCAATGTGATCATTTACTTTAGCATGAGAAGGGATGTCTCCTGCCAATACTTCTTTTGATGTTTTGCTTAACGCATTTATCTCATAAATTGAAACAATTGATGTTGAAGAAAGCTGATCGGCTAATCTGCCCTTCTTAATTTGTGCATAATAAGTATTGTTCTGAACATAGGAGTTCAATTCAATACCTTTAGCTTTTAAGGATTTTTTTTCGGCCTCAGTAGGTATTCTACTAAACTGAAGCAATACATAGTTTTTGCCTTCGTAGGAACTTGCCTCCAGCAATTTTCTTTTGCCTGAGATGTACTCCTCGACATTTTGTTTGGCTCGATATTTTCCTTCTCCTACGAGTATTTCCTTTTGGGAAAACCCCTGAAGTGCGAAAAATACGAGCACAAACAATAAGTAAAAATTTCTCATGAAATTTAAGTTTAGGTTATGTTCACATATTTAACTCATACTGTAAAACAGTACTGTTTGGATCTAAAAGTGGTACTATCCAAACGGTGTGCAAGATATTAAATATTACGAACAATAGAAGTTTAAGTATTAACAAATTTTAACTAATTACTAACTATCATAAATTCAATCAAATAGTCCAATTCGCTAAAAAACAACTTCAATAAAAAACACATCAAACCCTAATATTCAACACATTAACAAAAACCATCCAGCTATTTACAAACAGTTAAATTAAGATCATGAATTATGACATATCAATCAACACGATCAAACAAGACATAATTAAATTCTGACTTACTAACATTGAAAAATGGCCCCAAAACTCATCGAGAATAATTGGTGTAATATAAATTTTAAATAAGAAGTAAAACATCGATAAAACCGATTTAAACCAAGCCTTAGAAGCTACCACAAACAAAAAGGGCACCCCAAACGGGATGCCCTTTTCAAATAATTTATCTAAGGTATTAGTTAGCTAATTTCTTTACAGACTCTCTAGCCGCCTCAATCATAGGTTGAGTTGACAACTTACTACCTGTTGCTTCAAGCATCCATTGATTAGGTGTTAAGCGACCTTGCTTAAAGATTCGATCTACCTCATTAGGAAAGCTCTTACCTTTAAGTTGCTCTTCTAATTGGAATTCAATCACATTACCAAACGCGTAGTTCGATAAGTACAAAGGACTATTTAACATATGTGAATAGATAGCCAAAATAGTCTGATCTTTCATACCATAAACAGGAGCATAAAACTCATTCCAAACATCTTTTGCAATCTGCATAGTTGCATCACGAAGTTGTGCTGCATTTGCCTCAGGGTTTGCATATAACCATTTCCAAACACGAATATCAAGAACCGATACTCCCATAATCTCGTATGCACTCCAGAATAAGTCTAGCTTCTTTAAAGCGTCCTTCTCTGCCGATTCAACATTTCTCTCTAAAAGAAGCATATCTCTCTTTTGGAAAATAAAAGCTAAAGCTTCAGTAAAGGCAGTATTAGGTACGCCGTTCATCACAAAATTGTCAACATCATACAAAGAGATGGTTTGCTCAACATTGTGTCCAAATTCATGAATAGCAATATTGTAACCTTTATAATCCATTCCTTTAGCTCCAATTCTGGTACGTAAGTGAGCCTTCTGTCCTTTTTTAGCACCACCCCAAGCGTGTCCTGAACCTCTTGCCGGATCAACAGCGATATGATCGGCAAGGAATTTAGCTCTGGCCTTATCGTAACCGAGCTTCACCAATAGATTTGAAAGATCCGCCTCTAAAGCAGCTGCATTAGGATATAGTTTTCTAGTTTGAGCATCAAGCTTAGACTCATCCATACCACTACGTGCTTTAAATCCATCGTACCAAATATCAAATGGTTCCAAATCACGGCCTAATCTCTTTTTAATAAGCTCACCAACTTTTTGTGTTTCCTCTGATCTTAAGAAATCTGTAAAGATCTTTTCCGTATTTTCGTGTGAAATCTCCTTAGCTCCAGCATACTGTCTTTCAATAAATGTGCTCTCACCTGGGTAATATGGGTCGATAGCCTTGTTGGCATGGAAATTATTCAAGATTTGCTGGTATCTCTCATTAGGTTCTGGAGTCGCTTCAATCGTTTTACCATCCTTGTAAACTACATTGGTATATGGATCCCACTCAAAGTCACCACTATTGATTACTTTTTCAGGAATTTCCTGAGAAATAATTCGTTGCATAACCTGATAGATGATCTTTTGCTTCTCAAGTCCATCAGCAGAATTAGCGTAGTTCGCTTTAATCTCATCACGTAAGTTCCAATGAGAAAGAAGCACCTTATCCTCAGGAAAGAAATGCTTGCCTGCTTCATCAGTCAAATGGCCGACATGAATATTGTAATCCATAATATAAACGTCTGATCCTGCCGCTGCTTTACCTGCATTCTGTAACAATTCTGCCGGAACTCTAGCTGTAAAATAATCACCTAAACGTGCATATGCCCATTCCTGACGATTCCATTTTCCTGCCAAAGCTTCTTTCTCTTCAAGACTATATGGAGGAAAGTTTAGAGCAATAATGAAAGCAATTTTATTCTTATAAAAATCATCTTGCCAATGTGCATCAACACTATAAGCACCAAATTGGTTATCGATAGCATGCTGCTCGAACGTATTCAAATGAACAGGCTCTAACAAGTCAAGAGTAATTTTGTTAAAATGCCCCGTAATAATTTCGATATTACGAGAGATTTTATTGAAAACCAGCTCTCTCTCTTCCTCACCTGCAAAATAATTTGCTTCACAGAAAGTTTTAAATTCCTTAGCATTACCATCACTTGCAATCCAAAGGTTAGCTACATGTTTCACTCCTCTTGATAACAAACTCTCGTCAGCATTAGGGAACTTTGCTTTCAAAGCACCAACTGTAGCATCTACTGTCGATTTATCGATATTAGATTTCTCAACACTAGTTGTCTTCTTAGTTGTTTCGTTTGGTTGACAAGCCGCAAAAAGAATAGCTGTACACACAAACAGAATTATTTTTTTCATTGTAGTTAGATTAGTTGCTCAAATGAGCTAATTGTTTTGATTTTCCGCTAAAGATAAAGCTTTATCACAAATTGAAATATGATAGGACTCAGTAATTTGCAATTATGAGTTATGAATATAGAATTATGAATTAAAATCTGATTTTTGACGCTGATCAAACATGATACAGTATGATTTATTTTGAATCATAAAAAATCATTTTAAATCTGCGTATAATTCTTAATTTAATCAGCTCCTGCTAGACCTAACTCATTGGCAATGCCCTGCATGGCAGTCAGTACACCTTCAATCAGTTCGCCTCGTTCGATGCCAAGCATCTCAGCTCCTTTGTCAATGGTTTCACGATGACATCCCGCAGCAAAGTTCTTTGTTTTCCAGGTTCGTTTTACAGATTTTACTTTTACATCCAGAATAGATTTAGATGGACGCACTAAAGCTGTGGCAGTAATTAAGCCCGTAAGTTCATCAATGGTATAAAGCGTTTTTTCTAATAAAGTAATTGGTTCCACATCGGTACATGAACCAAATGCATGAGATTCTACAGCCCTAATATAATCTTCTGGCCAATTCTCCGCTTCGAGAACTTCCCTGGTTTTAATTGTGTGCCTGTCCGGAGCAACTTCCCAGTCCATATCATGTACCAAACCAATCACGCCCCACTTTTCTTCATCCTCACCGTGAATTTTGGCATAATAGCGCATCACTGCTTCCACAGCTTGGGCGTGCTTCACTAAGCTATCTGTTTTAATATATTTTTTCACCAATTCAAAAGCTTCGTTACGGGTTGGGATATGATTTTGCATGCTTGAAAAATATTTGAAATTCGATTAGAGTTAATAAAAATATCTAAAAGTTTTATTTTCAAGAGCATTCCTCCTGATTTTTATCTAATCAATCATCAAGAATAATAGCTGATTGAAGTTCTTCATTTTCAAAATCAACATCTTTTAAGTATATTCGGATCCAGAACTCTTATTATTATCATTTATGAAGAAAGACAACAGACGAAAATTTATACAAAAATTAGGTGTAACAGTTGGTGCAACTGCACTTCTCAATACAGAAAGTATGGCTTCGATAGCCAATATGCAATCAGGCAAAGATATTGAACGAGCAAAGTTCTTAAGCAATTATGAAAATTGGGTTAACCAATACATTGATGTGGTTGAGAAAGAAAAGACTGACAAAAATAATATGGCCAACAAACATCGTATTATGGAGCTATCGCATCAAGCCAAAGATTGGCAGGAAAAGATTGCTCTTTACCTAAATGACGACCAATTTAAAAAGCGTTACATCCAATTATCAATGCAATTATCAGATAGCATTAATAAGGAGCTTGAAGCATAACAATCAATTTTAAAACCTCTCTAAGCAATTAGAGATCTTCGACCGACTAGCAAAAAAAAAGCCCCGATACAATCGGGGCTTTAATTTTTCAACAACAGAAATCTAGTTTTCTGTTAGAATATTCTCGTCGTATTCAACTTCGAATCTTAATTTATGCTTTGCCTCTTCTTGTGCTAAGTTTAAGAATAACTTCTTCGCAACTTCATCAGTAGTGGCAGCAGCCAAATCGCTATATAATCTGAAAGCAGATTTCTCTTTCTTCATAGCAAGGGTTAAAGCTTCTTGATAAGTCATCGTTGCTTTATCTTCGTCAACTTCAACTAAGTAGTCTGCAATTTTCATGTCAGCAACTTTTGTATCAGAAAAGTTCTGTCCTTTACCATTCTTGATAGCCTCAAGCTTAGCACGGTGTCCTAACTCTTCAATCGCATATTGCTCAAATGTTTCTTTAATTTGTTTGTGCTTCATTTTAGCAGCAAGAGCTGTATAAAATTCAGCTGCCATAGCTTCTTCGTTAATGGCAAAATCAAGAATGTCATTGATTGATTTGAACTCTTTCATATTAAGAATTTTTAAAATCAGTATTATATATAAGTGTGCGTATTAAACTTACACTTTTTTTCTAATTAATTAGACAGATATTTTTCAGTCAAATAGATATCCATATTCTTAGCAGCTTTTCTACCATCACCCATTGCAAGGATTACTGTAGCACCACCACGAACGATATCACCACCAGCAAACATTTCTGGAATAGATGACTGCATCTTATCTTTTACAACCTCAATAGTTCCCCACTTAGAAACATCAAGACCTTCAACCGAGTTAGGGATAAGTGGATTTGGCGATACACCAACAGCCACAACCACAACTTCACAGTCTAGAACATACTCAGATCCTTCAACAGGAACTGGTCTTCTACGACCTGATGAATCTGGCTCACCTAATTCCATTTTCTGAACCTTCATTTGGCAAACGCGACCATTCTCGTCAGCGATGTACTCGATAGGATTCGTCAATGTTAAGAATTCAATACCTTCTTGCTTAGCATGGTGAACTTCCTCAACACGAGCAGGCATCTCTTCTTCCGAACGACGGTAAACGATCATTGCTCGCTCAGCACCTAAACGTTTAGCAGTACGAACTGAGTCCATAGCAGTGTTACCACCACCAACAACTACAACGTTCTTACCTCTCAACACTGGTGTGTCAGACTCTTCACTATCAGCACCCA